>Ga0105103_10001130_pt1 | contig 15036 bp, 8 predicted proteins | sample PPLLaktember2015_2_FD_79107 | JGI IMG/M metagenome (GOLD analysis project Ga0105103, IMG submission 79107) | Freshwater sediment microbial communities from Prairie Pothole Lake near Jamestown, North Dakota, USA - PPLs Lake P7 Core (6) Depth... | ecosystem: Environmental > Aquatic > Freshwater >...
CATCGCGGTGCATAGCAGCTTTAATAATTAAATAGCCAACATTTATGAGGTTGCGCAATTCACAAAGCTGCACCGAAAGTGTTGATTTTCTGTATAACTCTTCGGTTTCTTTAAAAATAATTTCCAAACGGTGCAAAGCCCTGTTCAACCTAAGGTCGGAACGGACTATGCCAACATAAACGCTGAAAATTTGCTGTAGTTCTTTATAATTCTGGGTTATTAACACCATTTCCTCAGGATGGCGTACGCCGATGTCGTTCCATTTAGGAATTTCAGTATTGATAGCATAATTCCCAAAGTTTTGCAAAGCATCTTTCGCAGCCCTGTCAGCATAAACAATTGCTTCCAGCAAAGAGTTAGAAGCAAGTCTGTTAGCTCCATGCAGTCCCGAACATGTTGTTTCACCAGCCGAATATAATCTATTTATCCAGGTGCGGCCGTCCATATCAACCTGGACCCCCCCGCATTGAAAATGGGCACAGGGTACAACAGGTATCATATCTTTGGTAATATCGATACCTATGGTTTTACACTTTTCATAAATATTTGGGAAATGATCAATTAACTTCGATGCTTCTATATGCCTACAGTCGAGGAAAACAAAATCTTCACCCCGTATTTTCATTTCGTGGTCAATAGCACGGGCAACAATATCGCGTGGCGCAAGTGAACCACGCTGATCATATTTTTGCATAAATTCATTGCCATCCATAGTCTTTAGTATACCACCAAATCCCCTCATTGCCTCGGTAATTAAAAAAGAGGGCTTTTCGCCAGGACTATAAAGTGATGTTGGGTGAAACTGGACAAATTCCATATTGTCGACCCTGCCTTTTGCCCTATACACCATAGCAATACCATCGCCAGTGGCAATTACAGGGTTTGTAGTTGTTGAATAGACATTGCCCGAGCCTCCGGTGGCAATCATAGTTATGCGTGAGAGGAAAGTATATATTTTCTGGTTATTAATATCAAGGGCATAAACACCATAGCTTTCAATATTTGTATGTCTGCGTTTAACTAATTTACCAAGATGGTGTTGGGTTAATACGTCGATCGCAAAGAAATTTTCATATATTTCGATGTTTGGATGCTTTTTAACCTGTTCAGAAAGTGCCCTTTGAATTTCGAATCCTGTAGTATCTTTATGGTGTAGGATACGGTGTTCTGAATGTCCTCCTTCTTTTGCCAAATCAAATTTTCCATTTTGTTCTTTATCGAAATTTGTACCCCAGTTAATGAGTTGCTGTATTTGTGCGGGAGCTTCACTAACCACCATCCTAACCACTTCTTCATTACAAAGGCCATCACCTGCAATTAATGTATCCTTAATATGTTTTTCATAGTTATCTGGTTCATATGTTACAGCAGCAATACCTCCCTGTGCATATGATGTATTTGTCTCCTCAAGTTTGGTTTTTGTTAATATAGCTACTTTACCATGATTAGCTACTTTAAGGGCGAAACTCAGTCCGGCGAGACCTGAACCAACTACCAAAAAGTCATATTCTTTTTTCACGAGGGATTAATTTTAAAGTAAATTTAGAGACTTATTTAAATTCAAAACCAATATCGGACCGGTAATATTTCTTATCAAAATCAATGATTTCAATATTCTTGTATGATTTTGCCAACGCTTCTTTCATTTTTGTGGCAATTGAACTTATAGCCAATACCCTTCCGCCCGAAGTAACTATTTCGTTGTTGCTCATTGTTGTCCCTGCATGAAAGACCATACTATCATTCACATCATTTATTCCTGTAATAATTTTTCCTTTTTCATAAGCGTCGGGGTAACCACCGGAGACCAACATAACTGTAACACAGGTATCGGGCGATATAGAGAGTTGTACTTTCTCAAGGCATTTATTTGCAACTGCCCCGAAAATTTCAACCAAGTCGCAGTTTAAACGGGGCATTACAACTTCAGTCTCAGGGTCGCCCATCCTTACATTATATTCAATAACAAAAGGGTTGCCATTGCAATTCATTAATCCAAAGAAGATAAAACCTTTATAATCAATATTATCTTTCTGAATACCTATAATTGTAGGTTTTATGACCTGATCTTCAACTTTCTTTAAAAAATCTTTATCGGCAAATGGCACAGGTGATATACAACCCATTCCACCAGTGTTTAAACCGGTATCACCTTCTCCCACGCGCTTGTAATCTTTGGCTTCGGGAAGTATTTTATATGAATTGCCATCGGTAATAACAAAAACTGATAATTCAATTCCACTCAAAAATTCTTCGATAACCACTTTTTCACTTGCTTTACCAAATTTACCTTCAAGCATTGCTTTTAGTTCATTTTGGGCTTCAGTTAACGAATCAAGGATCAGAACTCCTTTCCCGGCCGCTAATCCATCGGCTTTAAGCACATATGGAGGTTTTAATGTTTCAAGAAAGGAGAGGCCGTTTGTAAGGGTTTGTTTGGTAACGCTAAGATATTTAGCAGTGGGGATATTGTGCCTGAACATAAACTCCTTGGCAAACTCTTTACTGCCTTCCAGTGCAGCACCCTTTGCCGATGGACCGATAACGGGAATTAGTTTTAAATATGGTTCAGACTGGAAATAATCGCTAATGCCTTTAACCAACGGATCTTCCGGACCGATAACCACAATATTTATTTTTTTATCGAGGGCAAATTGTCCTATTTTTTCAAATTCAAGGGGTTGAATGGGTACGTTTTCACCAAATTGAAGGGTACCGGCATTGCCAGGGGCAATATAAAGTTTTGTAAGCTTTTTACTTTGCGCCATTTTCCATGCAAGGGCATGTTCACGGCCACCTGAGCCAATTAATAAGATATTCATTTTATTGTTAATATTCTTTTCAATAATTGGCAAACTTAAGAAAATGTATTTGGTTATGGAAATTTCGGGGGAAATCATTCTGGGCAAATGTACAATGAAGAATGACCAATTTTAAATGTTGAATGAAGAATGATCAATGTCCAATAGCGAAAAGCGAAAGGCGAAAAGTGTTTTCAAATGTCCAATACAACAGATAATAGCGAATTACAAATTGCATTATGACACATAATCTCTTTGTGCGACTTTGTGTGTACTTATTTTAACTTAGTGGTTAAATATTTTTTACCTCAAAGTACCACAAAGGTCATCACAAAGGAACGCAACGTATGATAGTAGGAGCGAAGGAAGAATGTTCAATGTCCAATGAAAAATGTCCAATAATAACCTAAAATCGGCATGGAAGTTAATAACGATGAAAATTATCCAAATCGAACTTTAACCCCGCTGATAATAAACTCACCACTCTTTTGCAATTCCTTTATTAAGTCATTTACTTGATGCAAAAAAGGCACATTATTTCGAATAAAACAGTGTTCTTTTATCAACACTTTCCATTATAGCCTATTTTACGCGTATATCCAGCATGTTATATTTTAAACCACTAATTTAAATTTTCTCATTATGAGATTCTTCGCTTCACTTCATTATGCTCAGAATGACATTAATTGTAGATAAATACTTCTAATATAACCCCAACCCCTTAAGAAGGGGCTATAACTGTGCACGACAGCAGTTAACCCTCCTTTTTAAGAGCCTGTTCCGATTTATCGGAAAGGGCAGGGAGGTTAAAATATTCAATGTCACTAATTTTTTAAATTGTAGCATTATATTCGAGGTTTCAGAATAACAGTTATTTAGTGTTTTAAGGAGGCTAAAAGCAAAAGGCTAAGGGCGAACAGCGAAAGGCGAATAGCGTTTTCATCCTAGCGCTAAAGGAAATTTTTTAACCGGTACATCAGTAAAACTTCGTGTGAGCCGAAAGCATTGCCCCTTAAACCGCCAATAGTTATATCGTATGAATAGCCAAACTGAAAATCGAGGTATTTATATCCTAATTGTACAGCAATTGCATCGGAAGTACGGAACGAAAGGCCTAAAAGAAAAGTTTCTTCGTATTCGGCTATAGCATTTAAATCGACCTGGTAAAGCCCCGATTCCATTAATTTCACTAATACCGAAGGGTGGAAAGTAATATCTTCGTTCAGGTCATAATTAAAACCTCCGTGTATATAGTAATGGCGGACCTGTTTTTCCTGTATTATATCGTCAGTTTTCAGGTCGACATTACGGTTAACCAGTTGGGGTACTGATAAACCAGCATAATAGTTTTTCCCATAAAGGTAGGTCCCGAATATAGCATCGACCACAAACATTTTGTCAGAGCCGTTTAAAAATACAAGGTCATGCTCCTGTTCAACATTCATACCGCTTTTATCGAGATAAAACTGATAAAACAAACCTGATAAGCCCAGAGAAAGTTTTAAATCATCGTTTAAATTGAAATGATAACTATAGGTTAGTTCAGCCCCGGTTTTGCGCAATGGGCCTGCTTTGTAATTTATAATTTTTGTACCGGCCCCCATTGCTTTATAAGCACGTATATGGGCAGATAAGTATTGAACTGCAGGTGATTCGGGAAAACCTGCCCATTGTTTACGAGCCGAAAATGCAATTGGCAGTTCTTCTTCATTATATCCTGTTGCGGCAGGGTTAATGGAATAAAGGTTGTGCATATATTGGCTGAAAAATGGCAACTGCTGTGCATAAATACCATTAAAGGCCAAAATTGAAGCTGCAATGAGTAATATTTTTTTCATCATAACAAAATTATTTTAATAGGAATGATGGAACACCCATATAACTGATTTTTTTACTTTTGTGTATGTGTTTGCAAAACATGGGTGTTTCATGATTAAATCTGTTACAGTTTTATTCTACAATACTTACTGACCCTGCTTTGGTATCGGAACCATCTTTCAGGTCGATGATATAGTAATATGTCCCTGCCGGAAGATTTTTTCCATTATAAATTCCATCCCATGGCTCGGTATAACCGGTAGATGAGAATACCCTGCTACCCCAAGTATTATATACTTCAACCTTACAATTAGGGAACAACCATATATTATAAATGTTCCAGACATCGTTGTCGCCATCTCCATTAGGACTGAAAGCATCATATATTAAAATATCGGTTGTTTGCTGCATTATTGAAACATCGACTGCATTTGAAGAACATAAATTATCGTCGATAGCACGCAACGTATAACTGCCGGGCGATAAGTTCCGGAATTCACCGTTAGGATTTGTGATACTATCGGCAACAGAAGGTTTAAGGACGTATGTTATTGTTGATGTACCCCCGGCAGCTTCAGCTTCAATAACTCCATCGGATGTACTTAATGCATGGATAACATTAGTAGTATCGACAATTAAAGCAGTTGGCTCATCAATTACCAATGTGCTGTTTGTTTGCTCACAACCGGTTTTGCTCTTTAATGCAACCTGGTATGTTCCGGGTACAAGGTCTGTAAATAAACCTTCGTTGTTATAATAATTTGCACCGTTATCAATTGAATATTCATAATCGGTTGCAGGCCCGTCAACATTAATTTCAATGGCGCCATTGTTATAGCCATAGCAACTTACATCGGTAGCTAATTCAGATAGTATTACAGCACCTTGCGGCTCGGGGACTTCCATAACAGAATCGGCTGAAATACAACCTGTGCCATCAGAAACCCTCAAATGGTAATTAGCTCCTGATAAGCTTGTGAAGGAAGAACTTGACGTAAAAGAATTGCCATCGTTAATGGAGTAAGTATATGGGCCACCAATACCTCCATTAGCAGTTATTTCAATCCATCCGTCGGAGTCGCCCTGACAGGTAGTTGGCGACAACCTAACTTCCTGGAAAATAATTTCGTTAGGCTGACCAACAGTGACAACAGATTCGGGAGAAAGACAATTATTGTTATCGCGCACAACAAGGCTGTGCTGTCCCGCTGAAACATTTGGTGCCAAAGAGGTACTTATAAAGGTATTCCCCCCGTCAACTGAATATTCTAGATCGCCAATCCCTCCCAATGTTGAAAACGCAATTTGTCCATCGGTAAAGCCAAAGCAACTTGGGTCGGTTATATTTGCATTTTCAATTGTAATTTGAACAGGTTGGGGAACATCAAATGAAACTTGTTTTATACAACCGTTTCCATCGGAGATCTGAACAGAATATGTTCCGGCATTTACATTGTCGATATAAGGGGTAAACCTTCCATTCGACCAGATATAGCTATATGAAGGGGTACCTCCACTGGTTGTAAGCGCTAATGAAGCATTTGTCCCACTATAACAAGTTGGCTCTGTTATTGTTGGAATAGCCTTGATTGAATCGGGTTGGGTAAGTGAAATATTATCAGAAGCCAAACATTCATTAAGATCGGTTACCGATAAAGTATATGCACCACTGAAAAGGGTTGTAGCTGTTGCTTCTGTCTGGTTTCCGGGGTCATTCCATAAATAGGTCCTATCACCAAAACCTCCGGTAACTGTAGCAGTTACTCTTCCAGTTTGATATCCGTGGCATAATATTCCCAGGTCGGTTTTAAAAGAAATTAATAATGGGTCAGGTTGCTTTACTGTAGAACTAGTGGGTGCTGTACAACCCCTGTCGTCAGTTACTGTTACGCCATACAGGGCTGCATTAGTATTAACAAGGTCTTCAGTTGTTTCAGTGCTGTTCGACCAGGAATAAGAATATGGTAACGTACCACCATTAACAATAAGGTTAACAACGCCAGTACTGGTATTATAACATTTTGCATCAATGGCAGCTGTAGTTGCTGAAAGATCCTGCGAAGGCTGGCGGATAGTAACTGAGGCATTAATTGTTGCCAAAGTTCCATTATCAGTTATTTTAAGATAGTAGGTACCAGCAATAACATCGCTAAGCGTTGGGGAGTTTATACCTACAGGGTTGCTGGCGCTATTGGTCCATTCGTACTTATAATTGCCCGATCCATTTTTTACTTCAACCGTAGCAGAGCCTGTTGCGTTGCCGCGGCAATCGACATCGGTAATATTTGTAATAGCCACAAGCAGTATAGTAGGGTCGTTTACCAGGAATACTGTATCGGCCTGACAAGTTTTAATATCTTTAACTACAACAGTATAGTTATCGCGCGGGAGCCCCGAAATATCTTCGGTAGTAGCGCCATTCGACCAGGTATAACTTGTATAGGCCGGCGGGTTATTTCCCCCCGTAACATTCAGGTTTATAGCTCCATTGGAGTTACTTGGGGTGGCATCGGTAACAATCGAACCGGCAAATGATATTTTAGGGGGCTGGTTAACGATAAAGGTGTCGCTAAGTTCGCATTTGTTATAATCGCGTACTACCAGTTTATAAACCCCTTTAGCGAGCGCTGTTTGGTCTTCGGCAGTAGGATTAGCACCTGATCCTGACAGGGATGTCCAAAAATAATCGTATGCCCCGGCATTTGGCGTACCACCTGAGGCGGTAATATTAATACTACCGTTATTTGCCGGGCCGGTAGCAGTAGCATTGGCAGGGTGACAGCTAACATCTGTCTGTATAGCTGAAATAGTAATAGGAGTAGGTTGGGCAATTGTATATGAAATAACAGCAGAGCTGTCGCGCGAATCGGTAACTGTTACCGAATATGTTCCAGCAGAGAGGTTATATGCCAATGAATCTTTTTTATCAATAACATTAGCGCTCCAGTTATATTTATAGGGCGCAGCCCCAAAATATGGAGTAGCCACAAGCTCACCCGTTGATTGGCCATTACATTTAATAGGCGTATGTTTGCTGAAAGTAGCAGAAAAGGGGTTTTGGTAAACAGCAATAAAGCCATCCTGTGTTCCCCCGTAATCATAAACATCTGACGCAATTGTTAAGTCGGAAGAAGAAAAATTGCCGGCAATGTAAGTAGTGCCTTTATTGTCATAAGTAATGCATTCTCCATTATCAGCTCCATTACCTTGAATATCGCTAGCAGTAACAGGATTCCCGTTAACATCATAAACAAAAAAACCAGTATTTAAATTGGTAGTAATGCCACTATTTAAAGTAACATTGTTGAATTGAACTGTACCTGAGTAATAACCAGTATACATAAGAAGATTTTCAGAAATGTAAATACCATAACCAATATCTTTTCCTGTACTTCCATTTCTTCTCTTCCACTGCAGGATACCATTTTTATTATATTTAGCAATCATCATATCTGCATCAGCACTACTTGCCACTAATGGAGAAGAATCTTGACTACCCGTACCTGTACTGTCAAAAATCGCTGAACCACCAATAAAGCCAGTTATATATACATTTCCATATAGATCAGTTGTTACGCCATTACATCTATCATTACCATTAGGTTTTCCTGCCATTCGCATCCAATTTACACTACCTGTACCATCAATTTTAATTAATAAAGCATTTTCATAGGAACCGGTATACAATTTCTGAGTACCCGAAGTTATTGAGTCTGTGAAAAAACCTCCAATATATATTTCATTTTCATTTGGTGCAGTAATTTCAACAAACTTATTTTTATTCAAAATTGTGGAACTTGAATTAATTTTTGTGATATAAATTAATTTTCCTTGTGAGTTATATTTAGCAACGAAATTGACAATTTTACCTCCTGAAGTCGTAATTACTTGATCATTTTCAAAATATATCGTATCTGTTGATACTCCCGCGACATAAATATTATTCTTAGGGTCAACGGCAATATGTTGAGATTTTACATCGGCAGGCCCCCAAGCAATTCTTTTTGACCAACCTAATTTCCCATCAGAACCATACTTAGCTAATAATATATCAGATTTTAAAGAATTATAAGAACTAACAACCCCAAGTAATGAATCGGTTTTGCCAGCATAAAATGCACAAAAAACTAAACTATCTTCATTTGTAATTACAATATTTCCTCTGCTTATGTCTCCACTACCAGCTAATTGTTTATGCCAAACATAATTACCTGATTCATTATATTTAACAATATAAGTATTTTCAGTAGTTCCAACTGCCTCTAAGGATGAGGGAGCATCAATATTTAAAGTTCCATAAAGATTGCCAGTAACATAAACATTATTGTATTTATCAAGATCAATAGATCGTATTTGTGTTGTTTCATTACTATTAAAATCTTTAGACCAAATCCATTGTTGAGAGTAAACACAATAATTAATACTTAGAATTAAAAAAAGTAGAGTAATTTTCATAGCTTTTTTTTGTTTCAATATTACGAAAAGTGTATTATAAAGGTTAGTGTATTTTTATAAATGTATAATAATAATTGTCTAATCTATAATAAGTTTAGTAATATTTAATTTTAAAATATAAACAACATTATACCCGACTATAACAGATGAGCAATTAAATTTATATTAAATCATTTATAAAAATATACATTATTACTTTATATTTAAGGAGAAACAAAATTTTTAAAGCTTTTTGATTTAATATGAGTACTTACATACATGTAGGATATCCAAAAACAGCTTCGACCTGGTTTTATAAAAATTTTCTAATTTTTGTTAAAAACATTAAAGTTTATGATAGAAAACTTATTCGTAAATGTTTTATGGAACCTGATGCTTTTAGTTTTAATGTTGATAAAATAAAGGAATTATTTGAAACAAATGATAAAATAGATAGATGGTTATCAGATGACATATTGCTTGGTAGATTGAGACTTGGTGGAGTTAGAGGATTTATCACTAAAGAAATGGCTAACAGATTAAAATTAGTCTTTCCAGATGCCAAAATTATATTATTCATCCGTAATCAGATAGATATTTTAGCTTCAGCTTATTTACAGTATGTGAAGAGTGGAGGAAATTATGGAATAAATAGATTTTTTTATTCTGAAAAATATTATGGAAAAGAAGCAAATAGATTAATACTTCTTGATACAGATTATTTTTTATATGACAAGGTATTTGAATACTATTTTAATCTTTTTGGAACAGAAAATGTCCATATTTTTCTATATGAAGATCTTGCTGAGAATCCACAAAAATTTATTTCTGATTTTGCTACTCAGTTTAAGTTAGAATATGATGAAAATTCAATTAGCTTCTGTCCTGAGAATAAAGGATATAGTAATTTCCTCTTATTTACTAGACGAATCTGTAATATCTTCAGTTATAAGGGGCCTATGAATAAATATTATATATTTCATATTCCGAAATTTAATTATTTAAGTGAATATCTTCATGATATTGCTAATAAATATAGAATTTTTTCGGGTAGACCCGATTCAAAAAAATTACTTGGCAAAATAAATGTTAAAAATTTTGTTGAATTTTATTCTCGATCAAATAATAGACTTAAAGACGAATTTGGAATTAAAGGACTTAAAAAATATAATTATCCTCTTTAATATATGGTTGCAATTGTAAGTATTTGTCATAAAGGGGATTTGGAAATTAAAACAGCTTTTCTAATTTATACATTACGCAAATATTTGAAAGGTGATTACAACTTATATGTTGGTATTCCTAATGAGAATAGTTTTATTCAAACCCCATCCAACTTTTTTTTTGATTTCTGCGTAGCTAATCAAGTTGAAATATTTTTTTTTGATAATGAATATTTAAATACTATTGAGACTCTTAAAGAGGGGGACTTAATTAGTAATAAAGTTTATTTATGGAGCAAAGATTTTACTGAAGATTATATAATATTCATGGATAGTGACACCATGATCTTAAGACCATTTAATGTGAATGAATTAATCTCAGAGACTCCAGAATTAAAGATAAAACCCGTAGACAAATCTAATGTATCTCAATGGGAAAAGCTATATGAAATGGTTGGGATATCTTATCCTGAAAAAGAAATAATTTCATCTGTTGATCAAATAAAAATGCCACCTTATTTTAATTCAGGCATTATTGTATTTAACCGATCTACTTTGCCTAAAATTGTTAAATTGTGGGAGGAATATTTTTTGTTAATATCGGATAAATTTTTTATGAAAAAAATACAATTTCCAATATTTCATCGCAATCAGATAGCCCTTGTTTTTGCAATGATGAAAAATGATATCAATTTTAGTTTATTAAATGAATCATTTAATTATCCTGCACACATTAAACGGATTAATATTATGAAAATGCCATATGTAGTTCATTATCATTGGCCTACTGTAATTTATTTTGAACCTTTACTCCACATAAGATTTAAAGATTTTTTGTTAAATAATGCATGCTTTTTAGAAATAGTAAATGGAACTTGGAAAAAGATCTTTTCAAGGGGCATGTCATATAAATTTTTTATAGTTATTATTGAAATAAGGAAGAAACTGCTAGTTTGGTATAATTTTTTTAAAAAAAATAAAACAATTTTTCGGATATATTGTCTTTAGAAGATAAATTTTATTTTGAAAGCAATTCTCCGCATGTATTTAATAAAATTTGTTTTTATTCTCAAAAAAGAAAAATAAATATAATAAGCTAATAGTTGAATAGTAGAGATATTTTCTATTTTATTGAAAAAGTAATGTGTTTTTGTTTTACAAAACAAAGTAATAATTTTTAAATCCATTTCTGTTAAATATGTGTTCCATTTTTTAATATTATTTAAAATAGGAGGATTATTTATATTAGGATGCAAAGATTCATGGGACTTATTTATCCAAGATGTGTGTATTGCCTCTAATTTATTGTAATTGCTATAGGGGTTTTCTAATCCTAAAAAATATAGAAGTATATTCATAGTATTATTAAAATTTAAAATTAGGTTTTCGAATACTAAAATTTTTTGGTTATTAAAAATGATTTGAGCCTGTGCTTGTTCTATATAAGTATCCCATTCTTTAATAAATTGTAAAGGATTCGTGGACATCTTTTTATTGGTTTGAGGAGTAATAGTAGATTTTTGAGAACTATATATTCCTCGAGGATCCCTTATTAAAATTAAACTATAAAATTTATAGTCGGAATATGAAGTGGAGAGCTTATTAAATGCTTTATATAAATAATTTTGTTTAAAAATTAGTATGTTACAATTAGGGAAATGAACTTTTTGAAAAGCTATTAATATTTCAAGAAATAATAGATAAGAGGTCTTTCCTACTATATTTTGATTAATGATTGAATCAATAGGAATTTTCCATGTTTTAAATTTATAATCTAACTCAAATAATGACTTCCATTTTTTTATATGGTGCTTTTTAACCTTAAAATCAGAGTATCTAAGAAGAAGTTCATATAATATATCAGCTTCTGGACAGATACATACTTGAGGTATTTTACTTAGTTGATTGACAAGAAAAGTAGACCCTGATCGATTAAGATATGATATTAATACTATTTTCATAGAGTACTTTATCTATTATTTTTGCATATGCAGACCACTCAGGCAATTTCGTAAGTTGTTCTTTACCTTTTTCACACATATTTTCAAGTTTTTTGCGATCGCCAAATGCATTTCTTAAGCAATTAAGAATACTTAGGCTAGAAGAAGGGTCAAAATATTGAGCACCTTCGCCACAAGAACTTTTGATAGAGGCTAAATCTGAGACAAATAGTGGCTTATTATATTTCCACGCTTCAATAAATACAAGTGAGAATGATTCCATAAATGAAGGTATTAAAACAACATCTGATTTTGACAATAGACTTGAAACCATATTATGAGGAATTGGGCCAAGGTTTATTAGTATTTCATTGACATTATTAGCTTTTATTGCATTTAAAAGTTGTTTGGCTTTTTTATGGTGTTTATCAGAAATTGTAATATAAATAGTAAATGGGAGGTTTTTATCTCTTATTAAAGAAGATACTTCTATAAGTTTCTCAATATTTTTATGTTCATAATACCTTGATAAACATAAAATTTTAAATCTATTATTAGATAGTTTTCTGTTAAAGGGAGTTTCAATGTTCTCAGATGAAAATAGCGGAATAGAAGGAGGTATGACAGTAATTGGTGAATCTCCGATAAGTTTGCTAAGCCTAGTTTTCTGATAATCAGTTTGTACAAGAATGTGATTTACATATTTCATTCTTGAAAGAGTTTCTTTTTTTCTTAAATTGTGGATCAATCGAGTACAATAAGATAATGAAAATTCATTAAATTGTTGTTCTGTAAGATATGGATTATCATGTAAATATATTTGAGGATATTTAGTTATCGTCGGAAGATTTCCTAGACTTAATACCAAATGAGGTTTAGTTATATGAATTAAAGTTGGGATCCATATATAATCAAGAAATGGGCGAAAGATTCTTTTTAAGAGTACTTTAGGTATAACCTTAACATAAGAATAACTAGTAATAAAAGTAGTATATTTTTTTTTGCTCGGACAAATTATAATTAGTTCATATCTATTTAATTTAATGAGAACATCAAGAATATTTTGGGTCAGTATTAGTCCACCAGAGATTAAGACTGTTGAAGCATTAACAAAAATTTTTTTTCTTGTGGTCATTTTATTTTATTAATTAACTCAGCAGTTATTTTGTAATAACTATGTTCAGCAACTATTTTTTTATATGCATTTCCAGATATTTTTTTTGATAAACTATAATCATTCATTAGGTTTGTTAGATGATGATTGATATGAATTGGATCATTATAGGTAAGAGCGTTATACCCATTTTGAAAAATATTTCCATAGCATTCAAGATTTCTAATAATAACTGGAATTTTACAGGCCATAGCTTCGAGTACAACATTAGGTAAGCCTTCGCGATTAGCACCATGTAATAATACATCGGCAATTGAGTATATAGGGAGCATATCTTTTTGAGCACTTATGAATATAATCTTATCATGAAGCATTTGTTTTCCATAATTATATAATATCTCCATTTCATTAAGTTCTTGTATTGAGCTTCGATGATAATTATCATTACATTTTTGTCCTGCAATAACATATAAAAAAGGCAGTTCTAATTTCGATAGGTTCTCAAATATCTCTCTATAACCTTTTCGTTCAATTAAAAAGCCACATGAAAGAATTACAAATATATTATTGGGTATATTGAAAATCTTTTTTGAATGTATCTTTTCTTTGTCAGTAAGGTTTTTAAATAATTCTAAGTCAACACCTTGACTTTTTGATACTATAGGAATAGTGTTATAATATTTTTCAAATGTAATTCTAAACAATTCATTGATTGACCAATACAATGAAATTTTTTTAAATAAATATTTTCGGACTAATTTTTGAGGTAGTGTAACCTTATTTAAGATTGCGTTAAAATCATCATCACCTAATAAAGTGGATATATAAATTGTTTTTTTCTTGAAAATCAGATGAGATAATAGAATGAATTCAAATCCAGGCATATAAGTACCATAAATAAAACTAATATCATTAACATAAGTCTTTTTTATATAACAAAATATGAGAATGGGTAACGAAATGAATTTAAAAAATATATTCTTATTGTAATAAGGTATTCTTGTAATTTTAACATTATCAACTATTTCATTAGGAGTTAATTTTTTATTATAATTAAAACAAACTATCTCAACTGATTTACAAAATTGTGTTAAAAATCTTGCATACCTAAATGCCATTATTCCACTACCAGAAAATGACGGAATAGTCTCAGCGGCAAAAAAAATAATTTTCTTTTCTTTTATAAAATTTTCCCAACCATACATTCTATTTTACATTATCAAATTATAAGGTCATCTAATATTTAATTGTTATTAAAAATTTGAATCAATAAATCATAACGGATAACCATAATCTTTAATTTTTAATAACCCATGCTCTTGAATTAGTTTTCTATTTGATTGAGAAAAATAACTTTTTAAAAATTCAATTTCATCATTTTCAACTAAATCTTCCAAACTTAATTTGGTATTTGTTGAAGAAAATTTATTTAAATAAACATAGAATAATGTTGAAAAATGAAAATTATTAGATAGATTAAATAGTCGTTTTACTAATGAAGACATTTTAATGACTTGTGAATTATTATGAGTATATTTATTTGTTATTCGCTTTAAATTCAATAATTTTTTTGAAAGACTTGCATTGCGTTTTCTGTAGTTGATTTTTTCAATATCTATATTAAGTTCATGATTAGCGTAAAATGACTTAATAAATTCTTGTGGATTATTATTAAACTCTTCATATAAATATACATATACATTTAGTTCACCAAAATAGTTTTTATAAAGTTTTATGATTTTATCATAACAGTGTTTTTCTAACAA
>Ga0105103_10001131_pt1 | contig 15032 bp, 12 predicted proteins | sample PPLLaktember2015_2_FD_79107 | JGI IMG/M metagenome (GOLD analysis project Ga0105103, IMG submission 79107) | Freshwater sediment microbial communities from Prairie Pothole Lake near Jamestown, North Dakota, USA - PPLs Lake P7 Core (6) Depth... | ecosystem: Environmental > Aquatic > Freshwater >...
AAAAGGATCACCTTCTTTGTCCCTTCTTCCTTGGCCTTGAGGGCTTCTACGATCGCGGATTTGATCGCGTGGGAGGATTCCGGGGCTGGGATGATCCCTTCGGTCCGGGCAAACAGTACCGCTGCCGCAAAGACATCTGTCTGTTCATATGCCTGTGCCTCGATGAGGCCGTCGAGATACAGACGACTGATGATCGGCGCCATGCCGTGATACCGCAATCCTCCTGCATGGATGGAGGGGGGCATGAACTCATGCCCAAGCGTATACATCGGCATGAGCGGCGTCATTCCCGCTGTGTCACCGAAATCGTATCGGTATTCGCCTTTCGTCAGCGTGGGACAGGACGACGGCTCAACGGCGATCGCCCGGATCTTTTCCCCGGCGAGCTTCTCGCGGATGAACGGCAATGCCAGACCCGCGAAGTTCGATCCGCCTCCGACACACCCGATGATTACATCCGGAAATGCTCCCGCCTTCTCCATCTGCTTCAGCGCTTCCTGACCGATGATCGTCTGGTGCAGAAGCACATGATTCAGGACGCTGCCGAGAGAGTAATTCGTGTCGTCGTGTGTTGCCGCGTCCTCCACAGCTTCACTGATCGCGATGCCGAGGCTTCCGCGCGATGATGGGTCCTTCTCGAGGATCGACCGGCCGACATTCGTATCGCGACTTGGGCTCGCGACCACTTCGCTGCCGAACGTCCGGATCATGGATCGTCGGTACGGCTTCTGCTCATAACTGACGCGAACCATGTACACCTTGCACTCGAGACCGAACATTTGGCACGCGAGGCTCAGCGAACTCCCCCACTGTCCCGCCCCAGTCTCCGTGGTGAGCCGCTTGATGCCGGCCTTCTTGTTGTAGTACGCCTGGGGCAGAGCCGTGTTCAGTTTGTGGCTTCCGACCGGGCTCACTCCTTCATGCTTGAAGTAGATCTCCGCGGGGGTATCAAGTGCCCGCTCGAGTCCCAAGGCACGGACAACAGGAGACGGTCGGTACGTTGTGTATGCGGAACGGACCTCTTCCGGGATCTCGATGAACCGCTCTTGAGACACCTCCTGCAGGATCAGATCCATCGGAAAGATGGCTGAGAGGTCTTGCGGACCGATCGGCTGTTTTGTGCCAGGATGGAGCGGCGGTTCCAGCGGCGTCGTCAGATCGGGCTGGATGTTATAGTAATGTGTGGGGATATCACGCTCTTCGAGTTGAATCTTTCGTTGCATGGGGAACCTCCTTGGAGTAGGTAGTAGTAAGTAGTGAGTAGCAAGATTGGGTGGCTTGCTGCACGCGGGGGAGGTTCGACGTTCTTCGATGGGGGGTACAACGAAAAAGGTGGAACGCTCGCCAACCGCGTTTCCACCTTTTGTTTGATCTTCAGAATTCGAAAACGAACAACGATGCGGAAGCGCGGACTATCGCCAGCGCCACCACCAAGAACCGAGGGAAATTCGATATTGCTGCACTTGCTTCATGTGATTGAGTATAGCAAATCGTCCGTTTTCTGTCAAGTCTGTTGGGACGAATGCTTCAGTCCAAGATGACCTTTTCATCGAAGTGCTTCTGGATGTTCCGCTCCAGCAGGCGATCTGGATTGAACTCGCGAACGCCTAAGTAGTATAACGCGGATTCAACGAAGACAGTTTCAGGGATGAGGCCGATCATCTCGACCTTCCGGATCGAAACACCGTAGCGTCGTCCTTCCATGCGGAGGTGCTCGATGACCTTGTACATCGGCACCTGATCGAAGTTCGTGATCGACACGGTGACCTGTGCGCGCTGTGTGGAGGGATCGAGTCCCGGATTCGCATTCACGAACTGAAAGCCGCCGTACGGTTGTTCGAGCGCGCGCGCCAGATCTTCCGCGATGGATTCGTCGCGGGATGACAGGATCGCCTTGAAGCTGACCAGCGGATGTCGAGCGCCGATGATCGTCACTCCGGAATCCGGCGTGAATACGTCCGGGCCGTAATCCGGCTTCCACTCCGGCTTCTTCATCTTCTCTTCAAATCCCTCGTACTCACCTTCGCGAATGTCGTCGACGTTCCGCCGGTGCGGCGATGTAGCCGATTCCGCGAACAGGTACACCGGCAGTTTGAATTCCGCCGCCACACGCTGAGCGAATTCCTTCGAGAGCGCGACCGCTTCTGCGATCTCCACACCCTTCAACGGAACAAAGGGAAAGACGTCAACAGCGCCGACCCGAGGATACTCCCCTTCGTGTTTACGCATGTCGATGTGGCCGAGCGTCACGCGATACAGCAGAAGCCCTCCTTCAAACAGCGCCTCCTTGGATCCGGAGAAGGAGTAGACCGTTCGGTTGCGGCTGGCATCGCGGGAAACGTCCAGCAACACCAGACCCGGAACGCGACTGAGTTGCGCCGAGAGCTCATCGACGAACGCCTGATCGCGTCCTTCACACACGTTGGGGATAGCGGCAAGGATCTTGCTCATGGTCACTCCTAGAAAAGTCCAAGAAATACACCGGCGACGATCGCGGAACCGATGACCCCCGCGACATTCGGTCCCATGGCATGCATCAACAAGTGGTTGTCCGGATCGTACTCTCGCCCGACCATCTCGGAAACGCGGGCAGAATCGGGGACAGCGGAGACTCCGGCGCTCCCGATCAGCGGATTGATCTTCTCTTTCAGGAACAGGTTCATCAACTTCGCAAACAGCACCCCGCCGGCGGTGGAGAATCCGAACGCGACGCACCCCAGCACAAAGATCAGAACCGATTGGGGATTGAGAAAGACCTGGGCCGTCGTCGAGGCCCCCACGGCCAGGCCGAGCAAAATCGTGCAGATGTCGATCAGCGCGGAGGATGCGGTCTTTGCGAGTCGTGTGGTCACTCCCGACTCACGAAGGACATTCCCAAAGAAGAGCATCCCCAGCAGTGGAACCGCACCCGGCGCCACAAGCGTCGTGACAATGAACCCAACGATCGGGAACAAAATCTTCTCTTCCTTCCGTACGATGCGTGCCGGCTTCATCCGAATGAGACGTTCCTCCTTGTTCGTCAGCAGTCGCATGATCGGCGGCTGAATGATCGGAACCATACCCATGTAGGAGTATGCAGCGATCGCGATGGGACCGATCAGCGACGGGGCCAGGCGCGAAGCGAGGAAGATGGCCGTTGGTCCGTCCGCCCCTCCGATGATCCCGATGGCAGCCGACGACGAGGCGGAGAAACCGAGCGCCAACGCACCAAGGAAGGTGGCAAAGATGCCGATCTGCGCCGCCGCTCCAAGCAGGACGAGTTTTGGATTCGAGAGCATCGCCGTGAAGTCGGTCATCGCTCCGATGCCGAGGAAGATCAGCGGCGGGAAGACGCCGTTCGTCACCAGGGTATAGATGATGCCCATGACGCTGTTCCCGCTCGTATTGAACACGTACTTGTGCGTGATCGGGTCGATCATGTAGATCGAGATGCTGTTGAACATTGACAGCGGGATAGGAATATTCCCGAGCAGGATACCAAATCCGATCGGGACCAAGAGAAGCGGTTCATAGTCTTTTGCAATGGCAATATAGATGAAGATCAACCCGATCACCATCATCACGAGATTCCCGATCGTGATGTTGAGGAACCCCGTGCTGCTGACGATCTGCTCGGCGTAGTTCTCGAATTGTCCCGTCTTTAATTCGGCGTATCGTGTTTCCACTTCCAGGTTCGTCACCACGCAGAGACTCCGTTGATCCTCAACCTGGATCACGCGGAACAGCCCTCCATCGCTTCTCTCCGTGAACACCCGCCCCTTCATTCCCACCTCGACGCCGTTCGCCGTGCCGGCTGGGATATAGAAGTACGCATCGGAATTCTCTCGCGCGAATTTGATCTCGGTCAGGCTGAGCGCCGCGATGTTCACATACGCGATGCGATCGGCGTCCTCCCCTTCCTGAATCTCCGCCCGCACGATCGTCTCGAATTGGTCGATCGAAACGACCGAGAATGTACCGATGACTCGGTGTGAACGATTGAGGAGTTCCCCGTGTGTTGAGGCAGTCACGCTGTCCGCGCTTCCCCGAAAGATCTTCAGATAGGTCGCGCCTGAGAAGGTCACAGGCACCCGGTCCCCCGCATGCAGGGACGGCATGAACAAGGAGACCAGAAGGCTCAGAACGAGGATGGGACGAATGATGCGATTCATGGTGGACTCTTCTCTCGTTAGAGCGTCGTCATGTCGGGACGTGCGATCTCGAAGAGCGCTTGGCCTTCGCTGACCGTGTCTCCCTTGTTTGCCAGGATGCTCTTAATAACGCCGTCGAAGGGACTCGGGATATGGTTTTCCATCTTCATGGTTTCCAGGACCATGATCTTCTGACCTGCCTTCACGGGATCGCCAACCTTGACAAGCACATCGAGCACGAGGCCTGGGAGCGGTGATTTGACCGTTCCGCCCCCTGTCGCCTGGGTCGGCTTGGTCGCGGGCTTCGGGGCTTCCGAAGGCTTTGCCACACTGCGTGGCGGTTCGGCGCTCGTGGGCCTGCTCAGGTCCGCCTTCATGCCGAGCTTCTTCAACTCGACAACATAGTCGACGCCGTTGACGGCGACCTTCGCCGATTCGGCGGTCAGCTCTTTCACTTCGGCGCGATACTCGGCGCCGTTGATATTCAAGACGTATTCGCGCATCAGACTCTTCCTCGTTGGTACGGATTCACAATGAGACGTCCTTCGTCGGACCACCCTTGCTGTTGGTCCTGACTCTTGAACGTGAATCGGCTGGCGCTGTACGAGCGCGCCAAGCGAATCTCGATCGCCAGCACGGCAACGATGGCAGCGAGCGTGTCCGGTGTGACGACCGCAGGTTGACTTGCCGGTTCTGTCACCGAAGGGACCTGCTGTTCCGTCGGTGCGCCTTCACCTGTCGCTCCAGTTCGCAGGAGCTTCGGAAGCAGAGCGAACGAATTGATCGCCAGATTCGTCAAGAGTAACCCGACGAAGGTTACCCCCATACCCATCACAGTGACCAACAATGCATCGATCCAAGTCACAGCATCATCTCCTTACAGGGGAATGTTCCCATGCTTCTTCGGCGGATTCGAGTCACGCTTCGTGGCAAGCATTTCCAATGCCTTGACGAGGCGGATGCGCGTCGTTGCTGGAACGATCACATCGTCGATGTAGCCCTTCTTCGCCGCGGCAAACGGATTGGCGAACATCTCCACATACATCTCCTTCAGCTCGGTACGTTTCTTTGCCGGATCGCTTGCCTTCTTGATCTCGTCGTTGTAGATGACTTCGACAGCGCCATCTGGTCCCATGACGGCGATCTCAGCGGTCGGCCAGGCGAGGTTCACATCGCCCCGGATGTGTTTCGAATTCATTACGCAATACGCACCGCCGTATGCCTTGCGAATGATCACCGTGATCTTCGGGACCGTACTTTCCGCGAACGCGAAGAGAAGCTTCGCGCCGTTCCGGATGATGCCGTTGTATTCCTGCGTCGTGCCCGGCATGAATCCGGGAACATCCTCGAACACCACCAGCGGAATGTTGAACGCATCGCAGAAGCGGACAAAGCGTGCTCCTTTGATGGAGGCGTTGTTGTCCAGCACACCGGCCAGGGCATTCGGCTGGTTGGCGACTATGCCCACCGAGCGGCCGTTCAGGCGCGCAAATCCCGTGAGGATGTTCGGCGCGAAACGGGGTTGGGTCTCGAAGAAGTCGCCGTTGTCTACGATCAGCCGGATGATGTCCCGCATATCGTATGGCTTCGCGGGATTCTCCGGGACGATCGTGTTGAGACGTTCACTGATGCGATCGATCGGGTCGGTGCAGGCGCTGCGGGGAGCGGGTTCCGTGTTGTTCTGCGGCAGATAGGACAGAAGCGTCTTGACGGCGGCAAAGACATCCTCTTCCGTCGGCGCGACAAGATGCGCCACACCACTCTTGGTCGCATGCACATCCGGACCACCCAGCTGCTCAGCCGTAACATCCTCCTGCGTCACCTGCTTAATGACCTTCGGGCCGGTCAGGAACATGTAGGAGGTCTTCTCCGCCATGACGACAAAATCGGTGATGGCTGGGGAATAGACTGCACCGCCGGCGCATGGTCCCAGGATGAGAGAGATCTGCGGGATAACGCCGGAGTAGAGCACGTTCTTCAGAAAGATGTCCGAGTACCCGGCGAGCGCATCGACACCCTCCTGGATGCGAGCACCGCCGGAGTCGTTGATCCCGATGACCGGGGCTCCCACACGCGCGGCAATATCCATCACCTTGACGATCTTCTCGGCGTAGGCCTTGGAGAGCGAGCCGCCGAAGATGGTGAAATCCTGCGAGAAAACGAAGATCAGCCGGCCCCCGATCGTCCCATAGCCCGTGATGACGCCATCGGTCATCGGCTGCTGTTTGCTCATCTCGAAATCGGTGCATCGATGAGTGACGAACATGTCGAACTCTTCGAAGCTCCCTTCATCGAGAAGCTTCTCAAGCCGTTCACGCGCCGTGTTCTTTCCCTTCTCATGCTGCGCCTGGATGCGCTTCTCACCGCCAGCGCGGCGTGCCTGTTCCTGCAGATGAATCAGTTCGAGGGTTTTCTTTTCCAAAGACATAACGACTCCGCGTAAGTGCGATTCAACGCCATTTCGTTCAGGGGTGCTCACAGAATTCTGTCAGAACTCCCAACGTCGATTTCGGATGGAGGAATGCAATATTGAGCCCTTCGGCGCCGCGACGCGGGGACCTGTCAATAAGCTGCACTCCATGTGACTCTGCATGCTGCAGCGCTTGCTGCACGTTCGGGACGGCGAAGGCAATGTGATGGATGCCTTCTCCCTTTTTCTCGATGAATTTGCCAATGGGACCTTCGGGGTTCGTCGATTCCAGCAATTCGATCTTCGTCTCTCCGACCTTGAAGAACGCGGTGCGAACCTTCTGGTCAGCAACTTCTTCAACGCCATAGCATTTGAGGCCAAGAACCTCTTCGTAGTATTTGATCGCGTCGGTCAGGTTCTTGACCGCAATGCCGATGTGTTCGATGTGAGTAGGAGACATGGGAAATCAAGATAGATGGCAAATGTGATATGTGTGACGAACGATGTTCAGACAACCACTCGTTCGCTATACTCGCCGAAAACGCCTCGGAGCGTGTTGGCGATCTCGCCGACGCTCGCGTAGGTGCGGACCGCGTTGAGGATGTGGGGCATGAGATTCTCCGTTCCTTCGGCGCCTTGTCTGAGTTCACGGAGACGAGCATCGACCTCAGCCTGACTGCGCTGCGCGCGCACCGACGACAGGAATGCGACCTGCTCATCCTGGACGCGCCTGTCGACCTTCAACAATCCCTCGGGTTCTTTCTCCTGGATCCGGTATTTGTTCACGCCGACCACAATGCGCTTCCCGGCTTCGACTTCCTGTGTGAAACGGTACGAAGCGCGCTGGATCTCGCTTTGCGGGTACCCCGCCTCGATCGCGCTGATCATTCCCCCCATCTCGTCGATCTTCTTGATGTAGTCTTCCGCTTCCTGTTCGATCAGATCGGTAAGGGATTCGATGTAATACGATCCCGCCAGCGGATCGATCGTGTTCGTGACGCCGCTTTCCTCGGCGACGATCTGCTGCGTGCGGAGTGCGACGCGAACGGAATCCTCGGTCGGCAGGGCGAGCGCTTCGTCGCGGGAATTCGTATGGAGGCTTTGCGTTCCCCCCAGGACTGCGGCGAGCGTTTGGATGGCGACCCGGACGATGTTGTTGTCCACTTGCTGCGCCGTCAGGGTCGAGCCTGCGGTCTGGGTGTGGAAGCGGAGCATCTGCGATTTCGCCTTCTTCGCACCGAACCGATCTTTCATCAGACGTGCCCACAGGCGGCGGGCAGCACGGTACTTGGCAACCTCCTCGAACAGATCATTGTGCGCATTGAAGAAGAAGGAGAGCTGACCCGCGAACTCGTCAACATTCAATCCCGCGGAAATCGCCGCTTCCACATACGCGATCGCGTCGGCAAGCGTGAATCCGACCTCCTGAGCAGCCGTCGAGCCCGCCTCGCGAATATGATACCCGGAGATGGAGATCGTGTTCCATTTCGGCACTTCCTTCGCACAGTACGCGAAGATGTTCGTGATGAGTCGCATGGAGGGCTTCGGGGGGAAGATGTACGTTCCGCGCGCCATGTACTCTTTGAGAATATCGTTCTGGATGGTGCCGCTGATCTTGTCCTTCCCGACTCCCTGCTTCTCGGCGACCGCGATGTAGAGCGCGAGCAGGATGGAGGCCGGCGCATTGATCGTCATGGATGTGGAGACCTTCTCCAGCGGGATCTGCTTGAAGAGGATCTCCATATCCGCGAGTGTATCGATCGCGACACCGACCTTTCCGACCTCACCGTCGGCGAGGGGGTCGTCGGAGTCATACCCGATCTGCGTCGGGAGGTCGAAGGCGACGGAAAGTCCGGTCTGTCCTTGGGAGAGGAGATAGCGATAGCGTTCGTTGGATTCCGTGGCCGTGCCGAAGCCGGCGTATTGCCGCATCGTCCAGAACCGTCCGCGGTACATGGTCGGCTGGATACCGCGGGTGAACGGATATTGACCCGGGTAGCCGTTGCGCTCTTCGTATGGACCTTCAGCGTCGACCGGCGTATAGAGCGGTTTCACCGGCGCGGCGGAAACGGTCGAAAACTCCGGCTGACGCTCCGGGAACTTTGCGCAATTCGGTCGGTACACGTGTTCTTCCCAGTCGGCAAGCGACTTCCTGGGATCGCGGGGAGCATTGGGGGCAGACATGCGACAACCTCGTTCGACGGGATACGGATATCCGGAGTTGGACTCCGAACACTAAAAGTATAGAGAAATAATCCTGTGGATTCCAGAAGATTAAGAACTGTTCATGTGGTTTCCTCCTTGCGAATTCCCGGATTCTGCGTTATTATTGAATAATGATTCAGTATTCATAGGAGCTGGGATGAGGCGCAAAGAAGGGAAAAAAGAACAAGCGATCCTTGACGCAGCGGTCCGCGTTTTTTCCGAACGGGGGTATCACAATGCGAAGATCGCCACGATCGCCGACCGGGCGGGGGTCGCAACCGGAAGCGTCTATTTGTATTATCGGAACAAGGAAGCATTGCTCCTGGCGATCTTTGACCATATCTGGGGACGACTGGCAACGGGGCTCGCCGCCGCCATCAAGCGCACGGACCTCACTCCCGTTCAGAAACTCGAAACGGCGATCGACCTGATGTTCGAACTCTTCATTTTGAATCCCGCACTCGCGACTGTCTTCGTGAACGAACAGAATTTCCTGATCCGCAACAAGAAGGGATCCGTCATGAAGCAGTACGATCACTATCTCGATCTTGCTGAAGAAGTCATTCGTGAAGGAGTGCGGAAGAAATTCTTTGATCCTTCGCTGGATCTGAAGTTGATTCGTCATTTTATCACCGGGGGGCTGCGCAGCCTGCTTCAGCAATGGACGGTCCAACCATCGGCGTTTCCGCTGAATCGCATCCGCCAACACGTGAAAACCTTCGTCAAGAGCGGCGTGCTCGCCCGCTAGGTCAAAAAGTTGTCGGTTTGGCAATCTTTATCCTTGATTTTTGGTTGAAATGGGCACATCTTGATTTGATTCGTTCGAAAACCCACCAATCCACCACACAATCCGGGACACTCTATGAAACGTCTCCGCAGACTCTTTCGATCGCGCAAAGCACGCAGGAACTACCTGCTTGTTATGCTCGTCTTCTTTGCGGCCATGTACTTCTGGCAACCTAGCGTGAGCCAGAATTCAGCCGAACCCGCGATGCAGGAAGCCGAACATCATTTCGTTCCGTTCGCGCTTTTTTCCGATCCTCGCTACACTGAAGGCGAGATCATCGCCTTGTGGACCGTTCTGGGGATCGCCATCGGCGGACTGCTGTATGCACTCATGCTGGTGAAGCAGGTGCGCAAGGCCGACCAAGGAACGAAAAAGATGCAGGAGATCGCTGAAGCCGTCCGAGAAGGAGCGAACGCGTATCTCGGCGCTCAATTCCGTCGGATCGGACCCTTGATCATCGTCATCACCTTGCTGCTGTTCTTCACCTATACAGGAACCATCGATGCATTTCGGTGGGGACGCGCTGCCGCATTTCTTGTCGGTTCGCTTTTCAGCTGGACCGTCGGTTTTGTCGGCATGCGGCTCGCGACGCAGGGAAACCTTCGCGTTGCCTCTGCGGCGAAACGGAGCTACGGTGAAGCACTGCAACTCGGATACCGGACAGGGACGATCACCGGCATGCTGACGGATGGTCTCGGTCTTCTCGGCGGGACGATCATCTTCATGATCTTCGGCGAACAAGCATACGAAGCGTTGCTTGGCTTCGGCTTCGGCGGTACGTTGCTCGCACTCTTCATGCGCGTCGGCGGCGGCATCTACACGAAGGCAGCTGATGTCGGCGCAGATCTCGTCGGCAAGATCGAAAAGGACATTCCGGAAGACGATCCGCGCAATGCGGCGACGATCGCAGACAACGTCGGCGACAACGTCGGCGACTGTGCGGGAATGGCCTCGGATATTTTCGAGAGCTATGAAGTGACGATCGTTGCGGCGATGATCCTCGGCATGGCAAGTTTTGGACACAAAGGCGTGATCTTCCCGCTGCTCGTACGCGGGATCGGCGTCCTGGGCTCGATCATCAGCACGTACACGGTCCGTGCTGGTGCAGACGATACGTCCGACACGGCACTGAAGAGCGTCCACCGCGGCTTCTGGATCGGGTCTGTCATCAGCGTCATCGGATTCGTTCTCCTGGGATTCTTCTATCTCGTATTCGACCAGAACTACATCGCGGGGAATCCGATGTCGGCGGCGGGATTCCCGGGCGGCGATCCGGCGAACCTCCCCTGGTGGGCGAACTTCGGCGTTGCCGGCCTGGATATGCGTGCCGCGATCACCTGTCTCATCGGCGTCGTCCTGGCGATCGCGCTCAACAAGGTCACGAGCTATTACACCCACACCACACACAACCCTGTCAAGAGCCTCGCGAAATCGTGTCAAACGGGGCATGCAACAAACATCATTCAGGGATTTGCGGTTGGATATGAAAGCACCGTCGCGGCCATCATGGTCATTGCTGGCGCAGTGCTTCTGTCCGTTCTCGCCTATGCCGGAACGCCGCCGATGTTCATTGCATATGGAGTCGCGATGACCGGCATCGGCATGCTCACCCTCACCGGGAACACGATCTCGATGGACGTGTTCGGTCCCGTTGCAGACAACGCCAATGGGATCGGCGAAATGGGGTATGACAAGGAACAGATGGAAAAGGAGAAACCGGGAAGCTACAAACGCGCGCGGCAAATCCTGGCGGATCTCGACGCCGTCGGCAACACAACCAAAGCGGAAACGAAGGGCATCGCGATCGGATCGGCTGTCATCGCGGCAGTGTCGCTCTTCTCCAGCTTCATTGCGGTCATCGCGGTCGGCAGCGAAGATAAGATCAACCTCATGACGGTCGAGCAATACGTCACGGAGGCGGGGAAGCTGACCGTCGCCGAGCCAATGGTGTTCATCGGATTCCTGATCGGCGGTGCGGTACCGTTCTTGTTCAGCAGCATGCTGATTCGTGCGGTAGGACGGGCAGCGTATTACATTGTTGTGGAATGCCGCGCCCAGTTCCGCGATCCGGAGATCTGGAAAGGCACGAAGAAGCCCGACTACGGACGCGTGGTCAACATCTGCACATTAACGGCACAGAAAGAGCTGATCGGTCCAGGCATTCTCGCGATCATGACGCCGATCCTCGTTGGATTCGTTCTTGGTCCGTACGCGCTGGGCGGTTTCCTCGCCGGCATGATCCTCGTGGGGCAGTTGCTCGCGGTCTTCATGGCGAACGCCGGTGGTGCATGGGATAATGCGAAGAAGATGATCGAGGATGGCGTGTACGGTGGGAAGGGATCGGAAGCGCACAAGGCTGCGGTCACTGGAGACACCGTCGGCGATCCGCTGAAGGACACGGCCGGTCCGGCCATCAATCCGCTGATCAAGGTGATGAACATGGTCAGCCTGCTGACGCTGGGTCTCGTGCTGCAGTATAACCTCGTGAAATCGAATCTCCCGCCGGAAATGGCCGGCACGGCATTGACCGTCGGCCTCATCGTTGTCATCGCGGCCGCCGGCGCCATTGCCTGGGCGATCTGGCAGAGCAAGCGGGAGAGCGGCGACTTCATGGAGCAGGAGTAGAGTCAGGAGTCAGTAGTCAGAATTCAGTAGTCAGTAGAAGAACGCAATGAAAGGCGAAGCCCGGCAGAGAGTCTGTCGGGCTTCGTTGTTATTCGGAGGGAGCTACCCGGGCACAACCCCGGGTCCGACCCGGGTTCCAACCCGGGGTCAACAGAGAAGGGTTGTCCTGCGCTGCTGACCTGCAACAGTGAGATTCATTTCTTCTGAAGGGAGAGCCCGTACTCATACCCCCGCTTGAACGCGTTCAGGTTCAGTTCCTCCGTCCCTTTCGGCACCGAGACCTTCACCGCTTCCTCCATCGCCCCCCTGCCGACCGCTCCCGTCATTGCGGTGAAAAAGCCCATCATCACGATGTTCAGAACCATCTTCTTCCCCAATTCCTCCGCGATGCGCGTTGCAGGGATCGAGTAATGCATCAGGTCCTTCCGAAGGTTCGTCGGATTGACCAACTCCTCTTCCGTGATGAGCGTTCCGCCTTCGGCAAGTTCCGGTGAGAACTTCGTGTACGCCTCCTGCGACATCACGACCATCAAACTCGGCGAGGTGATATAGGGGTAGGCGACCGGCTCGTTCGAGACGATCACCTGCGCGCTGCAGGCGCTCCCCCGGGCTTCCGGTCCGAACGCCTGGATCATGGTCGCGTGCTTGCTGTCGAAGATGGATGCGGCCCGGCCGATGATGTATCCGCTGAGGATGACGCCTTGCCCGCCGAATCCGCCGATCTTGATCTCAGTTCTTGCCATCGAACACCTTCTGCATTTCGGGAGACGGCACGTACTTGTCGCCGTATTTCCCGCGGTAATGGTCATACATCGCTTGCTGATACGGCGGCCGTTCGATGTCGACGAACTTGCCGACGATGATCTTGCTCTGGAAATCCATCCCGACGGTCTTCGTGTCCGCGCCGTGCCGGATCTCCGCGTGTTCCTGATAATACTCCATCTGATCGAGTCCGTCACCGAGCTTGTTGCGACGGCTGAACAACGTCGGACAGGGGGCAAGGATCTCGACGAACGAAAAGCCTTTCTTCCCCAACGCTTCCTTGATGGACTTCGTCAAATGCCGGACATGGGATGCGGTCCAGCGCGCCACATACACCGCTCCGCATGACTCCGCGAGGAATGGAAGATTGAACGTCTGCTCGAAGTTGCCATGGGGCGTCGTGGAGGCGGTCGCATTGAGCGGCGTCGTCGGCGCGACCTGCCCGCCGGTCATTCCGTAGATCATATTGTTGACAAGGATGACGGTCATGTCGACATTGCGGCGCGCGGCATGAATGAAGTGATTGCCACCGATCGCCGTCAGATCTCCATCGCCGCTGTAAACGACCACCTTCAATTCGGGATTCGCCAGCTTCAATCCCGTCGCGAACGGGATCGCCCGACCGTGCGTTGTGTGAAACGAATCGAGGTCCAGGTATCCTGCAACGCGTCCCGTGCAGCCGATGCCCGACACGACCGCAACCTTGTCGAGGTTCAGGCCGCTCGTTTGCAGCGCGCGGATGAAACAGTTGACCGTCGTGCCGATCCCGCATCCCGGACACCAGATGTGGGGAATGCGATCCATCCGCAAAAGCGATTCGATCGGATTCGCCGGAGCGGCCACTTCTTCATCGAACAATTGCTCCTCCACCATCACTTGGCTCCTTTCACGCTGTCACGAATCGCTTCGTAGATGTCCTTCGGATTGTGGACGGTTCCGCCGGCGTGCGGGACGCAGACCGTGTTGGCCCGTCCGGCCGCGCATCGCTCGACCTCGAGTGTCATCTGGCCGAAGTTCAATTCCGGGACAACGAATGCTTTCACCTTTGTGGAAAGCTCACGGATGCGCTTTTCCGGGAACGGCCACGCAACGACCAGTCGAAGATGTCCGACGTTCAGTCCTTCGTTGCGCGCCTGGTCGATCGCGGGGAGCGCCGTGCGAGACGTGATGCCGTACGTCACGACGACGATGTCCGCACCTTCCACTCCATCCTCGCGATAGTCGACGATCTTGTCCGCGTTCAGTTTGATCTTGTCCACCAGCCGCCGAACAAGACGCGCCTGGGTACCGACCGTCATGTTCGGATACCCCTTTTCGTCGTGCGTCAATCCGGTCACATGCATATGATAGCCGTCGCCTGCTTTCACCATGTCGGGAACGAGATCGGCCTTGGGTGCAAAGGCGAGATACTCCTCCTTCGAACCCGTATGCATCCGTCGCGGTGTCACCTCGATCTTGTCCGCCGAGGGGATCACGACACGTTCAATCATGTGACCAACGCACTCATCCATCATAAAGAGCACCGGCACGCGATACTGTTCCGCCAGATTGAAGGCCTTGATGGTGAGGTCGAAACATTCTTGCGGGGAATTCGGGCAGAGGGCGATGATGCCGTAGTCTCCATGCGAGCCCCAGCGCGCCTGCATCATGTCCCCCTGCGCAGGCATCGTCGGGAGACCGGTCGATGGTCCCGCCCGCTGGACGTCCACGAGGACAAGCGGTGTTTCGGTCATCGCGGCGAGGCCGATATGTTCCATCATGAGCGAGAAGCCTGGGCCCGATGTGACGGTCATCGTCTTCTTTCCCGCCCACGCAGCGCCCTGGATCGCGATCGATGAAGCGATCTCGTCCTCCATTTGGATGAACACGCCGCCGACGAAGGGGAACCGTTCGGCGATGCGCTCGACGACCTCCGTCGAAGGAGTGATCGGATATCCTGCGACGAAACGACAACCTGCGGCGATGGCCCCCTCGCTGCACGCGTGGTCGCCGTCAATGAAATGCGCGCCTGTCAGCACGCCAATGGGATCAGCGGTCGCCACGTCAGTGTCCTTTCGTCGGTTTCTTGATGAAGCCGTAGATGGCGAAGTCGGGACAGACCATCCCGCAGATG
>Ga0105103_10001133_pt1 | contig 15016 bp, 15 predicted proteins | sample PPLLaktember2015_2_FD_79107 | JGI IMG/M metagenome (GOLD analysis project Ga0105103, IMG submission 79107) | Freshwater sediment microbial communities from Prairie Pothole Lake near Jamestown, North Dakota, USA - PPLs Lake P7 Core (6) Depth... | ecosystem: Environmental > Aquatic > Freshwater >...
TGTAAAGAGATATTTTTACAACCGCTTTTTATTTGTAATACATGTATCATTTTTATATAATATATTCAAAAAAGGCTCACAAATATTATATCGGACACACATCCAACCTTTCGGAAAGATTAGTGAAACATAATGCTAATCATATTTATACTCTAAAAACTCCCTTATTTTCTTTACTTTAACTTTACCTAGACCATCAATTTTTAAGAGGCTTTTTTCCGGAGCTTTAAATATTTTTTCAAGTGTACCAAATTTAGTCAATAAAGCTCTAGCAGTATTTGGCCCAACGCAAGGTATCCCCTGTAAAAAAAACAAAGCCCTTCTTTTTACTGATTTTGGCTTATAACCAGGTCTATGAAACATAAATATTTCTTTAAGGTTTTGTTTCGATGCCATTATTAACTGATGAGCTGAATCATAAGTGTTTGTTGAATAAATTATTGGTATTTGCCATGCAACTGAAATTGATAAGAGAGCCCCTTTTATAGCTTCACGTTCAATATTATGCGATGTATTATATGGGTTTCCTTCAATTAATAAAATATGATGATATTTTGTTTTCTTGAGGTTTGTTAATTGATTAAATAATCTTCGCTGTATGAGTGTTGTTATAAAATCATCCCTTGATTTACGCTCAACAATAACTTCATCGTTCAATATATAATCTCCAGTTTTTAGTGTTTCTATTGTCACATCAGCACCAAGTTCACGCAATATTTCAGGAATATTGGATTTTTGTTCTCTGCTATCAGCTAATATTTTTATAGTTTTATTATTCATTAACAATATTGATAATACATTTTACTAAAAAGGTTAGAAAAGGGGGACATAACTAATGTTATGTTAAGCATAAATAAACAAAACCCAAACGATGATCACCCCCTGACTACGCGATTGCTATAGTCTAATCAGTAAGGGGCTGATAACCAATGTGCCAAGTTAAGCTATACATAACACTAGTCCTAATGGCCTAATGCTTTACCCGATGTCCTGATTTTTGTGTGCGTAAGTTTTTACAGGCAATTACCCGCACTTCGAAATAGCATTTAATACTATCTCTTTCATCATATTGGCTTTCTGCGTGAGCACTTCTTCTTTTTCATCACGCGTAGCAGGTTCTATATCTGTTCGCCAAGTATCATAATAAGTACACAGCGAAACTGCACCATAATTCATGCCTAATTCATGCGCCAATACAGCCTCAGGGGCTGTTGAAGTATTAATAACATCGGCCCCCCATCTTCTGTACAAATTCGATTCGGCCCTGGTTGATTGTCTAGGCCCATCAACAGCAAGTACAGTACCCTTGGTATGCAAGGTAAAGCCTTTTACAATAGCAGCTTCAATCAGACAATCGCGGATCTCATCGGAAAAAGGCTTGTTAAATGCAGAATGATTGAGTTGCTTCAACGGAACTTTATCGCTGAATGTAAGTTCGCGGTGCTTGGTGAGATCAATAAACTGGTCGAAAACAACAAATTCGCCAACTACAATTTCTTCCTGTAAACTCCCACAAAGCGAAGTAGCAATTATATATGAACATCCCATTTCATGGAGAGTAAATAAATTGGCTTTATAGTTTATTGCAAATGATGGAATTTTTCCATCGCGCCCATGGCGATAAAGTGCTATAACTTCCTTATTACCAATTTTTCCTGAGGTAATCATATCACTGGGTTGTCCATAAGGAGAATTTATAAAATGATCTTTCCCAGAAATAATTTCTTCTGAAAAATTTAACCCGTGCCCGATAATAAGTCCTATCTTGTTCATATGTTTGCATTTTAAATGCCGATGTTGATTTCCTGGTCTAAATATAATCGGCATAAGTTTAAAAAGTAACCAGGCTTTAAACTTTGCTAAAATAATGAAAATATTAAACCCAGATTATATTGATCGTAACCACGTTACTAACATAATTTTCGATTGGGGCGGAGTAATCTCCAATATTGATTATAATGCTACGATTGATGCCTTTAATAAAATTGGTCATAAATCATTCGAAAAATATTTTACACACCATCATCAGGACGATTTTTTTAAAAAATTTGAGACAGGAAAAATAAGTCCTGAAGAACTTTATACCTCAATTCGTAGCGAAACCGGCAATAACCTCTCAAAGGAAATAATAGATAAAGCTTGGTGTGCAATGCTCCTCGATACACCCTTTGAACGTATCAGAATACTTAATAAACTCAAAAAAAAATATAGTATTTTTTTGTTAAGCAATACCAATTCTATTCATACCAATTACTATAACAATTACCTGAAAGAAACTTATAATATTGATTTCCCAAGCTTATTTAACAAAGTATATTATTCGCACACATCGGGAATGAGAAAACCCGACATCGAAATTTTCGAGTTTGTTTTAAAAGACAGCCAACTCGACCCATCATCAACATTATTTATTGACGATACCGAAGTAAATGTCGATGCTGCCGATAAAGCGGGAATATTATCTCTTTATCTTACTCCCAATTATACTTTTGAAAAAATTTTTGATCAATGGGTAGAATAAAACTCGATATTCCGACCGATTATATTTTCAAAACAGAAATGGATGTTAGAATCGGCGATGTTAATTATGGAGGCCATGTTGGCAACGATTCTATTCTGACGCTGATACATGAAGCCCGGTTGCGTTTTCTTTCTAATTATAATTATTCTGAAAAAGATATTGAAGGTCTTGGCCTTGTTATGACTGATGCCGTTATAGTATACAAAAACCAGGCATTTTGGGGCGATAATATATCTATTGAAATTGCCATTATTGATATTACACGGATCGGATTCGATTTATTTTACCGGGTAACTAATTCGCGTAACCAAAAGGAAATTGCCAACGTTAAAACCGGTATGACTTTTTTTAATTATAATAATCAAAAAATTACAAGTACTCCCGAAAAATTTTTTACTAAATTAGGTAATTATTGAATCGACTAATTTCAATTAACCTGGCAAAAAATACTGACAAATGAATCTAAAAATTCTTCTCATCAGCTTGGGCTTATATTTCGGTTTAACATCCTTCCTTAAAAGTGCCGATATTCCCGTAATTATTAACCTTAAAGATGGAAAATCATTAGACATTGCGCACTTTGGACAACACAAATGCGGCACAAATTCATATTCCGATGAATTTGTTTTGATACGTGGAATGTATATGGGTACATTAACTGAAATTAAGAATTATAGTGAAATAGAAAAAATTGTATTAGTAGGCTTTAAAGAAAAACCTGGTATTTCGATAGGTAATGAAAAAGGAACTTTACAAATACATAAAAGAAATGGCCAGTCATTTACCCTCGATAACGCTGAAATTACTATGTCGTGTTATGGGGTTGGTGATTTGTACAATACGATTATTGTAAAAATATATAACCCAATTACTAGTGTTCCGGCAGAACAAACGGTTGAAACAAGTAATATTCAATCGATAATATTTAAATGAAGCTCCCCGCAGCAAGCTGACAGGGTATCTGCACTCAATATTTTTTTCGCCTATTGGGGGTCAATCCAGTCGCCGTATTCCTTAATAAGGTTAATCAATTCATCTACCGCCAGTTCTTCAGGAACATTTCTCTTTATTACTTCCTTTTCTTTATAAAGAGTTACCTTTCCTTTACCAGTTCCTACGTAACCATAATCGGCATCGGCCATTTCGCCCGGCCCATTAACAATACATCCCATAATGCCAATTTTCAATCCTTTCAGGTGATTTGTATGTTGACGGATTTTCCGTGTAGTTGATTGCAGGTCAAAAAGTGTCCGTCCGCATGAAGGACAGGAAATATATTCCGTTTTGGAAGTACGTACCCTGCTGGCCTGCAATATACCAAATGCAGTATCGGTAACTTCTTTATTACTTAATGTCCCTTCATTTTCAATCCAAATACCATCGCCTAACCCATCAATAAATAATCCCCCTAAATCGCAAGCGGTTTTTAATTGAAAATCTTCTTTTATATTCTCTGTGTAATACCTCTTAAGTAATACTGGTATACGGCAATTTTTATTAATCAACCTGAAAATGGCAGCTCTCTGGTCAGCATAGCCATTCGCATTGTCGGTTTCCAATACGATTATAAGGTTTTTTCTCCCTTTAATCTTTTCAATTTCGAGGTTTGTTAATTCTGATGCTTTAACCGATATAAAATAATAAGAGGAGGCCTTGGGTTTAATGAGTTTATAGGCTCCATAATTAATCCAATAAATCTCACCTATTTTTTCTGAAATTTCTGTATTAGTTTTTGAATTGTATACTATTTGTTTATTTATTGGGAGGGGAAGTTCCCCAGTCAAGTTATCGACAATAAGAATATCGGCAGCTGTGTCGCTGAATTTCCATTCATTATCGTTTGAGAGATTCCATCCAAATTGTTGTAAAACATTTGCAGATACTTCTCCTTTCAAACTTCCCAAAACAACCGGGACATTAGTACCTCCAATAAATTTTACGGGTATAGTATTTCTCCGTTTGTATTCATATGGCGATATGGGATAATTACCAAAAGCCGGAATTGCATCATGATCTTGACGTTGTTTAAAATATGAAACCAGTTTGTATGCTACTGGTATCTCATCTTCCGGATCCTCAGTAAGCGATACTCTTATGGTTTCGCCAATTCCGTCGGCGAGCAATGCACCAATCCCAACAGCAGATTTAATTCGTCCATCTTCTCCTTCGCCTGCCTCAGTAACACCTAAATGTAATGGATAATTCATGCCTTCCAACTTCATCTTTTCAACCAATAATCGTGTGGCAAAAACCATTACGCGGGTATTGCTTGCTTTCATGGAAACAACAACATTATTGAAAGCTGTTTCTTTACAAATCCGAAGAAACTCCATTGCCGATTCAACCATTCCTTCGGGAGTATCACCAAACCGATCCATTATGCGGTCAGATAATGAACCATGATTTGTTCCAATGCGCAAAGCAGTATTATTTGCCCGACAGATATCTAATAGTATCAGGAACTCATTTCTTAGCTTTGACAAATCTTCTTCATAATCTTTTATCGAAGCATTGTCAGAGGTTTTATTCTTTTTAACAATAAAATTTCCTGGATTAATGCGTACTTTATCAACAATTGCAGCAGCTAAATGAGCCAAACGCGCATTAAAATGAACATCAGCAATCAAAGGAATTTTGTATCCAAGTTTATTCAACCCTTCTTTAATTATTTTAAGATTTTCAACATCTTTTTGCCCGGGTACCGTAAGCCTAACGTAATCAGAACCCCTATCGGCTATCTTTATAATTTGTTGAATACTATCTTCAGTATTACAAGTATCGGTATTTGTCATTGATTGAACGCTGATTGGAAATGTTCCACCCATTGGTATCCCACCAATTGTAACAACCAATGAATCTCTGCGCTGGTAATTTAAAAAATCATTACAATAATTGTCTCTCATAATTAGTTGATCATGTTACTTACAAAGTTAGTAACTTGATCAAGAATTCCTGCTTGCATTTATTAATAGGTGTATTCAATAGAAAGGGCGCGTTCTAAAGATTCGCGGTTAATCTCATCCTTTATGATGTAACTTCTGGCCCCTGCTTCGATCATTCTAACAACATATTTCATTTCTGAGTGAAAAGAGATTGCTATTACCACAAGGTTTCTGTAAAGTTGTGTTACTTCGCGCGTGGTATCAATACCATTTCTTTTTGGCATATTGATATCCATAAATACCATATCATATAAATTGTCGAATAAGGCATTCAGGCATTCGTCACCATCCTTGACAACGACAACATTTTCAATCTTATCGTCAAAGGAATCAAGAAGCATAAATCTTAAAGCATTTGCAAAGTGTGGATTATCATCTACTATCAGAACTTTATGTTTCCTCATAAAGGTATGTTTATTTGTCTGAAATTATGAATATCAAATTATAACAGATTACTATTCAAATGTAAAAATTGTCTGTTTCTATTAAAATCGGATAAATACTCAAAAAGGTGGTTACTCTACCCAAATTATAATGCGTATTTTCCGACAAAATTAATGTTTATGGTTTGTCAAAATATCACAAATTCAGATGTTTAATATTATTTTGCCAGGATCGGCAATTTATACTAAATTTAATATTTAGGCAATAAATAATAGAAAAAAAACAGGACAACCTCAAGTGTTGTCCTGTTTTCTACCTAAATCTAACCAAACCCTATATGAAATACTAACCATGAAAAAACCTCAACCTCAAAAAACCATTTCAATTAATTTTCTATACAAGTATACGATATATAAAAGCCTAAGGTTAACTGTATTATCACTCAATTAGACTAATATGATTACTCATTTTTATATTAGTAAAACCCGTATAGAATTGGCGCAAGTTGTTAATCGACTGGCATAAAACCGAATACACCAATGTCGATATATCGACAATGAGTTTATACATTTAGATTTCAATGGTTTACATAGTAATTAACGACGGTAGTATATAACCAAAACCTTTAAAGTTGTTTTGTATTTTTCAATCAACAATCATCAATTCAGATATTACATAATCGGTTATCAACATACCTTTTGAACTCAGTGCAATATTTTCACCTGCTAAAATTAAAGTCCCATCATCAATAAACTGTTGCGAGTTTTGGTTAAAATATGTCCAATATTCGTTTCCATATGTGCTTTGCAGTTTACATACATTCACACCCCATTTTGTACGTAATGAAATTAAAATGAATTCGTTATATGATGTTCGTTCATCAAGTTGTTCTGTTTCAAAATAGTTATCTTTTCCTTCCAGTAATGATTCGCTATATTTGGTATTATTCGAAACATTAAACCTCCGTGTGCTATTAAGAAATGAATGTGCCGAAGGACCAATGCCTATATATGGTTTGCCTGTCCAGTAAGCCATATTATGTTTTGAATAAAATCCTTCGCGGGCGAAATTTGAGATTTCGTAATGGTCATAGCCATTTTTACGTGTAAAATCGAGCAATAGCTCAAATTGTTTAATACTTGTATCTTCGTCGACCGAAACCATTTTGCCTTTCTTAACATAATGCGAAAACACAGTTTTAGGTTCAAATGTGAGGTGATAAGCTGATAAATGCTCAAGATTCATGACTTGAAAGGTATCCAGATTCTGTTGCCATAATTCAAGGGTCATTCCAGGGATGCCATAAATAAGGTCTACATTAATATTATTAAATCCGGCAATCCTCGACCTGACAATACTTTCAACCGCCTCATGCGCTGTATGCCTACGGTTCATTAACTGTAAATCTTTATCGTGAAAAGACTGAACCCCAATACTTAACCGGTTGACCGGAGTGTGTTTTTTTAGTTCAGCCAGGTATTCATGAGTAAGATCGTCGGGATTAGACTCAAAAGTCACTTCAGGGTTTTCGGCTATTTTAAAATGCTTATAAATGGCATTTAATATTTTCATTATTTCATCAATATTCAATACCGAAGGAGTTCCACCCCCAAAATAAATAGTATCGAATATTACATCCGAAAACTCAGCATTTCTTCTTTGAATTTCTATAATAAGGGCATCAATTAAGCTTTCCTTATGCTTTAAAGAAACTGTAAAATGGAAATCGCAATAATAACAAAGTTTCCTGCAAAAAGGGATATGAATATAAAAACCCGCCACGTTTTAAGAATGTTTTGGTAGCAAAGGTTAAAAAAGTTATTGAATAGTTAATTGAAAACCCATAGATTCACAATCTCTTATTGGTATTTAAAATTAACATGAATTATTGATGAAATTTAAGCAATTCAAGCTTTCCATTTTTGTAAGCCAGAATTTCCATTTCAGAATTAATTGTATCAGTATTAAGAATAAGACGAAGATTGTAAATCCTTTTTTCATTTGACTTAATGGTATAACCGGCTGAATCAATACAGTTGCACTCATTAAGGTAAGTATCCAGTCTTTTAAAGTTTTCTTCCATTGATAATTTATGGCCACTACTTAAAAAATCGTTGATAATCATTCCTGCTTCTTCGTAATTTTTCATAGCAATTTCAGGACAAATACTTATATCCTTATTATAATTATCAGTATCATCTTTCTGACATGAATTTATTGCAAAAAGACCTATTGATACACAAATAAAAAGACATATCAGTTTAACAGGCATAGTGTAATGGTTAATATACTAATCAATAGATGTCTTATTTTTTAAAAGGTTGCATTTAATGTAAAAAAGAATATTATGATTTGAAATATTTAACATTGGCCAGTGAAATATTACTTGCTAAATTTTTTTGTTTTTTGCACCTTTATGATGTAAATATTTTCTAATTATTAACTTTCTACATTTATTCATTATGAAAAAACATGTAAGTGTAAAACAGGTAAAAGACTCATTTGAAAAATTACAAATTCTTTCAAAAAAAGAGTCTCAAATGATTACCGGTGGTAAAGGATTTAGTCCACTTTATGGAATTCGTCCTATTTACAAGCCTTTATATGGTATTATACCAGTTTAGACAAATGTCATTATCATTTTTATGAGAATATAAACCTTTGGTCCAACCAAAAAACCAATGTTTTAATATTCTTATAATTAAGCAACATTCTCCACTTTATAGCAAAAGCAGAGTTTTAAAATTTTATACAAAGGATGAATGAACTTTTGCTTTATTATTAGAGAATAATTTTAATGGATTAGTTGCCTAAGGCAACTAATCCTATTTTTAACCTACATAAATTCAACCATGAAATACAACGAGAAACCTATAACTGCTGTCTGGGAACTAACATTTGCATGCAACCTAAGATGTAAACATTGTGGGTCGGCATGTAGTACTGCAAAGTCCGATGAATTAACTGAAAAGGAAGCACTTGACCTTTGTGATCAGATCGCTGATCTTGGTTTATCATACATAACACTCTCTGGAGGTGAACCATTGCTTTGCAAATATTGGGGTAAAGTTGCCCAAAGACTTAAAAGTAATAATGTGGTCCCAAATATGATTACAAATGGTTGGTTACTTACAAAAGATATTATTAAAGAAGCTAAAGACTCAGGTATATCAAATATTGCTATTAGCCTCGATGGGCTTAAAGAAACCCACGATTTTATGCGTACTAAAGGTTCGTATGATAAAATAATGGATGCCCTTGCATTGCTACAACAGGAGAATATGCCTTCATCCATTATTACAACTGTTAATAATAAAAATCTTACTGAACTATATGAACTATACCAGGAATTATTAAAGAAAAATGTTGCCAACTGGCAATTACAGTATGCTATGGCAATGGGAAATATGCTTGATCATGTTGATTTGCAAATAAAACCAGAACAGATTGATCATATTATTGATATTGCATATGATATCTATAAAGAAAACAGGATTAGGATAGACCTGGCTGATTGTATAGGATATTTCAATATAAAAGAAACTGAAATCCGTAATGAACTGCATTCGCAAAATCCTAAAAATATGGTTTTTACCAATGGATGCCCAGCAGGTAAATATGTATTTGGCATAAGATGTAATGGCAATATTGTTGGATGCACATCTTTAAGAGATGAGTTTTTTCTTGAAGATAATATAAGAAATAGACCATTGCGTGAAATATGGGAAGATACTAAAAGCTTTGCCTGGAACCGGGAATTATGTCGCGATAAAATGGAAGGCTTTTGCCAAAAATGCCAATTTGCAAATTATTGCCTTGCCGGATGCAGCGTAATGAAGTTTACTTCAGGAAAAAAACTCACTGAAAATCTTTATTGTTCTTATAATGTTGCTATTAAAGAAGAAAAGAAAAGAATTGATAAAATAAACAATACTCAATTGCTTTTAAATGAGGGGACAACAGCCATTGCGGAGGAAGAATACCAACTTGCTGAGTTGCTATATTTAAAAGTGCTTGAAAATGACCCAAATAATATTAATATCTTAAACACATTAGGGTTTCTACATTATCAACTTGAAAATTATACTGAATGCTTTACTATAAATAATAAGATCCTTAAACTGGATCCAAAAAATGCTTATGCATACAAAGGATTAGGTCTTTGCCAGGTTAAAACAGGTCTTTATAATGAAGGGATAAAAAATTTATATCGCTCAATAGAATTGGCAGATAATAATTTTCTCGATCCTTATCACGATCTGGCGCTTGTACTAGCCGAACAACAAAATTATACAGAAGCTTTAGATGTTTTAAATAAGGCTAAAACTAAAACAGCTGAAATACCTGTAGAATTAAAAAAACTCTATAATAAGCTTTCTGAACTTTGCCTAACTGAAGATTAAACCGATTGAAATAATATCTTTTGAAAAGAATTGATATCAATTCCTTCATATGGTATCATTCTTTTCTAAATGTTATTTCTGCTTTAATAATAAGAAATATTATTTTTACTGGCCAGATAAATTAATATACTTCCATTAAATACTATTTTTAAAATAAATAATGCCAGCCCGTACCAAACTAATTAAACATGCTTCATGGATAGGAATTATAGGTAATGCCATTTTATCTGGTTCGAAAATTATTGTAGGGTTCATTGCCGGGAGTTTATCAGTTGTAGCAGATGGTATCGATTCAGCAGGTGATGTATTAATTTCTTTCATGACGCTATATATTGCAACTCTTTTAATTAAACCCCCCAACATTAAATTTCCATATGGTTATGGAAAGGCAGAACCAAATGCTACTAAAGCCCTTTCGTTTGTAGTATTCTTTGCAGGTGCCCAATTAGCAATTTCATCCATTAAAAGGCTTATCAGCGGAGAAATACCTGAAATGCCCGATAAAATTGCAATTATTGTTATTATTATTTCAATTATCGGGAAACTTATGTTAGCATGGTACCAATTGTTTATCGGGAAAAAAACCAACAGCAGTATGCTGAAAGCCAATGCTAAAAACATGCAAGGCGATGTAGTAATATCAGCTTCAGTATTAGTTGGCCTTGGTTTTATTTATGTTCTTAAAATTCCTATACTCGATACAATTACGGCATTGCTTGTAAGTATTTGGATTATGCGTGTTGCTGTGAAAATCTTTATTGAAACAAACCTTGAGTTAATGGATGGTAATGTTGAAAAAGATATTTATCAAAAGGCTTTTAGTATTGTTGAGTCAGTTGAAGGTGTTAAAAACCCTCACCGGATGAGGATCAGGCAAATTGGACATAAGCTAATGGTAAATGTAGACATTGAAGTCGACGGGGATATTTCGCTAAAAGAAGCACATGAAATATCGCATGTGGTAGAAAAGAATATAAAATGCAGGCTTGAACAAGAAGTATATGACGTAATTATCCATGTTGAGCCTTATGATGATATTATTGAAGAGCAACAACTGGGAATAACCCGAAAAACCCTTGAAGAAAATCAATGTTAACCCGATTAATTAGCTACGCTGAGCCTTTCAGGGTTCATAAAGTTTTTGAACCCCGCAGGGCTCGACGAAGTCAATTATTTTTGCGACCAAGAAATTATAAGGTGTCCCTCAAACAGGTACACCAATAATTTCTATGTCGGGGTTAACCTGAAATATTCATAAACATTGAAATAATGTAATATTTATGAATATTTCAGGTTAATTGAATTATACAAAAAACAGTATATAAATTATGTATTTTATTCAGGCAAAGCAAGCAAAAAACGATTGGTGGCGATATCTTGTTACCATCTCAATTATATTGGCTGTTCAGTTAATTATTGGAGCAATCCCCTTATATCTGATTATTTCTTTAAAATCGCAGCATGGTATATACGATATAACAGAATTTCAAAAGACTCTAAATTTTGAATTATTGGATATCAGCCAAAATGCTGGTCTTGTTATACTGCTAATCCCATCCGTTCTTAGTGCCATAATTTTATTTATATTGATGGTTAAATTACACGGGCATTTGCCCGGGAAAATATTCTCATCAGCGTGTAAATTTCGTTGGAACAGACTTTGGATTGGAATATTCCTTTGGTTATTTCTTTCAATAATTGCTGAATTTATTATTAGTCGGTTTAATCCGGGAAATTATGAGTTTCACTTTGATGCTGCCCGATTTATTCCATTAGTTATTATTTCTTTGATAATGATCCCCTTTCAGGCAAGTTTTGAAGAATTGTTTTTCAGAAGTTACCTGATGCAAGGCACTGGCATTTTATTCAGATATCGACTTATTGCATTGTTATTAACCTCGGTACTTTTTGGACTTATGCATTCAGTAAATCCTGAAGTAGATGAATTTGGTTTTTGGAATTCAATGTTATTTTATATAGGTTTTGGTATATTGAGTGGATTGCTTGTTATTTATGACAATGGTATTGAGCTAGCTATTGGTGTACATGCAATTAATAATATTTTTGGCTGTTTATTTGTCACCTATGAATCATCGGTTTTAAAAACCGCTGCATTATGGAAATTAAAGACTCTTGATATTAGATTAATGAATATTGGTTTTGTTATTATGGCAATTATATTTCTTGCTATTGTTGCTTACATTTTTAAATGGAACAACTGGAAAAAAATTTATAAGCCAATTTAACCCGATTAGTTCAGGTTAATTTTTATCTAATAAATAGTTAAATCATATGGCATTCGTGTTAGTATGCCCTGATTTTCAATTATCCTTTCCAATATCGGAATGTATTCGGCTGAAAACCCTAGTTTCCTTTGAAATGCTTTTAACTTAGCATTATCTGTTAAATCTTTAATAAGCTTTTGAAAAGGATCGGGCTGCTCAGGTAATTCAATAATCCGGTATTTATCATCAAGACCGGCCATATTCTTAGCAATTTGAACGGCATCTGAAAGGCCACCAATTTTGTCGGCTAGTTTAAGCTGAACAGCATCAACACCCGACCATACCCTACCCTGGGCGATAGCATCAATTTCATTGAAAGACATATGACGCCCTTCCGATACTTTATTTACAAAGTCTTTATATATCTCATTGGTTGCCTGTTGCCAGTATTCTTCTTCCTGTGCATCCAAATCCCTTAAGGCTGATGGGAAGTCGGAATGTTTATTGGTTTTTTCAAGATCGAATGTTACACCTACTTTATTAAATAAACCTTTAGTATTCATAAATACACTGACAACACCTATTGATCCTGTAATAGTTCCAGGCTGTACCACAATTGAGTCGGCTAAACAAGCAATGTAATAGCCGCCTGATGCCCCCATATCGCCCATAGATACAATAACAGGTTTAACTTTTTTTGCAAGTTGAATTTCACGACTGATCACATCTGAAGCTAATGAACTGCCTCCGGGTGAATTTACCCTTAATACAATTGCTTTAATGGTTGAATCGCGCCTTGCCTCGCGAATGGCTTTACCAAAAACATCAGAACCAATTGATTGATCGTCTCCCTTTCCAATATTTATATCTCCACTGGCATAAATAATAGCAATCTTGTTTTTGGCTAACCCTTTATATGTTTTCTTCTCAGGCACTTTGGTGTAACTTTTAAACTTAACAGTCGAGAGGTCTTTATTTTCATCAACATTGGTCTTTGATTTTAAAATCGATAGAAGTTCATCGCGGTAAATAAGACTATCAACAAAACCCATGCTATAAGCATCCTTTGCATTTCGAACCAGCAAATTATCAGCAATATCATTTAGTTTTTGTGTTGATATGCCCCGCTCCTTTTCAATGTTTTTACAAACAATATCCCAGATTGAAGTAATCAATTTATTAAGTTGCTGTCTGTTTTCATTGCTAAATTTCTCCTGTGTATAACTCTCGCCAAAGCTTTTGTATTGGCCATAGCGAATTACCTTAGCATCAATATCGAGTTTCTCCAGGGTATTTTTGAAAAATGCGGATTGGACCCTTAAACCAACAAAATTAAAATATCCTGTAGGGTTAAGATAAATTTCATCGGCAGCTGATGCCAGATAATAAGCTGATTGGGTCATTACTTCACTATATACAGTAACAAATTTGCCGGATTCACGAAAATCAATCAGTGCATTTCTGATTTCCTCAACGGTAGCGATACCCGAAGCAATGTAGGTGAGATCGAGATGAACCCCAGAAATATTATCATCCGTTTTAGCTTTTTTAATTGAACTTAATATATCATTCAAACCAATCTTATATGTTTTACTTAATGCTTCAAATGGATTATTTGGTTTTCTGTCGACAATTTGTTGATCTAACTCTAGAAAAAGAATTGTATTTGGTTTAATTTGAGGTACGCCATCCTGACTTGAAACAACAACATTTACTATTCCAACAAAGATGAAAAACAGTATAACTGATGAAAGTAAAATGCCAACAATTGTTGCCAAAAGATATTTAAAAAAACTTTTCATATTCTGAGTATTTATATTTCCACACTGATAATATATTGAACAATAGTTATAAAATAAAAGTATGTAAAAATAAGCATCATATTTGTATTTTAAATGCTCATTTCGGTGAATAGAATAATTATTTCTACCTTCACAGGTTAAAATTTCATTCAATTATAACCACTTCTGGTTCATTATGGCTTGTGTATACATACTGCTAGGGACTAATCTTGGCAATAAATCCGAAAATCTTTTATTGGCTAAGGAAAAGATTCAACAATCAGGAATTATTATTAATACAGAATCATCGGTGTATGAAACAGCCCCATGGGGTTTTAAATGCATTGAAAGCTTTTACAACCAGGTAATTTCCATAAAAACCAGTATAGCCCCAGAAGAATTATTGTCGCTTTTTCTCCAAATTGAAAATACAATGGGGCGTGTCAGATCTTCTGATACTTATGAAGCAAGGATTATTGATATAGATATTCTTTTTTACAACAGTGAAATAATTGAAACAGAACATTTAAAAGTTCCACATCCGATGTTGCATTTGCGCAAATTTACACTTGCACCTTTATACGAAATTATTCCAGAGTTTGTACATCCGGTATTAAAAAAAAATATTCGGGAGTTATATCGTGAATGCACAGATAATGAAAGCGTTAAGTTGTTGCAGTAATTTTTAATATTATTAAGAAACTGTTTGAATTTTGTTTTTGGAATTTTTTATAGCAGTTTTTTTGCTCGTATAAGGCAA
>Ga0105103_10001134_pt1 | contig 15005 bp, 15 predicted proteins | sample PPLLaktember2015_2_FD_79107 | JGI IMG/M metagenome (GOLD analysis project Ga0105103, IMG submission 79107) | Freshwater sediment microbial communities from Prairie Pothole Lake near Jamestown, North Dakota, USA - PPLs Lake P7 Core (6) Depth... | ecosystem: Environmental > Aquatic > Freshwater >...
GAAACCAGGGCGAGCCGATCGCGGAGGACACGCACCGGGCCATCTTCGAGCCCCTGGTACGCGCGCCCAGTGCCGCGGCGCAGTCGCAAGAGCGCTCGAAGACGAGCCTCGGCCTGGGCCTGTTCATCGTGCGCGAGATCGCGCTCGGCCATGGCGGCACGATCGAGGTGCAATCCACAGCCGAGACCGGCACGGTCTTCACCATGCGCCTGCCGCGCCGAGTGCGCGAGGCGCAAATTCCCGCGGCACTCCTGAGTGCGGGGTAAGCCGCGCACACGGGCCCCGCGCTGACGCGCAGGCCCGCGCCGTCGAGCCCTACACCGCAGGCGGATCGCTCTCGCGTGCCGGGTGACGATGCTGGGCCACGGCTTCGATGAAGCGTGCCACCGCATCTTCCTGCCCGTCAACGTCGCTGAGCACACCGGGATCGGCCTCGCCCGAGGGCAAGGTGGCCGCCACGCCGAACATCGGCAGCAGCGCCGCCGACGAACCCATGGCAAAGATGGTCTTGCAATGGCGGTACTGGTTCACCATGAATTCCATCGCCTGGCCCAGTGCGGCCAGCCTGGCACTGCCGGCCTCACCATCGGCAAGCACCACCGCGTCGAACAGCACCGCCGGCGAGTTCTCGAAACTGCCGTCGGCTTGCAGTGCCACGCCATCGGTGGTCGACACTGCGCCGAGCCGGGCTGCAATGATCTTCGGCACCGCACCGGCATCCAGCAGCGCCGCCTTCAGGACGGCCACCGAGGCGCCGACCACGCCATCGGCCACCAGGATTGCGATCTTGCGGGTGCGCACCCCACCGTCGCCGGGCAGGTGGGTCAAGGACAGCGCAGCGGATTCGGTCACCTCTGGCGTGGGTGCCGAGGGCACGGCGCGCGGCATGGCCGCCGGCACCGCCATGCCCAGCCCTTCGGCCACCGAAGCGGCGAGCTCGGCGGACACGTTCACCAGCGACGACAGCATGCGCTGACGGATCGCCGGCACGGTGAGCTTGCTCAGTTCGAAGCGAAAGGCGGCCGCGATGTGCGCGCGCTCCACGGGCGTCTGGCTCTCGTAAAAGAGGGTGGCCTGCACATAGTGCTCGCCGAACTTCTCCGTTTTGCCTCGCACCTTGTCCTCATGCACCGGCGCGGGAAAGGAGACGAAACCCGCGGCGCCGGCCTGGAACGGGCAGCCACCGGCCAGCGAGTTGGGCTCGTAGGCCACGCGCCCGCGATGCACCGCCTGGCGGTGCAGGCCGTCACGCTGGTGGTTGGCCACCGGCGCGAGCGGCGCATTGATCGGGATTTCGTGGAAGTTCGGCCCACCCAGGCGGGTGAGCTGCGTGTCGACGTAGGAATGGATGCGCCCGGCGAGCAGCGGATCGTTGCTGAAGTCGATGCCCGGAATGACGTGCGCGGCGCAGAAGGCCACCTGCTCGGTCTCGGCAAAGAAGTTGTCCGGGTTGCGATTCAGCACCATGCGACCCACGGGCGTAATGGGCACCAGTTCTTCGGGAATCAGCTTTGTCGCATCGAGCACGTCGAAGCTGAAGCCATTGGCCTGCTCTTCGCTGAAGATCTGCAGACCCAGTTCCCACTCAGGGTACTCGCCGGCCTCGATGGCTTCCCACAGGTCGCGGCGGTGGAAGTCCGAATCTGCTCCGGCGATCTTGGCGGCCTCGTCCCACACCAGCGAATGGGTACCGAGCATCGGCTTCCAGTGGAACTTGACGAAGGTCGACGCACCTTGTGCGTTGACCAGCCGGAAGGTATGGACGCCGAATCCCTGCATCATGCGATAGCTGCGCGGGATGCCGCGGTCGGACATGACCCACATCAGCATGTGGGTCGACTCGGGCATCAGCGAGACAAAGTCCCAGAAGGTGTCGTGCGCCGACGCCGCCTGCGGCATGCCGTGATGCGGCTCGGGTTTGACGGCATGCACCAGGTCGGGGAACTTCATCGCGTCCTGGATGAAGAACACCGGGATGTTGTTGCCCACCAGGTCCCAGTTGCCGGCGTCGGTGTAGAACTTGACGGCAAAGCCGCGCGCATCGCGTGCCGTGTCCACGGAGCCGCGCTCACCGGCCACGGTGGAGAAGCGCACGAATACCGGTGTGCGCTTGCCAGCCTCGGCAAAGGGCGCGGCGCGCGTGTGCTCGGCCAGCGAGGCATAGGCTTCGAAGTAACCATGCGCCGCCGAGCCGCGTGCATGCACGATGCGCTCGGGAATGCGCTCATGGTCGAAGTGCGTGATCTTCTCTCGCAGGATGAAGTCTTCCAGCAGCGCCGGCCCACGCAGCCCGGCCTTCAGCGAATGCTGGTTGTCGGCAACGGCTACGCCCTGGTTGGTGGTCAGCACCTGGCCGCTGCCATCGGCGCGCACACAGTCGAGCGAGCCGATGTTTGCATTCACGCCAACGGCGGGTTGGCCGTTGCCGGTCTTGCCCGAGGCGTTCGACTCACTCAGCGTGCTGGCGGTGACGGCGGTGGACGTCGGTTCAGCCCGCAGCCCCTGTGGCGGGTGGCCGGCATTGTCGCGGCCGATCTCCAGTGGCTTGTTGGCATTCCATGGCATCGCTTCCACCAGCGCCTGCGTGGCCTGGGCCTGCTGAGCCAGTGAATCACCGGCGGTATCGCGCGGCGGCGCCGAAGGCCGGCCGCTGGTACTGCGTGCGGTCGCCTTGGCGGCGATGGTGTCGGTAGACGGTCTTGTGGGTTTCTTCATGAGAGTTCCTGGATGAATAAGACGAGTGCGGTGCCGCAGCGCAGCGCTAAGCCATGCCGACGGCGTCTGGTTGGTAGCGTTGCCAACGCCCCGGCGCTTGCCCGAGGCGATCGCGCACGATGCGCAGCACCGAGCGGTTCCATCCCAGGCCGATACGGCTGCCCGTGACTTCGAGGTCCTGCACGCGGTTGGATTCGGCTTCGTGCTTGCAGGTCTGCCAGGCCACCACGCCATCCGATCGGCTGTAGATCGATGTCGTGGGTACCGCAGGCGCCCTGCGCAGCCGCGCACTCAGCTCGGCATCGAAAGCCGGGGCGCTACCGCTGAGCAGGCGGAAGCTCCATCCGACGTTGGTGTGGTCGGCGCGGGCGTTGAACGGGGTACCGATGGTGATGACCTGGCGCACCCGCCGCCCCATCATCTTCGACAGCTCGCGCGCATAGATGCCGCCCACGCTCCAGCCGATGAAGGTGGCGCTTTTCTCGAAGCCGCTGAGCAGCTCTGCGGTGTGCTCCTTCAAGTCGGCCAACCAGGCGTCGATGTCGCCTTGGGGCCCCCGATTGAAGCCGCGCCCCCAAGTCGAGGGCTTCGTACCCCAGCGACTTGCAGTACCGCGCAGCTGAGCGACGGCCGTTCCGCCGGAGCCCATGCCCGGAAAGATGATCACCGGGTGGCCGTCACCGGCCGCTGGATTGGCCTCGGCGAGAGCGATATGGTGCGATGCGAACTCCAGCGCGGCGCGCCAAAAGTCGATGCCGAAGAGGCCAAAGAAGGTCGCGGGATGGAAAAGGTGGGATGCATAGTTGCAAAAGGGTTGGACCAGTTGGCCATGTTGATGTCGCTTCCGAATGGCCGCGGTGCGCCAAGCCCGCGAGTTGGCGTAGGACATCGCCTTCGAAGTGCCGACTTCGAGGGCGGCACGATTGCACGGCCCGGCATCTGAGTGCGTTGTCGAACAGACCACGAGGGCCGGCTCGCGATAACTTCACGGTATGAAAGTCGAAGGCTTGATCGCCACGCTGCCGTCTCGCCCGTTGCGGCAAGGCGCAGCGCACATGGCGGGGAGGGCGTTGTTGCATCTGCCCCCTGCCCGTACCCGACATGGCTGGCCAATGAACGCCGGCAAGCTTCTGTTGCTTCTCGCCAGCTGCGGGCTGGCGGGTGCCGGGATGTGGGGGTGCAGTGAGACCGCGAACTTGACGGTGGCACAAGGTACCGGGCCGAGGCCCGAGTTGCCGGCGCCGACCCACGCGCTGCTGCCAACGGTGAACATCGCGCCAGCCACGGGTTGGCCGCACGGTGCTGTGCCGCAAGCGGCGGCCGGGCTGCAGGTGGTGGCCTTTGCCAGCGGTCTGGATCACCCGCGTTGGCTGCTGGTGCTGCCCAACGGCGACGTGCTGGTGGCCGAAAGCAACGCGCCGCCTAAGTCGGACGACCGCAAGAACATCAGGGACTACGTCATGGCGCTGGTGATGAAGCGTGCCGGCGCCGGTACACCCAGCGCCAACCGCATCAGCCTGCTGCGCGACGCCGACGGTGACGGCATCGCCGAAACCCGCTCGGTGTTGCTGAACGGGCTGTACTCGCCCTTCGGCATGGCACTGATTGGCGAACGCCTGTTCGTGGCCAATGCCAACGCGGTTCTGAGCTTTCCGTACCGCAGCGGCGACACCGTGATCACTGCACCTGGCACCAAGCTGCTCGATCTCCCGGGTGGGCCGATCAACTACCATTGGACGAAGAACCTGCTCGCCAGCAGCGACGGCAGCAAGCTGTATGTCAGCGTGGGCTCCAACAGCAATGTCGGCGAGCGCGGCATGATGGTCGAGGAGGACCGGGCTGCGATCTGGGAAGTGCTGACCGACAGCGGTGCGCACCGTGTTTTCGCCTCGGGCTTGCGCAATCCCGTGGGCATGGCCTGGGACGCCGCCGGCCAGGTACTTTGGACGGTGGTCAACGAGCGCGACGAACTGGGCAGCGACCTGGTGCCCGATTACCTGAGCTCGGTGCAGGACAGTGGCTTCTACGGCTGGCCCTACAGCTACTTCGGGCAGCACCTGGATACGCGGGTCGAGCAGTCACAGCCGGCGCTGGTGGCCACGGCGCTGGTGCCCGACTACGCGCTGGGCCCGCATACCGCACCGCTCGGGCTGGCACGTTCTGCGGGCGGCGAACTGCCGGCTGCGTTTGCGGATGGCATGTTCATCGGCCAGCATGGCTCGTGGAATCGCCGGCCGCACAGCGGCTACAAGGTGGTCTTCGTGCCTTTTCGCAATGGCAGGCCCTCGGGGGTGCCCCTGGATGTGTTGAGCGGCTTCCTCAGCGAAGCCGGCGAAGCGAGGGGTCGGCCGGCCGGCGTGGCCATCGACGCGCGTGGCGCGTTGCTAGTGGCCGACGATGTGGGCAACGTGATCTGGCGCGTCAGCGCAATACCTTGAGGCCTGAATGAACAAGTACATTGCCGCCTACGCCGGCACTGCGACCGTGATGGTGGCGATGGACATGCTTTGGCTCAGCGTGATTGCCAAACCCATGTATCAGAAGGGCATCGGCCACCTGATGGCTGAGAAGCCGATTGTCGGCATCGCCGTGCTGTTTTACCTGCTGTATGCGCTGGGGGTGGTGATCTTTGCCGTTTCACCGCAACACAACGGCGCCACGTGGACTGTCACCCTGGCGATGGGCGCGCTGTTCGGCTTCTTCGCCTACGCCGCCTATGACCTGACGAATCTGGCGACATTGCGCGATTGGCCGCTGCGCCTGTCGCTGATCGACATCGGCTGGGGCACGGTGGTCAGCGCGGCGTCGGCGGCCGGCGGCAAGGCCGCGCTGGATTGGGCCGCGCAGCCATGAACGGAACGAGACGAGCCTTGGCTTCTCAGCGCCCAGCCTGGACGGTCACCGCATTGGCGGTGTCGATGTTGCTGCTGCCGGGGCTGCAGCCGGCGGCCATCGCTGGTGAAAGCATCCTGCCGCCGCCGCTGATCGCGCAGCCGCGGCGTGGCGCCGAATTCGGCGCCGGCATGGTGGTGAGCGATCAGGCGCGGCAACTGGCCGACTGGATCGCTGCGACCGGCGATCACGCCGGGGCGCCATTCATCATCGTCGACAAGAAGCGGGCGAGCGTACTCGTGTTCGACGCCGGCGCCCGGTTGCGCGCTCACAGCGCCGCGTTGTTGGGCGCGGCGCTCGGCGATGACTCGGTGCCGGGCATCGGCACCCGGCCGATGGCGCACATTCTTCCCGATGAGCGCACCACACCGGCAGGACGCTTCGTCGCCGAGCGTGGCCGGAACATGCAGGGCGAAGACATCGTCTGGATAGACTATGACGCGGCCGTCTCCATGCATCGTGTGCGCACGGGCAACGCGACGGAGCGGCGCGCGCAGCGCCTGGCCACGCCGACGACCGAAGACAACCGCATCTCTTACGGTTGCATCAATGTGCCGGTGGCGTTCTACGAGAACTTCGTCCAGCCCATCTTTGCCACAGGCAAGGCGATGGTGTATGTCCTGCCCGACATCAAGACCGTTGCGGAGATCTTCGGCATCCCCCAGGCTGTGTCCACTGACTTCCATGCGCGCAGCCCCATGCCTGCTGTTGTGCAGCGTGTCGACGTTGGATTCGTCGATCCGAGGTCTTCGCCCTGGCCATGAAACGCGGCCGGCAGCGAGTCTTTCGACTTGCTGCCGGCCGCCGGACAACGCTTGACTTTAGTTGCGGTCGGCGCGTGCGGCGCGTTCCGTGCCCATCGTCGTGCCGTCTGCCGGGGAACGTTGGGTTCCGTCGGTGGAGCGTGTCGCTGACGTGCCGGTGGTGCCGGCATTTGGGGTAGTCGGTTCGACCGTGCGCTGCGTCGACGGGTTCATGTTGCCCGGCGCCGTGCTGCCAGGTGCCGTCGTGTTGCTCGGCGTCTGGACTTGCGTCTGGCCGCTGCTCTGAGCGGGGTTCTGATTCGGCACGGTGGAACTCGGCGTGCTGGGCGTCGTGGTCTGCGCGAAAGCCACGCTGGCGGCACCAGCGACAGCCAGCGAACAGGCAGCGGCAAGCAACAGTCGGGATGTGTTCATGAAAGGTCTCCGGGGAGGTTACTGACGACAGATCGGCAAAGCCGGGTGAACAATCATGCTATGGATGCAGCGAGTTCAGAGGAACCGGACGGTGCCGCTTGCCGATGTAGGAGAAGATGTGCGTGCACACGCAGCACAGCGTGTTCACTCGGAGCGTGTGGATTGCGTTGGCGCGCGCTGACGCTTGTTGAACAGCAACCCGGCCAAAGGCAGGCCCACGGCCACGAGAATGGACGCGGTATCGGGTCCCATGCGCCCTCTCCAGGTCACGGGCAAGAGCGGCCAAAGCAGGGCTGCAGCGCGTACCCAGGGCACCTCGCCGAAGCGTGAGGCTGACGAAGCTGCGGGCGTCGTCGCCAGCACGGCTGCGCTGTGCAGCCTTCTATCCACATGCTTGCGCCGCAGCAGCCGCCCGGCGCCCCACGCAAGGGCCAGCGCCCCCAGGGCATACAGCACGGGGCGCAGCATCCGGCGCGGCTCGGTGGCGGTTTGCACGCGTTTCAGCAGCGCCCTGGCATCGTGCTGCAAAAGCTGCTCGCGCGCCACCAGGCGTTGCTCGGCCAGCGCAATGCGCTCGTCGAGCGTGCCCTTCGGCAGTTCAGTGCGCGGCGGCGGAAGCGGCGGCGCGAGGGTCGGTGTGTTCATCGGGTGCCGACGATTGGCTGGTGGTCGAAGGCTGTGACAGCGTCAGGTGCCGGCGCGTGGCCGGCAAGTGCAGCAGCGGCGCCAGCGCACGTACGCGGGCCACCGCCCACCAGCAGGCGCCCAGGTTGATGACAAGCACGAGCAGGGACGCCGCAGCCCAATGCAGGCCCGCGTTGACGAGGGCGAGCATCACGCCTCCCCACAGGGCCAGCCAGGCGGTGACCGCCAGAATCGCCGCCGCGACAATGAGCGCAACGATCTGTGCCAGCACCTGCACGGCGCGCTCCAACTCCAGCGACAGCAACTCGATGCGATCACTGATGAGGCCGGGCAGTTCGTGCGCGAGCCCTTGTAGCGATGCCAGCCAGGATGGCTGCGGCTCTGCCGAGGAGCCCGCCGAACCGGCCTGCCGATCCGAAGCCGCGGCCTGCGCGTGACGCGCCGCGTCGTTGTTGCCGCTGGATGTCAAGGTGTGCCTTCAGCGCGCGAGGCGCGCAATCACCACACCCATGGCGAGCGCGGCCGCCAAGGCGGCCAGCGGGTGTTCGCGCACGCTGCCACGCAGGGTTTCGGCCCACTCGTCACCTGTCGCGCGCCATTGTTCGGCCCTGCCGTGCAGGACCTCGCCGGTCTGGGCCAGACCCTGCTCGAGTTGTTCGAGTGACGGGGCCGCGCCCTCGGCCAGGCGGTCGATCGTCTCGTGGGCACCCTTCACCACGCGCGTCAACATCTCTGCGGTGGCGCTCGCAGGTGGGTCCTGCGCCATGGCAGGCGTGCCCGGCACATCGCTCTGCCGCGGCAGGTATGGCGCGGCGCTGGGCATGGGGTAGGAGGCGTTGGTGAGACTCATGGTCGTGGTCTTTCAGTTGATGCAGTGGTGAGGCAGGCGCGTCTTTACTACTGCGGGAAGGCTCAGATCACGCGTGGTCGTACCGCTCTCGCTCCTTCAGGTTGCCAGGGCAAGTCCCGCGTGCACCGGTGGCCTAGCCGGCGCCGCCGTGAAGTAGGGCGGTGGCACGTCTCTCAGCGGCTCGCGCCTCGGCATGGAAGGCAGCAGGCGTTGATGCTCCTTCTTCGCACTGGAATAACACTCGCAGGCGCACTTTTCCAGGCGGTCGCGATCGAGCACGACGATGTGGCCGCGCTGGTAGCGGATGACGCCCGCATGTTGCAGCTTCAGGGCCGCCGCGGTGACACCTTCGCGGCGCACACCCAGCAGGTTGGCGACACATTCCTGCGTCATCGACAGCTCATTCGCAGGCGATCGATCCAGCCCCTGCAACAGGCGCTTGCTCAGCTGCTGGTCGATGGAGTGGTAGCGGTTGCACAGCGCCGTGTGCGCCACCTGCGCCACCAATGCCTGGGTGTACTGCAGCAGCAGCGTCAGGACCGCACCACTCGGCTGCAGCTCTCCCCGCAGCGCAACCGCACGCAGCCGGTAGGCATGGCCTGCCGACTGCACCGCGGCCTGACTGAACATGGTGCTGCTGCCCATCCACACGGCCACGCCGGCCATGCCCTCCGCGCCGACCACGGCCAATTCGACCGACGCGCCGTCGAGCGTCATCGAGGTCAAGGAGATGACGGCGCTGGACGGAAAGTAGACAAACGCCGCCGTGCCGCCCGGCTCATGCAGCACCTGCCCGGCCCGCAACTCCACCGACTCCAGGTGAGGCGCCCAGCGCTGATAGTCGGCCTGAGGCAATGCAGCCAGCAGTTGGTTCTGGACCAGGGCATGCTGCGGTTTCGGAATCTTGATCACTATGCGCCCATCGATGGTTCTGGCAATGGGCCATGTTCGATGCCAAGCCGGGCACCGGCCATCGGCAGGCGCCGCCTGAGCTTGTGGGTACGGTCCTACATCGCCAAGCGCGCACCGAAGCCGCGGCGCATCGTCTGAGCGGGGCATTCGACGTCAGGGCCTGCCGGCCCGTCAGGAAGACAGTTCGGCCGGCTGCGCCAGGCCAACGGCGATGTTCTTGCGGCTTCAGGCGTTCAGAGGGCTCGGCTGCTGGAGGAAGAAGCGCAGCATCTCGCGACTGGCGTCGGGCCCTTGCGGATCGGTGTAGGTGCCCGCGGTCTGTCCACCCGACCAGGCGTGGCCCGCGCCGTGAACCAGCCAGTGCTCGGCGATCGTCTTCCCGGTTTCGCAGCGGTGCGTAGAGCGCGTATAGCGCCGGCCCTGTGTCGACACGCCCTGCGCGATGACCGGGCGCTCTGCGGTCGAGGCGGAAGACTTTGCGCGGCTCGTGAGCACGGCTTCGATGACCTGCTCCCCATTGCGCGGGTGAACCGTCTGATCGTGATCCCCATGGAACACGATCGCCGGCACCTGCAACTTCAATGGAGGCGGAGGACTGGCCTTCGTGTGCATTCGAGCGGCAATGCCAGCCGGCAAAGCAGACCCGCCCGCGCGGCCACGCATCGCTGCCAATGCCTCCGGCAGGCTGCGTGCTGCACCCGGCGGCAGCCCCGAATGGACTCCGACAGCGGCAAAGGTCTCCGGGTACGCCGCCGCGACCAGCGCAGCCATGGCGCCACCCGCAGACAGTCTGGCGATGTAGACGCGGTCGGGGTCGACTCCGTGCGCCTGGATTGCCGCGTATGTCATGGAGGCAATCACGGCTGTTTCGCCACGCTCGCGTGTCTGGTGGTTGTGCTTGAACCAGTTCCAGCAACGCGACGGATTGACCTCCTGCGCCTGTGCCGGGTACAGGACATAGAAGCCTTGCTCGAGCGCCAGGGCGTTCATGCCCGTGCCCGCTGCAAAGTCATCGGGATCCTGCGTGCAGCCATGCAGCATCACCACCAACGGCAGCGACCGACCTGTGGCACCCGGCGGCACGAACAGCTTGTAGTGGCGGGTGAGCGAGGCGTGCGTGTGCGAGCCGGCGACGAACTCGCCTTGCCGCGAACTCCCTATGCAAGGTGTTTCGGCAGGCGATGGTGGTGATGCCGGGCCGGGTTCTACGCGATCGACCCACTCGCGTACACAGCCCTCGAGAACGACCGGGCCCGCGTGGGGTTCCATCGCGGGATTTGCCTCGACGCGACCGCTTGGCGAGCGTGGCCCTGGCGCGGGGGCAGAAACGCCTGCACCGCCCAGCGCGCGTTGTATCGCGGCTGTGGCCTCGGCCAGGCGCCCGCTTCGGGTCAGCCGAGTCGCTTCGTGCATCAGTTCCTGGAGGATTGGGTTCATCAAGGCCTTGGAAATGTGAGATGGGCGGTTTCAGCGCTGGCGGTGGGCCAGCGCGGCCTTGACGGCAGGGCTGGCATGCAACGCACCGAGCACGTCCAGGGATTCGATGGTGGCCAATGCCAGTTCGGGCGTCACGTCGTGAGCGATCGACGCCAGGCCCAGTACGCGTATGCGCAGCATCTTTTTGGCGGCCTTCACGGCCCGCAAGTCCTCGGCGCTGAAATGCTGCAGACCCAGGACCAGCGTTTTGCGCGCCACCGCCCGTTCCACGGCATGCGCGTGTCTGCCCAGCTGATTGCGGATGGCCGTGCGGATGAAATCGGTGCGGTTGCCGTAGAAGCCCTCTGACACCAGCAGGTCGATCTGTCCCAGGTCGACGAAGCCGAGGTTGATGGTGATCTTCTCGGAGTCGGCGCTCCTTTCCTGAGCCTGGCGTCGGGAGGGTGCTGGTCTCATTCGACTATTGTGACACCATCCATCTGGATGGTTAAGGGATGGTCAGATTGTGGTGTCGCCGGGATGTCTGGACGAATGTGAGGGCACGGTCATTCCGGGCGGGATGCCCAGCGCCGCTGTTCGTTGGCGATGGAGGCCCCAATCTGGACAGTCCGCCGCAGCGCGCTTCAGTCTTTGGGCAGGCGCGCAATTTCACTATCGATTTCGTCCATCTGCGTCTTCAGCAAGACGGCAACAGTGGAGTGCCTGGACAACTGGCCATCCCGGAGTGCTTTGTCGTACTGATCGCGTAGCGACTCCTCACCCGAGCGCACCGCCGGCAGCGCGTCACGGTCGAGGTCGGCGAGCCAGTCCCGCAATATCACGACGACCTTGTTCACCGTGCCTTGAAGTGACGAGTCGTCGTTCCCGGTACCGCGCAAACGCCGCAGTTCAGCCGCCTGCTCGGCGGCGTGCCGTTCATGTAGCTCGGTGAGCCGTCGGATCACCGACTGGATCTCGGGTTCCGCCCGCGCAACCATCTCGCGGTATCCCTTCAGAACATCGTTGGTGGCGGTGTGGGCGTCACGCAGAGCGTCGATTGTCTGAGCAGCCATGGTTGTCTCCTGTGGGAAAAGCGAAACGGACCCCGAACGATGTCGTTGATATCCCAAGGGCGTGGAACTGGCCGGTGCTTTCAGGCTGAAGGCCATCTTTTGACTTCGCGTGGTGCCGGGGGTGCAGCCGCAGAGGCGCCTTCGCCCCCTTGCAGTGAGTGGCCCACACGCTTCGTCGCGCAAGCATGACCTGCATTTCCTGCCGAAGGCATCGGCTGACGCGCAACACGCTTGTAGCTCGATGCCTCTGCGCACATCGGCGGCGCCACGCTAAGTGCGCGACCGCACGGACGTCGCCGGACGGTGCTGCGATGCTGAGCTGTCGTCTCGCCGTGGGAGTCCTTCATGAACAATGTTCCTGCCCTGGATTTGCATGCCAAGAGCGGATTGCTCGGTTCACTTAGGTCATGGCTGCAACGCAGGTCTGGCGTGACGTGCCAATCGTCCGAGCTTGCTGCGACTGAATCCGCTGGGCCCGATATGCCCGGCAGCGGGTCGCTCCGCATACTGGTGGTCGATGACAACCCGGTGAATCTGATGGTGATCTCGGCGCTGCTGGAGGCGCGAGCGCTTGTGCCGGTGCTGGCGGCAGATGGTGTCGAAGCCATGGCGCTCGTCCGTGAACTGCATTTCGACCTCATCCTGATGGACCTGCAGATGCCGATCCTCGACGGTGTGGGCGCCACATCAGCGATCCGGCGCTTCGAAACCAGCAACTCGAGACCCGCGGTTCCTGTCATCGCGTACTCCAGCAGCCGTACGGTTCCGAGAGAACTCGCGAATTTCGGCTTCAGTGGCAGCCTGACCAAACCGTGTGCAGATCAGGAACTGGAGGACTGCCTGGTCCAGTGGTGCCCGACCTATCGTTCGGCCCCGGCCAGGTGCGGTGTTGTCCGCGACAGTGGCGGCTGGCAACCGGTGCGGCTCGATGCGGGTACGAGCCAAGCGTTGTCCGGCTGACCGCGCAAAGGGTCCCCCACCGGGCCGGACCCTGAGCGCAAGAGAATCCGCCCTGCGGGCAGAAACTGCTGTCTGCCTTACCCGCAGCTTGGCCCGTCGGCAGGCAAGGGCGACAAGCTTTGCCTGCGGTGGTTGGCTGTTCGCGCGCCAGCCTCGATGAGTGCACGCGGCCCACCGCTGGTGGTGGTGTTCAACGTCGGCGCCGGCCACGGCCGGGCCGACGAGGCGCGCGCCACGCTGCAGGCCGGCTGTGCCGAGGCCGGGCGCCCGCTGCTCTTGCTGGAGGTGCAAGATCCGCGGCAGCTGAGCGCCATCGCACACCAGGCCGTCGCCCAGGCGAAGCCGTGCGGCGGGATCGTGGTGGCCGCCGGCGGTGACGGCACCATCAACGTCGTAGCCCAGGCCGTCCTGGATAGCGGCTGCGCATTCGGCGTGCCGCCCCAGGGCACATTCAACTACTTCAGCCGCACGCACGGCATCCCGGCCGACTCTGCCGAGGCCCTAAAGGTGCTGCTGGCAGGCCACACTCAGCCGGCGCAGGTGGGCTTGGTCGGCGACCGGGTGTTCCTGGTCAACGCCAGTCTGGGTTTGCACCCGCAGATGCTGGAGGACCGCGAGGGCTGGAAGCGCCAGTTGGGCCGCAGCCGCATGGTGGCCTTCGGCGCCGGCGTGGGCACCCTGCTGCGCGGCCACCGCAGCCTGCGCCTGCGCGTGGAGAGCCATGGGCGCGAGCGCGAGCTGCGTACGCCCACGCTCTTCGTCGGCAACAACGCGCTCCAGCTCCAGCAGCTGGGCTTGCCCGACGCAGAGGCGGTTGGCACCGGTTGCCTGGCCGCCATTGCACTGCGTCCGGTGGGGCTCGTGAAGATGCTGGGGCTGCTGTGGCGAGGAGCTTTCGGTCGCCTGGGCGATGCCGACGAACTGATCCAGGTCGCCACACGCCAACTTACGGTGCGCCCGAGCCGTCGCCTGGGTATCTTGGGTTCGAGGCGCATCAAGGTGGCAACGGACGGCGAGGTGACGTGGATGCAGCTGCCGCTGAGCTTCCGTGTGGCCGCGCAAGCGCTGGACCTGCTGCGGCCACGCGCGCAGGCGCACGAGTCGCAAGCGACTGAATGACGCTCTTGCTGCAGGTCTCGGACACGCACTTCGGCACCGAGCGCCCGCCCGTCGTCAAAGCCCTGGTGCAGCTGGCACTGGCGCGCAAACCCCAGGTGCTTCTGTTGTCGGGCGACATCACTCAGCGCGCCACTCGCTCGCAGTTTGCGGCAGCGCAGGCCTTTGTGCAGCGCCTGCGGGTGCCGCACTGCGTGGCAGTGCCGGGAAACCATGACATCCCGCTGTGGCAACTGCCACTGCGCCTGCTGCGACCCTATGCGCGCTACAGCGCTGCCTTCGGCCCTGACCTCGAACCTAGCCTGGAGACCGACGACCTGCTGCTGTTGGCCCTGAACACCACGCGATGGTGGCGGCACGAAGACGGTCAGCTCTCGGCCGCGCAAGTCGAGCGGGTGGCGCAACGCTTGGCGCTGGCGCGACCCGGGCAGCGGCGGGTGGTGATGGTGCACCAGTCGCCACTGCGTGTGATGCACTACAAGCAAGACGGCGTCGTCTCCACGACGCCGTTGCTCACGGCATCGGCCGACAAGGTCTCAGGCCCGGCGCCGTTGACCGTGGCCTTTACGCCGGTGGCCGTCGACCTGTTCGCGCCCAGCTACCAGTGGGACTTCGGCGACGGCGCCATCGCGCGCACCGCAACCTCCTTGCACACCTTTGCCGCTGGCACGTATGCCGTGATGGTGCATGCCGTCTTTGCCAACGGCGCCGTCCTGAGCTCGGACCCACTGAGCATCACTGCCGCCTACGTGCCTCCGCCGCCGCCAGTGCCGACCTCGCTGGTGCTCGGGTCGTCGACAGTGGTGGGCGGAAAGGCAACGACTGGCACGGTGACGGTGTCGGGCTCCGCCGGCGCACTGGTGGTGTTAAGCAGCGGCAACACCACGCTGGTCAAGGTGCCGGCCAGTGTGCAGGTCCCGGTTGGCGCCACCAGTGCCAGCTTCAAGATCACGACCTCGCGCGTTCGCGCGACCACGCCGGTGACGATCTGGGCGTCCCTCCACCAAGGCATGCATCCGGGGTCCTGGCCGAGAAGTCTCTTGCCGCTCCGGCGACCCTGGTCACCGACGGACCGTGCTGTTTTGTCGATCGCGAAGGTATGCTGGAGTAGCCTGGCGTGGGCGCCCTCGAGATCTCCGAACAGACAGAGATCTGAACTGTCGACGCTGGCCGCCCCGGCAGTTGTGTCGGGGTGGCGTCCGGCCCTCCAATGGCCGCTATGTGGAGCGGGGTCGAACTGGTGGTCCC
>Ga0105103_10001135_pt1 | contig 14998 bp, 10 predicted proteins | sample PPLLaktember2015_2_FD_79107 | JGI IMG/M metagenome (GOLD analysis project Ga0105103, IMG submission 79107) | Freshwater sediment microbial communities from Prairie Pothole Lake near Jamestown, North Dakota, USA - PPLs Lake P7 Core (6) Depth... | ecosystem: Environmental > Aquatic > Freshwater >...
GGATCCAGAATTTGGACTGTCGGTGTGTCTTTCTCCTCCTGTATTTTGGCCTGTTCATATTGTGGGTAAATGAATTCAAGCAGCATTTCCTGGATTTTAACTGATCGGAATAACCGCGCAAATTCTAATCCAATGGTGGGAATGTTGCCAAACGGGATGAGCATTTCATTATTGGCCTTTCCATTGGTGAAAGCCTGGCTCTTTTGTTTCAGGCTGTTATATTGCGATTGCAGTTGTTTGAGTTCATTTTGGGCGCGGCGCAGCTCCGGATGAGACGGACTTTTCTCCAGTGATAAAACCCCGACTTCCATTTCTTTCATTAATAGATTGGCTTTAACTTCAGCGATCGTTGAAATAATGGCTTTGGTCTGCTCTTCGAGAGAAACCATCCCATATTTTTCCTGAAACACATGAAGCGAATCCTCCGCCAGCTTGAGATCATTAATGTTCTGCAGATAACGCTTTTCGATGAACACCCTCGTCCGTCGCGCTTTTTCAAGTTTGACCACTTTATTGACGCTGTCTAATTTTTCAATGAAAAAATTGGCCATGTCTGTGCAGAGCTTTTTGGCCGACCTTTCGTCCTCTTTCCCGCAAAAAGACGGCGTCTTGGCCCTGACGGTCAGGCTTAGGGTATTATCTTCGTTGATCTCAATGGTAATATTTTTGGACAGGATTTTTATGGTTTCCTGCATCGTTTTCGTTTTGTATGTACTCTGCAGATCAAACCGCTTTATAACAGTTTCCTGCACCGTGCGCGAATTCAACAACGCCAAATAGAGGTTGGTCTCATCAGAAAGGGTGCCCAATCCGAGTCCTAATCCCATTCCCCCAACCGGCAGACTGCTGATCAACGATGAAATGCCCAAATCCATTTGCTCTTCACTGGGCGGCAACAGAGTGACCTTCGCCGAAAACCACTTGGGCACCATGAAGGTCATAATTGCCGTCAGAACACCGGTAATGAAAACCACCGTAATCATTGTTTTACGTCTTTGAAATAACGTAAAAATAAAATCCACAAGTGTCAGATTTTTCTCAGCCATAACCACATTTGCCATGATATAATCAGATATTGACATTTTTTAAGAAAAACAATATACAAGTTCACAAGCAAAAATCAAACTCAAGATTTTAATTGATTTTTTAAATATGAAAAGCTATATTAACCCTCTTTAAATTGTGCTAAATCATTTTAAACCATCATAATAAGTGAATCGCTGATCTTTCGTTTTGAATCAGCGCGAATCGAACAGCCCCTATGATAAAATCCATGATCTTACTCATCTCAAATCTTTTGCATATCCTGTTGACATTGTACGTCTATATGATCATTGCCCGAGCTGTAATCTCCTGGCTGAATCCGGATCCGACCCATCCGGCGGTTCGCTTTCTTCATCGAATCACCGAACCCCTGCTGGCGCCGGTTCGGAAACTTTTGCCGCCAATCGTCGGCTTGGATTTATCTCCGGTTCTCATAATTATGGCGATCTATTTGATTGACCGAATTCTGGTATCAACTCTCCGGAGTTTTGCATATTTGAATTAAAGACGGAGAACTATAGTGAAACTCACACCATTAGATGTTCGGAAACAAGAATTTAAAAAAGTCATGCGCGGCTACGATCCTGATGAGGTCGAAGCGTTTTTGGTGATGCTGGCTGATGAACTGGAAGTACACATACGCGACAAGAATCAACTGAATGACGAGCTGATTAAACTTCGGACACAGCTGCGCGATTACCAGCGGGTTGAGAGTACCCTGCGCGATACCCTGGTCAAGGCGCAAAATACGGTTGAAGACTCGAGAGTGAATTCGAGAAGGGAAGCAGAAATCATCATCCATGAAGCAGAACTGCAGGCGGAAAACATCATCAAAGAAGCGCGCGAAGAGCTGATGAATATTCGGCACGAAATCAGCCTCCTCAGGGCGCAAAAAGAAGCCATCGCCAAGCGTCTTCGCCACATGCTGGAATCCCAAATCGAAATGCTCGAAGTGATGGAGATCGAAGATTTCAAACACCTGGAGTCAAAAAGATCAGAGACCAACGAAAGGTATACCCAATTGCGACCGCAGACGCCCGGCGAAACGCCGACCAGAAGAGACTCTGTTTCGAATCGCTACGCCGATGAGGAAAAGCCGAGAATTGTGCGACCGGACACGCGCGGCAGCGGCCTAAATCTTTCGCGGGATATGCGCGATGTGCCGGAACAAAAACCGCCATCTCCGAAAACGGATTTAACCTGATCGTAACGTTACCATTCTATCCCTGTTTTATGCGACAGTTTGTAATCAAATGGTCAGTTGTGGTATGGATAGCGGCAGCCCTGATGCTTGATTTCTTTCACTGCTCGGGGCTGCAAATGTCTCTACGCCCAGTTGATCTGAATCTGAATCAAACCGTGGACATTCATCTCGTAGACGGCGCCTGCATTTCCGGAGTCATCGCACAAATGTCCTCCGATCGAATCGGCGTACTCACCGTCGACCGCAATATCATTGAGCTGAATCGGGATACGATTGATTATATAACCGGACCAGAACCCATCTTTGATTCGCAAGGCATCCTGGTTCCGGAAAAAGATATAGAGTCAGTTCAAAATTCACTTAATCTAACAACGCATGCTGTGTTTGGAGGATTAATCTCACTTGGAGTTGGATTATTCTCCGGCGCTCTGTTGTCCGACCAAGTGTACAAGCCCGATAACGTTGAATTCATCGCCTCGGTCTCAGCCCTCAGTACTGCCTGTGGTGGTTACTTTTTCGCGCGATCAGGGGCGATTAAGGATCGTGAAGTCGCGATTGAAAAAATAATAAAGCAACGAAACGATCTGAGCTCGGATATCAGGCTGGCGGAAGAGGCAGATGAAAAATTGATCAGAGAGAGAATTGAAACGCTGATCCGCGAACAAAATGAAAAAAACCTGGAGATCGATTCACTCCGACGCGAAATCCGCGCACTGGATATGGAATCAGAAAACAGTCAATGAAAACAGAGACCACCACACTCAAAGAAAAAGTCATAACTGCGGCAGATTTTATTCGCGATCGGATGCCGATCCAGCCAGCTGTCGGCGTCATTTTGGGTACCGGTCTCGGCGACTTGGCCAACCAAGTCTCTCCCTCGTTAATATTGAAATACAGCGAGATTCCCTTTTTCCCGGAATCCACGGTTAAATTCCATGCCGGTCGACTCGTCATCGGCGCCTTGCGGCAGAAACCGTTGTTCATCATGCAGGGTCGATTTCATTATTATGAAAATTATTCGATGCAGGAAATAACCCTCCCCGTCCGCGTGATGCATCTGCTCGGAATAAAGACTCTTCTGATCACCAATGCTGCAGGCGGAATTCGTCCTCACCTCACCGCCGGAACGTTCGCGTTAATCTCTGATCATCTGAATTTAATGGGTGCGAATCCATTAGCCGGCCATTATGATGAATTTTTCGGGGAACGATTTCCGGATATGAGTGAGCCTTATAATCGCAAGCTGCGCAAAACAGCCTCGGCTATTGCGGCAAAATTGAACATCAATCTGCCGGAAATCATCTACGCCGCTGTCAGCGGCCCAAGTTTTGAAACCCCGGCAGAGATCAGAATGCTGCAGGCTTTGGGCGCAGATGCTGTAGGCATGTCGGTGGTACCGGAAGTTCTGGTCGCGCGTCAGTTGGGAATGCAGGTGCTGGCCTTGACCGCGATTACGGATCAGGCACTCCCTGATTCCATGGCGTCCATCAGCCATGAACAAGTTTCCCAGATGGCCGCCGCAATGACACCGCAGTTTATACAGCTGGCAGAAACCATCGTCGCACATCTTGAGAGTTGACCATGGCGCGAACAGGTATCATCGGTGGATCCGGACTTTATGCGATCGAGGGCATGACGTATCTGGATGAGATCAGAATCGAAACTCCCTTCGGACAACCTTCAGACGCCTTTTCCATCGGCGAATTCATGGGGCACGAAGTTGTTTTTCTACCTCGACATGGACGCGGGCACACGTTGTTGCCGACTGAAGTCAATTATCGAGCGAACATTTGGGGGTTCAAGAACCTCAATGTGTCGTCGATTTTATCTATTTCTGCCGTGGGTTCTTTGCGGAGTGATTATCGACCGACGGATGTGGTGATCATTGATAATTTCTTTGATCGTACCAATCAGGCGAGGAGCAACACTTTTTTTGGCCAAGGAATCGTCGCCCATATCGCATTTGCTCATCCATTGTGCGAACGCCTGCGGCGTCACCTGATCACAGCCGGCCGCCAAACCGAACAGACCATCCACGATCGGGGAATCTATCTGAACATGGAAGGTCCCCAATTCAGTACTTTGGCGGAATCGCAAACCTTCCGTCAATGGGGTATGGATGTCATCGGCATGACGCAGATGAGTGAAGCTCGTCTCGCCCGCGAAGCGGAGATGTGCTACGCGACGATGGCATTGGTCACTGATTTTGACTGCTGGCACGAGGCAGAAACAGGAGGTACTGTTTCTGTGGAGATGATTATGAATTATATGAGCCAGAACACAATCACGGCAAAAGAAATTATCCGCCGAACTCTGCCGCTTCTGACGAACGAGGACGACTGCTCGTGTCATCATGCGCTCGCCGGGGCAATTATTACGGACCGCTCTTCCTGGCCGGAAAACACCCTGACAAATCTGAAACCGATACTGAAGAAATATATCTAGAGAAGGACCATGTACAAACAGTTTGAATCAAAACTCGCGGATATCGAAAAACAAATATTGACCTTTTGGGAAGAGGACAAGACGTTTTTGAGAAGCGTCGAGGAACGGCCGTCCGATAATCCATTTGTCTTTTTTGAAGGCCCGCCGACGGCCAATGGAAGACCCGGGATACACCACGTCGTATCGCGCACCATTAAAGATGCCGTTTGCCGTCTCAAGACCATGCAGGGATTTCGAGTCGAACGAAAGGCCGGTTGGGATACGCACGGTCTGCCGGTTGAAATCGAAGTTGAGAAAATGCTGGGATTGGACGGGAAAGATCAAGTCATCGACTACGGCATCGCTGAATTCTGCGAACAATGTCGCACCAGCGTGTGGAAATACAAACAGGACTGGGATGAACTCACGCGCCGGATGGGCTATTGGATTGATCTCGAGCATCCTTATATCACCTATACCAATGATTACATCGAGTCTGTATGGTGGATTCTGAAGGAATTTTGGAAAAAGGGATTAATTTACCAGGGTTTTAAGATACTGCCATACTGTCCCCATTGTGAAACGCCCCTGTCCGGGCACGAAGTTTCTTTAGGATATCAGGAGGTTAAAGACCCTTCAATATATGTCAAAGCCCGGATCATTGGACAGGACAACACCTACTTTCTCGTTTGGACCACGACCCCGTGGACGCTCATATCCAATGTGGCGCTGGCGTTGCATCCGGAAGTCAATTATGTCAAAGTAGGACACAAAGATCAATATCTGATCCTGGCTGAAGAACGACTATCGGTTCTGGAAGGCGCTTACGAGATCGTCGAACGTTTCAAAGGCAAGCAGCTCCTTCATCTCGATTATGAACCCTTTTTTACGTTTGTCACGCCCGACAAGCGGGGGCATTACACCCTGCCCGGTGATTTTGTGACCACCACTGACGGCTCGGGTATCGTCCACATCGCCCCGGCGTTCGGAGAGGATGATTACCAGCTCGGGCAAAAGTTTGACCTGCCGATTATCCACCCTGTGGATAAAAGCGGAAAATTCATCGACGCCATTACGCCATGGGCGGGTAGATTCGTCAAAGACGCCGATGTCGACATTATGGTTGATCTCAAGCACAGAGGCATCCTCTACCGTTCAGAAAAAATAACCCATAGTTATCCCCATTGTTGGCGCTGCAAATCGCCGCTGCTCTATTATGCGCGCAAATCGTGGTACATCAAGACCACCGCCATAAAAGACAAACTCATTGCCAACAACCAAAAGATCAATTGGTACCCTAAAGAAGTCGGCTCGGGAAGATTTGGCGAATGGCTGAATAATAATATCGATTGGGCGTTATCAAGGGATCGTTTTTGGGGGACGCCGCTGCCGATCTGGACGTGCCGTTCCTGCGACCATCAGGAGTGTATCGGCAGCATTGCCGAGTTGACAGAAAAAGGGGTGGATGTCGACCCGAAACTGGATCTGCACAAGCCGACGGTGGATAATGTCCTCCTTCGATGCAGCCAGTGCAACGACCTCATGCAGCGCGCGCCTGAAGTGATCGACTGTTGGTTCGATTCAGGCAGCATGCCGGTGGCTCAATGGCATTATCCTTTTGAAAATAAAGAAATATTTGCGAAAAAATTTCCGGCAGATTTTATTTGTGAAGGCGTTGATCAAACGCGCGGATGGTTCTATTCCCTGCTCGTCATTGGGACTTTTTTATTTGATCAGCCCACATACAAAACCTGTGTGGTCAACGATTTGATTTTGGATAAAGATGGTAAGAAAATGAGCAAGTCGGTGGGCAACACCGTCGATCCTTTCCGACTGATGGAAAAACACGGCGCAGATGTTCTCCGCTGGTATCTCCTGTCTGTCAGTCCGCCCTGGTTGCCGACGAAATTTGATGAAGAGGGCGTGATCGAAGTCAGCCGCAAGTTTTTCGGCACCCTGACCAACACTTATTCGTTCTTCGCCATGTATGCCAATATTGATCAATTTGAATACGCGGCTGAAAAAAGAATCGCTCCCGCGGACCGCGCTGAAATTGATCGATGGATTCTTTCTGAACTCAATTCTTTGACATCGCAGGTCAACGAGTTTCTGCAGAACTACGACTTGACCAAAGCCGTTCGCGCAATAGCGGATTTTACGGTCGACGATCTTTCAAACTGGTACGTGCGACGCTGCAGACGTCGATTTTGGAAATCGGAAATGGGGCTCGACAAGCTGGCGGCTTTTCAAACGCTGCATGAGTGTCTGTCGATCATCTGCAGACTGGCGGCCCCGGTTGCTCCATTTTTATCTGAAGCCATATATCGAAATCTGAAACAAGATCAAAACCATAATCCGAACAGTGTTCATTTGACCAGCTATCCCTGCTGCCAGGATACCATTTTGGATTTTGTCGATGAAAACTTGATCAAACGAATGAATCTCGTCAGACGTATCGTTGAACTGGGACGCTCCATTCGTAATGATGTCGGCATTCGGGTTCGACAGCCACTGCAGACTTTGTACATCAAGGCGGCAGATGAGCAATGGCCTCAGTTGTTGAAAGGCATGGAAAATCTGATTGTTGAGGAGTTGAATGTCAAATCAATCAGTTTTGTGACCGATGAAGGTGAGTTGATGAGCTTGACGGCTGAACCGGTATTTAAAAAGCTTGGCCCCAAATTCGGCAAAGTTGTGAATCAAGCGGCGGAGGCGGTTCGTTCTTTTTCGGAAAAGGAGATCAAAAACATTCTCCGCAATGGCGGAGAGCGGCTGGTTATAGATGGTCACGAGGCCATGATTGTGCAGGATGATATCATCGTCAAGAGCGTGAACAAACCGGGCATCGCTGCAGCAGTCGATGGCGATTTAACTGCCGCACTATCGACGGAAGTCTCTGAGGAATTATTGTTTGAAGGGCTGGCGCGCGAATTTGTCAACCGAGTGCAGAACATGCGCAAAGACGCCGGTCTGGAAGTCACCGACCGCATCATCATCCATTATCAAGCGACGAAACAAATGGCAGCTGCCATTGAAAAACAGGCGACCTTTATTAAAAATGAAACGCTCGCTGCCGCGATTGTAACCGATCTGACGGCGGGAGGTTTTCAAAAGGAATGGAGTATTGATGACCATTCCGTTGTTGTAGTTATCCTTAAAACAGAATAATCATTATTGTCTCGCATTCCTCCAAATGGAATGCACAGTTTAAAGTGGAGAAGATTATGGAAAAACAAAAACTAGACCACTATAAAAAAATAATTCTCGAAAAACGTTCGGATTTGGTGAGACAATTGAATCATCTGAAGGAGAGCGGACTCAACAATTCTGCACGTGAATCTTCGGGAGATCATTCCGCCTATTCCTATCACATGGCTGATCAGGGAACCGACACCATGGATCGCGAACAACAGTATATGTTCGCCTCCCGGGAGCAGAATTATCTTTATCACTTGGACCTGGCGCTCGAGAGGATCGAAAAGGGTGATTTCGGGATGTGCGTTAAATGCGGAAAAGAGATTGACGCCGAACGACTCGAAGCGGTACCTCATGTTCGAATGTGTGTAGAGTGCAAAGAACGAGAAGAAAGATTAAAAAGATAGTATGAAACCATTAAAAATTTTCGGCGTCACCGTCGTCGCGATTATTCTTGATCAGATCAGCAAGGTTTTCATTCATAATTCAATGCAGTTGTATCAATCATTTCCTGTATGGGGAAATTTTTTCCGGATCACCTACATTGAAAACTCGGGAATGGCTTTCGGCATTAAACTCGGACAAAATGCCTTTTTCACCGTGTTTGCGGTCATTGCTAGTCTGGCGATCATGGCCTATCTTTATAAGATGAAAGGTGAGCGATTCATTGCCCGTTTTTCCATGGCGTTGATTCTGGGAGGAGCGATAGGAAACTTGTGGGATCGAATCACGCGTGGTTCTGTGGTCGATTTTCTTGATTTTGAATTTTTTGATGTCAACATTCCCGCATTTAAGCTTCTGTTCCTCAACTTCCCGGGTTATACATTGGACCGATGGCCGGTTTTTAACGTTGCGGACATTGCCATCACTGTAGGCATGCTGTTGTTGGTAGCGTTTGTCATGTTTGAGAAAGAACAGCCGGCGCCGCAAAAGATGGATGCCGAAATGATTCATTGATCGAATCAGATTGCACCCGATCAGCGAGTGAGTATCAGTTTCTCCACCTTTTCAACGGTCATCGCATCTTCCTGTTGATAGGATTTGGCGGTGACTTTGTAAAGATAGACGCCGTTGGCGACCGGATCGCCATCCTGATCGAGTCCATCCCAGCTTTGGGGAAATATATTATAACCCACCCGCGAAGGCGTCTCATCAAACTTGCGGATCATCCGACCGCTTACCGTATAGATTTTTATACTGACTTGAGCATCCTGACTCAGCTCGTATCTAAAGGTGCACTCATCCGTCATGGGATTGGGAAACGTCAACAAGTTGCGAATTTCCAGCTGCGAGTCGTCAATGACGACAAAGCGGCTTTCGATGATTGATGAATTATTGGAATTATCCCATGCTTTAACCTGCAGGGTGTGCTCGCCCAACGGAATGTCGATGATTGGGTAACGCAGAACACCCTGAGTGTAGCTGCCCTCATTATAGGTGAAATAATCGGTCATATCCCGCGACGCCGAAAAATTCTCATCCAAAGTCAACAGAATTTGATGGCCAATATCTCCGGCTGTATTGACTCCGCTCGACGAATCAGAGATAATCAAGTGAAGCGTCGGCCGCGTTGACACATAGTCACCGGCAACAAACTGAGGGTCGCCAAAGTGGAGACTCATTTTCGGTCCGTTGTTGTCAATCAAATCGACGGCCGTTCCCCCGACGATCAAACCCTTTTCTGCGCCGGCGCCGGAACTATTGTCATTCCAAAAATAGAGGCTGATCCGACCGTCTATTCCTCCATAAGAAATATCTTTGGGCACAATAAATTGTACTTGAAACCTGCCCGCTTCAACCTTAACGATCCCCCTAAATATGGTGTTGCCCAACGTGCGCAAAATAGAGCTGTTCACCCCTGACACGCTATAATAGCGATATTCTTTACGTGTATCGAGAACGCGTACCAGCAGCTTGCCGCTATAATCGAGCAATGCTTGACCCTGATCCTCAATATGACCATTGATCTGCATACGGCTGAGGGCCTGGATGCTGTCGGGTGAGATATCATCGATGACCGCGCGGTATCGCGGAGCGCATAACCTCATCGCCGGGTCGCCGAAAAGAGCATATTTTTCATTATTCTTTCGATTACTCTGATTTTGCTTGGAGAGCAATATGGCATCGCCGATACGCGCAGTCATTCCCGAAGTCGTGTAATCGCTAAAGATATTTTTATAAAGCAAATAATTAAACGAGGCATTCTCATCGGAAAAAGCCAAGCGGGCTGATGAAACCATGGCCACCGCGCCGCGACGGGGGACATTGAGAATATCTTCAGCAAAACTCTGCTGCTGAGGTTGATCCCAATAAGCAAATTCGCAGGTTGCCGCGATCCACAGCGCCATGCGGTTGCCGTTTTCAATTTTTTCAAAATCGCGCGTGCGCAGCAAAATCCGTTCATGCGCCCACAGTTCATCATTGCCATGACCGATGTAATTAACGATCAACGATCCACGGTTGATCTGCTCGAGCAGATCCAGCGTCGCCGCAGGCTTTTCCCTGCCGGTGATACTGGCGGTCTTGACCGCCGGATAATTGATCATATAGATTTTTTTGACATTGAGCAGATCCGGGACATACCCTTCAGCCAACCGTTCGGCCTGGTCTGTATGGATGATTTCAGAATCCCCGTCAGAGGTGTATTCGTCATCAGCCACAATCGTCACCGTCTTGAGCCACTCTCCATATTCAGGCTCGGTTTCATAGGCTACAATTTTATCGATAATCGCCTTGGCCTCGTCAACCGTCTGCACGGTCAGTCGGCCGATCGCCATCTGCATCCCGGCATTTTCACCGCGCGTATAAGTATACCAATCATCGGTCGTGCGCGTATAGTTTTCACTGGTCCCCTCGGTTTCGTAGGGGACGATAAAGTTCGGGATTCTCTGATGCAGCAAATCTTTATAATCGTAATGGCCATCGCCGATCAGCAAAACATAGCGAGGCGAAATCCAATGATCCTGAGCCCAGGCAAGGAAATTACGTATCGCCGCCGGATCCGGAATTCCCCAGCCAAATTCTTTGATCACATCCGAATAATTGACGATCTCGGTTTCCAGACGATCCTTTTGACTCCAATTCTCGCGCAGGCTCTCGAGTTGTAAGGCCTGCTGATAAAAATCATCATAGGTGATGATGATATAATCAGGAGTTATTTTTTTATTGCGCAGACCGGTGATCGGATCCCTGGTAATCCAGGATGCATCAACATCGCGCACACCATCGCCGGCAACGGCCAGATATCGTTTACTCACCACCGGATTTGTATAATCAGCAAAACTGACGCTGCCGTTCTGAATTTGGCGCGGTTGTACCTCCCGCATATCTGAAAAATCGGTCACATCGAAAATTCTCACATCATTGCGCGAAAAACCATTCAAATAATAAGCCGTCACCTCTGAACGCAGAGGAGCATTGAAAAATAACTGCCCTTGCGAAGCTTGAAACGCCCGTTGATATTCCAGTTCGATATAATTGACATACGAAAAAGCGGCATCAGACCCGGCATTGAAATTAAGGGTGATGGTATTATTACCCTCGACGAGAACGCCTTCAGCACTTAATGCCACCTCATTTAACGGAAAACTCCACGAATAGCCGTTTTGGTTATGCTGACCGATTCGATTGCCATTGGCGTACATGGTAAAATAGTGGGTTCCCGAAGTCAAGGAAGCCAGAGAGAATCGGAAAAAGGCTTTGGCCGAAGGCACGGCATCCGGAAGCTGAAAAGAGACAGAGTAGGTATTGTTGTTGCGAGTCAACTCCCGTCCCAGCCAGGTAATTCCTGATCGAAAGGGATTAAATTTTTCTTCTTCGATCCAGACCATGTCGCGAAAGGCGGGCTCAGGCGACAAGCCGGCAGTGTCTTGGGATTCGATCACAGGCACACGCTTGCCCCTTTGTTGGTTGTACGTCAGCCAGAATACGTTGTCATAACTGTAGGGATTAATATAATGTCGAAAGCGGTTTTGGCTGTCATCAAACGCAATCCCTTCGAGTGAGCGACCGTAAAAAAGAATATAATCCTGATCATCGAAACGGCCGTCTTCACCGCCGACCACCACAATGGAATTCTCGATCAACGTGTCATTTTTCGCAACCAGGACATTCAGAGAGAGCTCTCGGCCGCCGTTATTATACAGCTGAAGGGATAGGGGATCAATCGAGGAAAGTTGATCATTGGAGCCCATGGCTTTTTTGAGTGTTGCACCGGTGATTTTGTAAATGCCTTCTTTGCCTCCGGCGCCGTTGCCGGAAATGACGATTTTATACCAGTTTTCTCCCTGAATAAACTGCCGATCGGACTTGAACAGACGTGGCGCTTGCTCTGCCAGTCGCCATTCCTTTGCCTGTTCGTAATTGATCAGCAAATTCTTATACAGCGTTTCCTCATCGGAGGATCGCGCCGGTAATTGAGCGCGTTTGACGTCGCCGCCGGTCAGATCAATTCGAATGACAAGACGATTGTATTTTTTGACCTGATGTTGAGCAGGTCGGTACAAGAGCGGGAAAATCGCAATTTTGACCACCTGTTGATTTCTAAAGCGATACGGCGCATCAATTCGGATCGGCGATTGAGGCAGCAGCTCCGGGTTCTGATATAATTCATCGTTCATCTCGTACTCAAGACGGCTGCCGATTTCCGTCTGTATCATGCGGGGATTCGGCGCGGGCACGACGTTATCGATCAGTTCCTCATCCGCATCAACCAGCTGAGCTGAAACTTCCGCACCTTCAGGAATACCAAGGACAACCGATTGATAGGGCAGACGGGGAGCACCGATTTCACCAAACGCCTCGGCATTGGTGAATGTGTAGAGCTGCAGACTCCCGGCAGCCGTGTCAATTTTTCGGGTTATCCATTCATCGACAGTCCATTGGATTGTCATATGGCGCGCATCCGACGAGATCAGGGTAATATGATTCGTCGTTCCCAGAAGATGGGAAAAAGCCGAAAGGAAAAAGAATATTAGGAAAGCGATCTTTGGCTGCATACAGTGTCCTGATTAACTGGTGGGGGGTAATATCTCAACGACCTCGACATCTTCGACGCCTTGACGCCGGCGGCGAACATCGGTGAGGCGTATGATGACAAATGATAAAATAACGGCCGTCAGCGAACCGATGATGCCCGCGCCTTGCGATGAGGACGAAAGCACTTCACTGCCTAATACATAGCCGATGATCAACATCAGCAGGGGGAAAATGAACACGATAAATGAATTTTTTATGATCTTGGACGGCGCCACTTCAATGGCCACCATGTCTCCTGCCCGGGCCGAGGCACGATTATGGGCGATGACCTGCATACGGTTTTCTCCCAGCGATCGGCACACGGTGCAGCCGTTGCACTGCTCTCCGGCCGTGATGTTGACAACTGCCTGTGAACCGTCGACCGCGGCCACAATTCCAATTTCGCGCATGTTACTCCTCAATAACAGTGTAATTTGAACAGCGGACCGATGGCCTTTGTTCCTGCCTTTTGGCCGGGAAATCCGTAGATCGGGACGAACAATTATCCAAATTACGCGCTGAAAGACTGAGTACGGCAACCAGGCGGATTCCTAACCGTTGATGAATCGATTCGACTGCGGGTTTAGGATCGATGGAAACTGGCGCCAATGAACTTTAATCCTTCGGTGATCCCGCTTCGCCAATAGGGCCAGCTGTGATTTCCATCCCTGACGCGGAACTCGTGGGGAATCTGCCGCTGCTTCATAACTTTGTGCAGCGCCATGTTTCCATTGATGAGAAAATCATCATCGCCGCAATCAATGTAATAGCGCACCTTTTTCAGTTCTTCCACGGGACGATTTTTTGCCAAGTCCAGTGGATGATGATCGCGGAAGAAAACAGGCAAATCGCCGTTGACCAGCGGTCCGAAAATTGTGCTGAAAAATCCGTCATATTGCAGGCTGTCGCCGCTGCCGATCAACTCCTCGTCCTCCCACACCGCGGCGCTGAACGCGGCACAGGCGACGAAAACATCAGGATAGCGCATCGAAAACATCAAGGAGCCGTAACCGCCCATGGAAAGTCCCGAAATACCGCGAAATTCTTTCTCAGTACGCGTACGATAATTCGCATCAATAAACGGAATGAATTCTTTGATGAACATGTCTTCCCATCGATCCACGCCGGAGTAATCATTGACATAAAATGTCACCTTGCCATCCGGCATGACGATGATCATCGGCGGGATTTCACCCGCTTCAATCCCCTGATCGGCGGACATTTGAACCTCTCCAAATTGTACCCATGCCCATTCTTTATCAGAATACCCGTGCAGCAAATAGACCACCGGATAACGCCGGGAGGAATTTTCATAATCCGGCGGCAAATAAACACAGAATTTGACTTTGTCAGGCAGGATTTTGCTCTGCATCGCCAGCCCCTCGTGTGTTATGGATTGACTGAGCAAGGGTAAAGAGGCAACAAAAATTAAAACAATGACCATTTTTGCTTTCATCGTGTGAACTCCATACATTATGACCTCAAATGATACAGTTACAAGCGATCTTGCATTGACGATACACTCCTTTGATTTAATAAAGAAGAGATTGTCATGCGTAACTGCAAGTACCGATATAAAGAATATTTTGATTAAAATTTCAGAGTTTATCAAGTCAGTTTGACGCTGAAAATAGTATTTGCCAGTATATATTATTGAATATTAGCAATATTTGGCATAAAATCCAAATTGAAAAGCCGGACAACAAAGACGGTCCGATCGCCTCTTGCACTATTGGCATATAATTTGGATACATTGACCAATCATTAAGAGCAAATCTCTCGACGACGAAATACGCAGTTGACAGGGCTTGTTTTAATATCGTCATTTATTCGGCTCTGTCTGAGAGAATGCAAAATATTGAGATGGGTCAATATCTCACGAATAACTCAGTGCCAAGTCAAGGTATGCATGCCTTGATGTGGCGAAAATTACGACCATAAATTTGCAGCAGGAGTTCAACATGAAAACCCTTTGCGTCTGCATCGCTGCCCTTTTGGCTTTTCCCTTGATCTTGACGGCTTCAATCCCTCAAGCTGAAATGCAGGACGATCTAACTCTCAGCATAAACGGTGGAGCGACTGAAATCACCTTGGAAGCAGAATCCGCAGTTCTGA
>Ga0105103_10001137_pt1 | contig 14997 bp, 15 predicted proteins | sample PPLLaktember2015_2_FD_79107 | JGI IMG/M metagenome (GOLD analysis project Ga0105103, IMG submission 79107) | Freshwater sediment microbial communities from Prairie Pothole Lake near Jamestown, North Dakota, USA - PPLs Lake P7 Core (6) Depth... | ecosystem: Environmental > Aquatic > Freshwater >...
AACTTGAAGGCGGCATCGTAGGCGGCACAATTGCGCAGGGTACTTTCACTGTCGGTGACGAAATCGAAATCCGCCCCGGAATCATGACGGAACGCGAAGGCAAAACAGTCTATGACCCCCTCATTAGCGAGATCACTACGCTCCAAGCGGGACAAAAAAACGTTGAGCAAGCCACATGCGGCGGATTAGTCGGCGTCGGCACACTGCTGGATCCATCTTACTCTAAAGCTGACGGGTTAACAGGCAGCATCGCAGGCAAAACAGGGCAGCTTCCCCCAACAGTTACTGAATTGACGCTTGAAACTCATGTCCTTGAACGCGTGTTGGGTACAAAAGAGCTTCAGAAAGTTGAAAAAATCAACCCTGACGAATCGCTATTGCTTCACATAGGCGCCGCAGTTAACGTCGGCAAAGTCGTTGCCATTAAACAGAACGTCATCAAAGTTAAACTCACGCGACCCGTTTGTGCTCTGCCCGGTTCCCGAGTTGCTATAAGCAGAAAAATCACTGCTCGATGGCGACTTATCGGTTTCGGGTTGATAAAATAGGTTTTTTATTCTTCTACTATTCCTTGTTTTTTGAGGAAGTCATGTGCTTTTTGGAGGACATCTTTGGCGTTTTTAAAGTTTAATTTTTCCATTGCGTGTTTGTAGTCAAGCCAGATGAAGCCTATATGTTCAAAAGATATCTGTACTTGCTCCGTTTTTGTCTCCATGATGAAGAAGACCACTTCTTTGTGGACTGTTAAGCCTTGTCTGCGGTAAAAGTATCCTATGGGTATTCGGAAGCCGTTTATGAATTTCGCGTCTGTTATGCCTGTTTCTTCTTGCAGTTCGCGGGTTACGGTTTGTTTTTCTGCTTCGTTTGGTTCAACGTTGCCTTTAACGAAGTCCCAGTGTCCCGCGGCATAGTTGAGTAAAAGATATTTTGTTTGGTTATCTTTTTTTAGGAATACTACTGCGCCACAGGATTTTTCGCGAAGCACTTACTCACCTGTTTGCTCATTTCACCTCCTCAAGGTATTTAAACTAAACTATTAAACCCGCCAATTCCACAAAACGTTTTAACCCCTAAAACAACGTTAACAGAACAGGAGCCATGTCAAGTGTCGGCTTCACCGCCAAAAAAAATCTCTCCCTTGAAAGTTATTCTGGATTCTAATGCTTTTTTTGTTCCTCTGGAGTTCAAGATGGATATTTTCGAAGAGGTTAGGCGGCTGGTGAACCGTAATGTAGAGTTTGTTTTGCTTTCATCGGTTAAACGTGAACTGGAAATTCTCGCATCTGATGCCTCCCCGAAGGTTAAGCGGGAGGCTTTTTTTGCGCTCAAGCTTGCGGAAAAATGTAAATTTGTTACAGTTGAAGGCAAAGGCGAAGAAACCGACGACGTTATCGTGCGGACTGCAAAAAGCTGGAATGCACCTGTTTTTACAAATGATAGAGCCCTAAAATTGAGGCTAAGAGATATAAGTGTGCCAGTGATTTATCTGAGACAAAAATCGCGTCTAGACATTGACGGGTTGATATCGTAGATGTTCAAACTGATTACTCTTCAAGATACTATTCGCATCCCGCCAGAGACCTTCGGTAACCCGCTTGAGAAAGTTGGTCGAGAGCAGGTTAAACAAAAGTACGAAGGCATCGTGGATGAAGAATTAGGATATGTAATAGCCGTAACAGGCATAGAGGTGAGCCCGATTGGGAAAATCATCCCAGGCGACGGCGCAACCTTTCACAAAGTAAACTTTTCCTTACTCACATTTTACCCCATCATTCAAGAAGTCGTTGAAGGCGACGTTGTGGAAATCGCTGACTTTGGCGCATTCGTCCGCATCGGACCAGTCGACGCTTTATTGCATGTTTCACAGCTTATGGACGACTACATTTCCTACGACGAAAAACAAGGCGTCCTGTTAGGGAAAGAATCGAAACGTAAACTAACCTCAGGCGACCAAGTCCGTGTCCGCATAACTGCTGTCTCATTAGGTAGGGCTGGAAGCAGCGGCAAAATCGGTGTCACCGCAAGACAACCCTTCCTCGGCAAATTAGACTGGCTCAAGATAGATCAAGGTAGAGAAGTCGCCGAAAAGAAAATTGAGAGCCCCGCGAAAGCATAATGGAGATATGTAAATGAGTGAGAAAGCATGCACTAACTGTCACTTCATTACAAAAGAAAACGTTTGCCCAAAATGCAAATCTACAAGCTTTAGCGAGGACTATAGCGGATTAGTAGTCATGTTTGATGCTGAAAACAGTGCCATCGCAAAAGCTATGGGCATTAAAGAGAAGGGACGATACGCTCTCAAAGTTCGCTAAAATGGGTCTTTGCGGTAGTTTCTTAACTTACCGAGCTTTTCTATTTTTAAGGTCTAAGAGTTGAAAATAGCCTACACCCTGACTCCGAAGCTTGCCGCACAATTCAAGAAGCCTTTCGGTATCTTAATTGAAGGCACTGTTGACCAAACAATGGCTAAACTTAAACAGCTAGTTTTAGAGCAAAGCCCGCCGATGGTGATTGCCGTGGGTGATGTGGTTTCAAGGAACCTGCATGAAGCCGGTTTACATCCTTTAGTTGCAGTTATCGACAATATTTCTTTGCGTGGTCAAACTGAACTGCCCCCGGAAGTGCATGGCGAAAAAACGGTTCATGTACCAAACCCACAGGGTACCCTAACAGAGGAAGCAATGGAAGCAGTAAAGCAAGCGTTGCTAAACAGGGAACACACACATATCGTGGTGTCGGGAGAAGAGGACTTGCTTGTGATCCCAGCAGTGCAGTACGCGCCTAAAAACTCCTTTGTGGTTTATGGACAACCACGTTGTGGTATAGTCGTAGTTAAAGTCACGGCGGAGAAGAAAGCAGAGGTAAAAGGGTTCTTAAACGACATGAAACCCACGAAAAGCTAAATAAGAAGATTATTGTATGAACTTACGCCTTAAGTGAACGCTAATGCAAATCAAAATTGAATCAACCAAGGATAACCCGCTTCTCAAACGGAAAGAAGTAGGCTTCACAATTATTCAAGGTCCAAAAGAGAAAACTCCACAACGATTAGTAGTCAAACGTGCCGTTGCGGTAGAGATGAAAACTGGCGATGACGTTGTCGTCATCAAGAAAATGCACACAAAGACCGGAACCAACATCACCCAAGGAGTTGCCAACGTATATCAATCCGTTGCTCAAACTAAACTTGTGGAACCAAAATACATCCTTAAACGGAACGGCGCAATAGAGGAAAAACCTAAGGAAGAGGCGAAAGCATAATGCCACCAGCACCTAAAGCAGCACCACCAAAGAAAGTAGAATCAACGGCAGCCGTAGCGCCATCAGAAGCCGCGGCGCCAGCAAAGAAAGTCGAGAAAGGAAAACGCACAAAAAAGCACAAAGAAGAGAAAGGCGTCAAAGCCATGTACAAGGTTGAAGGAGACAAAATTTCGCGCTCACGCCCAACGTGTGAACGTTGCGGCCCAGGTTACTTTATGGCCGACCACCACAGCCGATACACTTGTGGTCACTGCGGTTTTACACGTTACAAGCAAAAGTAGATGAACAGTTTTAAATCTTCCAACCGCACTTATTCTTTTTTGATCTATAATGCTTAAAGTAAACGTAGTGGTTACAAGTATCTCAGCCGAGCGTTTTTGGGACATCCGCAAACCTGTTCCCCCCATCCAGATCAACACCAACATTAACGTAGTGGGTATGGAAAAGAAGCAGGATGACTCGTTGGATGTACCGTTTGTTTTATCCATTGTTTATAATCCGTCTATTGCGCAGCTCAGCCTCAAAGGAATCGCCTACGTTATGGGCGAAAAACCAGAGATAGAGAAAGTCCTAAAGGATTATGAGCAGAAAAAGCCGCCGACTCAGGTAATCATCCAATCCATTTCAAACGTTGTCTTCATAGAATCCGTGCTTATCTCCCGTACGCTAAATATTCCGCCGCCGATTCCCCTGCCTCAGATCCCTGACGCCAACGCCAAACCACCAAGCACCAAACCCGAAGGCAGAGACTACAGCGCTTAAACAAACCCCTTAAGCCATCTAGAAAGTGCGTCGGCGAGTTCTAACTCAACTGGAAAGTCGAAGTAGCGATGTTCCCAACGGTATTTTGCCATTTTACTCATAATTAAATAACCTATTTTGTAGGCTAAGTTGTGCTCGCTTATTCTTGTTTTTGGGTAGAAAGCGTAATGGACCACCGCGGAAATTGCTTGCAACTTGGCGCCGTGCGCCGGGGAGTGCCAAGGTGGGCTAAAGTGAAACACGTCTATATTGCCCCATTCTTCGAGTGATTGGGGTGGCGTAAACTCGGAAGGTAAGTATTTCAGAACTGGGCTAGGGAACGGCGTATAAACAAATACGTTATAGTGTTGAGTCTTAGGGTTAATTTCTTGCAGTCTATCCATTAGATCGAAGGTTTCCACCAAGTCTTCGTTCGTTTCATCCGGTAATCCGCTCATCCAAGAAACAAAAGGCTCTATAGATGGTGCCCATTGCCGCAGTTTTTCGACCGACTGCAACATTTCTTCTGCTGTAACGTCTTTGCAAATTAACTGTTGAAGTCGTTCTGAACCTGACTCGCCACCGAAACATAATTCAACACACCCAGCCTTCTCCAAAAGCTCAAGGAACTCCTTATCATAAGCTGACACGTAATCAAATCGGCAGTTAGCCCTCCATTGGACGTTAAGTCTTTTTTCAATTATTCCCTCACAGATCTGCTGGATACGGGACTGGTCCACAAAGACATTGTCATCTATAGGGTCCAGCATCTTGATATGCGAAAACTTTGTCGTTATGTATTGGATTTCATCGAGAACTCGTTTGGCGCTTTTTCCACGCCAATGGTGCTTGTTAAAAATTGAGTTGTAGCAGAAACCGCATCTGTGTGGACAGCCCCGGCTAGTCTGGAAGTGAAATCGTCCAGCTTTAAAAGAGGGATACCGCTCTATTTGGAGCAAGTTATAGGGCAAATCAATGGGTATGGCATCCAAATCTATTGTTTGCCCGTCTGGGTTGCTCTTTATTGCTCCGTTAGATCTGTAGGTTATGCCTTCGGTGCTGTCGAGGGGTCGATTTTCAGCTAGAGTATGAGCCAAATCTTTGATAATCAGTTCGCCTTCTCCGCGTACAACAATGTCGACAAAATCGTTGCTTGCTGTTTGTTCAGGCAATAGTGTTGGGTGGACGCCACCCCAAACAAGAGGGCAAGAGGTTTGCGTCCGAATGTATTGGGCGAACTCCAATGCGTACTTGATTTGCTGTCCGCTCATGCAGGTTATGCCGATAAAAAGGAGGTTTCCTATGGAAAGGCAATGATAATCTTGTAGTCGCATGTCTAGGATGGACACGCTGAAGCCTTCTTGCTGAAGGGAGGCAGCAATGTGGAGGAGTGAAAGCGGGATCTGGGGGTTGGGTGCCTTGTATTTTCCCGGATAAACAAGCAAAACGTATCCCTCCGGATTGGTCCTTGACATATTAGATAAACACGCTTTAGAACTTGGCAAGTATTTGACAAAACCCTGTTTAGAATAGATCGTCAAGAACTATTAACCCTTTACTGATTGAATTCAAGTAGGCTGCTTGATTGAATTGGTGAACCACTTTCTGTTTGCTGCCTGTAATTTGCTTTATATGCAGATCAAATTTTGTTCAAGAAGCTGGATAGGGGGAGAAGGTTTTGGCAGCAAGACCTTTCGCCTGTTTACTTGAGTGAATATGCTTTTCAACCCGCTGGAGACAGAACTATGTTAAGGTATCAGAAAATAGCAGTTTAGAATTATGAATTTTTGCTTTTTTGGGGTGCTTATCCATGGAAAAAATGTTTTTTTTGGGTAACGGTTAAAAGCCGATGTTGCACAGTGATAATTTAACGTCAAAAAGAGTTTGGTATTGCATGTCCGCTAAACTTCAAGCTCAAAAATTCATCGCAGTAGACCCCAGCAAATGCATCGGCTGCGGCATCTGCGAATATGCATGCGCTGTTGAACACGGCGAAGGTACATGGAACCCAATTCACTCAAGAATCCGCGTTGTACGGATGGCGCCAGTATTCAATTTCGCGTTGACTTGCCGTGGCTGTAAAGAAGCCAAATGCGTCAAAGCCTGCCCTGAACGTGCAATCGCACAACACGAAGCCACCGGGCTACTCATCATAGACGAGCATAAATGTAAAGGCTGCGACTGGTGTGTGCAAGCCTGCGACCACGGAGGCATCACTATCCACGCTGACACTGGCAAAGCCATAGCTTGTGACCTCTGCGACGGTGAACCCCAATGCAAGGCATCTTGCCCTGAAGAAGCCCTTGAAATCGTGGAATCCGACGAAGCCGCAGACAAACGCTTCAGCGACGCCTTAGCAAAATTGCCTGAACAAACCGAACAGTTAACCGCTACAGTTAAAAAGAAAGACTGGAAACCGCTACTTGCCACAGCAGAGAAGCGCTCCGAGAAAATCACTGAAAAACTCGAAGCTCTAAACAAGAAGTCACAAGAAAGAAAAGAGCACAAATAATTTTCTTTATATTTTCAAGTTTTCTTCGTACCCTTTTAAGAATTGGTCAATGTCTAAGCCGACTTTTTCCCCGTTGTAGCCGCCTTCTAAAACAAAAAAGGTTGGTTTAGCCAGAAGAGCCACTCGTTTGCCGATATCGTAGTAGTCCTGTTCCACCAAACCCAGCGACGCTAAATCACCTGTATGTGCGTCAAACCCAGCGGAAACCGCAACTTGCTCAAACCGCCCCAAATCCAACATTGAAAGCGCTTTATCCAACGTTTCAAAGTAGATTTTTCTGCCCGCATCGCGGGGCAATGCAAAGTTGATGCAGTTAGCTTCGCTTGCGCCGCCTGTGCCTGGATAATTCGGCGACTGATGCACCGAAGCATAGGTGACTTTTTCGTCGCCCAAGAAAACCTCCTGCGTACCATTCCCATGGTGTCCATCGATGTCGAGGATTAAAGTGGGTTTTTTGGATTCCTTGACGGCGATAGCGATGTTGTTTAGGTAGCAGAAGCCACGCGTGTAGACGCCTAAAGCTGAGCCGTAAGTGCCAACATGGTGCCCCGGTGGACGCATAAGGGAGAAACCGCCGATTTTGCTGGCGAGCAAAGCGCCGCCCACAGATAAACGGGCGAAGTCAAAGATTTTATCGTATGCTGGAGTGTCTGAGTCTTCCACTAAGCCTTTTTTCAGGTTCCAAATGTACTCCAAGTCATGAACGTTAGATATTTCGTCTTCAGTTGCGGCTGTGGGGTGAACAAACTCGTATCCCTTGCTTTGGAGGATGTCATGTGCGATTTTTACCCTTTGAGGCCCCTCGATATGCCATGTACCATAGCCTAAGCATTTTTCTGAATAGATTAGCTTCGTTTTCATGGCGTTTTGCATCCATTAGACAGATAAAGCACCGTAATACAATTAAAACATAACCTTGCCGTAAGGGTTAAAGCAACGATTAATCGGAGAAGCAGCAAAATATGGTTTCAACTAATCCATTTGACCAGTTCCGCATGGAATGCAGAACCGCCCTATCAAACGCCCTCAAAAAAGCACTTCCAGAAATCCAGCAGCCAACCATCACCCTAAACAAGACTCCCAACATCGATTTTGGGCAACTTGCTTCTTCCCTATGCTTTGAATTAGCCAAGAAACTCAACCAGAAACCGCTTGTGTTGGCGGAACAATTGGTTGCGGCAGTCGACACATCAAGTCTTAACCTCATCAAAAAAGTTGCGCCTGCAGGTGCAGGGTACATAAACTTCCATGTCAATTTCGCAAAGTTCACAGCGCTCACTTTGGAGTCAATTAAGCAGCTTAACTACGAGTTTGGTTTTGTTAAAACCGATAATCCGCTAAAAATAATCGTGGAGCACACTAGCGTCAACCCCTTGCATCCGATTCATATTGGTCAAGCGCGAAACCCCATGCTTGGTGACGCGTTGGCGCGGATCCTTCAGCTCAGGGGCCACATGGTTTCTCGGCACTACTACATTGATGATGTTGGACGCCAATCCAGCGTCATCGCTTACGGGTACGATAAACTGGGGCGACCCAAACCCACTGAGAAAGCTGACTTGTTTGTCGGAAAAATCTACACGGTCACTAGCTGCATAGTGGAGATAAACCGCCTCAAACGGGTCAGGGATCAAGCAGCCGACGCCGACAATGTGGAAGGCTTGGCGAAGGCAAACAAGGAAATTGACGAATGGATGTCGATTGCCGTGGAACTTAAAGAAAAGTACCCTATACTTTTTGAAGCCTTAACGGCTAAAATTGGGGAAGACCAAAACCCCGAATTGGAAATCAGCCGCTTAAACCTCGCGTACGAAAACGGGGAGCCCAACGCAAAGCAGCTTGTCCGCGAAGTCAGCGACCTCTGCTTAGAAGGTTTCCGCCAGACAATGCAACGCGTTAGCGTCTTTTATGATTCGTGGGATTGGGAAAGCGATTTTGTGTGGAGCACTCAGGTCAACGAGGTCATGGCGCGGCTTAAGGAGTCGCCGTTTATTTTTAACGAGAAAGGTGTTTTGCAGTTTGACGCTGACAAAGCTGCCAAAGTCCTCAACCTCAAAGGCAAACTGGGGTTAAACGAGAACAGCGAAGTCCCACCATTAACGCTTGTCCGCGCCGACGGCACCACGCTTTACACTACCCGTGACATCGCTTACACCATCTGGAAATTCAAGCAAGCCCAGAAAGTTGTAAACGTCATCGGCATGGAGCAGTCGCTTGCGCAGCTCCAGCTAAAACTCGCAGTTTACGCGCTCGGCTATACGGCGCAAGCGGATAATTTGGTGCATTTCGCTTACAATTTGGTGACTTTGCCGGGCTACAAGATGAGCAGCCGACGCGGGCACTACATCACTTTTGATCAAGTGCTTGACGACGCGGTGCAGCGGGCTTACGAAGAAGTCTGCAAACGTTCCCCCATACTAACTGAAGAAGAGAAACGCAAAATCGCAGATTTTGTAGGTTTAGGCGCCGTTCGCTACGCGCTTGTCGATGTGGACAGCGGCAAACCGGTGGTGTTCACTTGGGAGCGCGTGCTCAATTTTGAAACCAACAGTGCACCATATGTGCAGTACACTCATGCACGCGCCTGCAGTATCCTGCGTAAAGCGGCGCGGGAACCTGAGAACGCGGATTTCGGGTTGCTTACCGAGAAATTGGAACGCGAACTTGTCATGGCACTCGCTTCTTTCCCCGACATGTTTATCGAAGCTACGGAGTATCTGAAGCCTAACATGATCGCTGACTACGCCAACGCTTTAGCTGATAAATTCAACACCTTCTACAACGCTTACCCCGTCATCAAAGCAGATTCGCCGCAGCTAAGCGACGCCCGAATAGCCCTAACAGACGCCATACGAACCGTAATGCATAACGCGCTCCATTTGATCGGTGTGGTTGCACCCGAAAAAATGTAGGCTGCTTGCAAAGTCCGTTGCTTTGTCTTTCTTCATCATACACCATCGGAAAAATGAACAGGGAAAGTCTTAGGGGACTTCACTTGTTCTGATGTCGCGGCTGAAACGATGCAGGTCTCTATCTTGGGAGTAAACAACGTTTGCGCCTTGATTTAGAGCTGTTGCAACGATTAACGCATCCGGCAGTTTTCCACCCCGCTTAGCCCGTAATTGTGCAGCTAAATCAGCGATTTCAAAAGTCACAGGCGCTATTTTGAATCCATTTAGCATTAGATCGGCAAGTAACTGCTTTGCTTTGGAGGCTTTGCTGGTATCTGCGGAAAGGTAGAACCCAGTTAAAACCTCAGCAACCGTGACAGTGGATATGACTCCTTCGTTGACGCCTCTCATTATTGACTGTAAGACTTTCTCTACTTTGCTGGCTTGGGGTTCGATGCCCTCAAAAAAGTAGATCAAGACGTTTGTGTCAAGAGCTATTCTCATTGCAGGTCCATTCTTCGCGGATTTTCTTTTGGTATTTTACCGGGTCTCCGAATACGCCTCTGCCGAGGCCCTTCATTTCAGCGATTGGGTTGTAAGGTTTTAGCAGCAAACCCTCTTTGGTGTCGTTGATTTCTATTATGATTCCTTCTTCGATATTGTGCTTTTTTCGAAGTTTTTTAGGAATGACAACTTGACCTCGTACACCAACCTTTACTTTTTCAGACATGTAATCACATCATACTGAATGATCAATCAGAGAAATAAATTTTCTTACGAACAAGCATATCAGAGAAAAATTGGAGCATGGTTGCTTTCTTGCTTCCCATCCCCTAAAAAAGCAGTAACTTCAACACATGAATGAATGCAAAAACTCGCTATCCTCCTACCCTGTAGGTTTCCGCGGCGAGTGAATGAAGATGAGTATAATGCAATATTGGGCAAGGGGAGGTCTTTTTATTGAGCCAATATTACAAGGTAATAGTGGAAAGTTAAAAACGATGAAAAATAAGACTGTAGAAGTCGTACTCAAAGGCGGATTTCTCAGAGGCTTCGTTTTTCGTTCGTTAAGTTTTAGACGCCGAAAAATCACCCGAAGAATGGCTGTCATTATTGCTGCGGGTTCTGTGGTTTTGGTTGTCTGCGGCTTTTTTCTTTTTGTATTCGTTGGCTTCATTTTAAATCCCATAATCCCAGCAGATGTACAGATCGCGCGGGCTATTGATGAGAACAAGGATTTATTGGAAAGCATCGACGGCGTTCTAGCAGCAGGCTTCGGAAGTAATGTACACATTGACGGAATCAACATCTACATAGATGCCGCCATGACCAACATTGAAGCGGTGCCCACGCAGTTAGGTGACTTTCAAGTTTTCCTCATCCGAATCGACAACTCACAGCCGCAAAGCCGGGAAGGCTTCTTATGGTGGAGCCAAGACCTAAACCTGATTCCACCAGAGATGCCGAATGCGACGTAAAGAAATTAAGTTCTCCAGAAACTATTCGTTTAGCTCAGTTTCCATGGCCTTTGCCAGTCGCACCCAAGCCGCCGAATCCTCACGGCACAAACGTTCTGCAAGCGCATCTGAGTCGGCTTTCTCGTCGTATTCGATGTGAACCGCCGTGAACTCCAAAACGGAGGAGTTTTTGCCCTTTGGCGTTATGGTGTAGAGGAATTGGCTGTGCCTGTTGGGTCCTGATAGGTGAGTCGAAGTCCATTGGCGCTGGTTGGGGTAAAGTGCGACGAGTTTTTGCTTCTCGACTGTTCCCTTTGGCGTAGGGAAGGTGTCTTTTAGCAGCAAGCTGCCTTTGGCTACGTTGAAAATTTCCCGCTTGGCTTCACTATCCCCCATCAAAGCGTTGTCGTCTGCGTCAAAAGCGGTGCACCAGTCAAATGCCTCCCCTGCAGAAACAGAGAATTTCTGGTGGAACTGGTATCTAGCTGAAACAGGCATAGCGTCACCGTTGTCTTGTTCGCGCTGTAATTATATTACGGTTTTGTTTGGGGCAGATTTGACAATTGCTTTATACACCTTCCACCCATAAGGGAAGAAACACCTAATCAGCATTTAAAAACCCTCGAGGATGCATCGTGGAAACCCCGCAGAATCAACCCAGACAAGCAAGAACGGATTTGCTAGTCCCGTCAATGGTCGTTGCTTTCTTAGCTTGCGCGTGGTTAGTCTATTGTTACGCCAACCGCAACTGGTTTGACGCATTCAACCAGGTGACAGCGTGGGTGCTGCAACCCACAATCAACTTCACTGCGGTGCCCGTTGTGGGGGGTCCTTGGGCTTTTCTGGCAACTCTTGAAGTACTATTTGTCGGATTCGCAACCGGGTACCTCCTGCTCGGCAACGAAAAAGACCTATCTGTAAAATTTGTAACCTGCGTCGGCTTAGGATTCGGGTTCACAGGTTTGATAACAATCGTTTTCGGCATCTTCGGCAATCTATACCAAACGCCAATAGCCATTGCGATTCTGCTCCTCGGCATTGTGGCATCAGTAGGGGTGGTTTACCGCAAAAAAGTGAGCGAAAAGCTTTCTTTCAAAGAGATTTTCATCCCCCGATTGAATTTTAAGTTGAGCAGACCACCGAACCTTAAATTCTGGTTACCCGCCGCCGTCGCAATCGCGGTTGTCTTCATCTTTTGCTTTTACCATGCGTTGCTAACCGTCATTGTGCATTGGGATGCCACCGTTTACCACGCTGCCATGGCAATCATCATGGTCCGAGACCACGCTATACCCGTCTTAGCCGGCCCCTCCATTGGCATCGAGATGAGCGCCAACTTTCCGCCGCTGTTCTCAGCTTTGGGCGCCTACTACTACATCCAAATCGGCGCAGTCGAAGACTTCTATCTCCGAGCTATCCCGCCGGTCATGGGGTTGCTGACGATTTTGGCAACCTATAAAATCGGCGAAGTCCTCCATAGCAGAAAACTCGGCGTCGTAGCCGCCCTGTTTTTAGCCGCCACCCCCTTATTCTTTCGTTACTCGATTTATGCCACCAGCTACTCGACGCTGACGTTTTTCTGCACAGTTTCAATTCTGTTTTTGCTTTTGGGCATAGTTAGGGGTAACACAAAACACTGGATCCTCGCAGGGTTGTTTTTGGGTTTTGCGTCACTTACATCATACATCGCTCTGTATCTGGTACCATTCTTCATTTTAGCCATGCTTTACTACTTCATCCAAAAAAGAAGCGCCTTCAAAGTACCAGTGAAGAATATAGCGGTTTTTCTCATCGCAACCGTGATAATAGGCGGCGTCTGGTATGCACGAAACGAGGTTTTGGTGGAAAACCCGATTTACCCCAACGCCTACACGGTGCTGGGCGGAATAAACATCGACCCCACTATCATGAACACCACGGTGGTCGGCATAAAAACATCCGCCCAAACCAGCTTCTTCGGCGACGAAAACGGAACCCTCACCCACGTCATGACTTTCTTAACCTACCGGACCAGCTTCCCTGCGATATCTCTATTTACCGTTTTAGCGCTCGCGTTTCTGCCATTTGAAAACAAGCGGTTCTGGCTATTCGCCATTTGGCCACTATCGCTGAGTTTACTTGTGCTTAGCGGCGTCGCATGGGGGTTCCCACGCCACATGGTGTTCGCTATGCCAGGGTTTGCCCTCCTCAGTGCCCTGCCAATCATAAAAGCATTAGAAATATGTAAAAACTACGATCTTAAAAACGCCCAAACCAAACTGCACAAAATAGGCAACCGCTTTTCTTTTGTCCGGAAAAGCAACGCCATAAGGTTAGGTCTCGTGGTTATCCTGTTGGTTTCTTTCCTTTTCCCCACATTAACACTGGTTATGGGAGGCAAAATCTATCAGGAAAACCTGTTTGACGAAGTCCCCAAAGACGAATACCTGTGGTTTTTGGAGAATCCCAACGCGGAGGCTTGGACGGTGCTCAACCATCTCTATTTAGAAGCCGCTGCCTGGCAATACATAAATGCAAACTTAACGGTTGGCGAAAAAGTTGGTACGGTGGAGAACCGAATTTACTACGTAAAGAACTGTAGCAACGACTACTTCTTCTATCTTGATGGGTGGGAGGCGCGGGAACTCTACAACATGACTGACCCAACGGCTATGGTTCAGTTTCTCCGCAGCAACAATGTTTCAATAATTGTGGATGTACTTTGGGCAAGGATGCATGGGCATTTCAATATCCTGCCTATGGCTCAGTATCTGGGTTTACCCTCACCGTTTTTCCCCATGATACTTAACTACAACGATTCAAACCCCGCCATATACAACGTAGGACCTTTCAAATCACCGTTAACTGATAACTCTACAAATCTGGTGTCAATTAGCCAGGCAGGTTGGGGCGAAATCCGCGTAGTAGACGGCATTAAAACGCAGGCGGTTTTGCCAGAAAACGATTCATCAAAATTATACGTCGCCACACCAAGCCTAATGGTTGTTAACATCACTTACCTTGACATCGGTAAGGGTCCAGTCAGCATAAACGTGCACAACTTTGACCAAAAGAACTGGACTAACGGCTACACAACCATTCAGCGAAACAACACAGGCAATTGGACTAACTTTGGCTTTATCCTGCCTCCAGACGAAAAAGGCTACGCTGAATTGGGGGTGCATGCGTTTGGCGAAAACTTCACCGTAAGCAACATTGAAGTGGCACCTTATCAATCGATGGAGCGCCCTGTGCTTAGTTCCGTTAACGGCACCGTCGTAAATGGCACCTTAAGCATGAATCTAACCCGAATGACGCTTCCTGAAAGCTTGATGTTCTATCTGCCTATCCCCAACGGAACCCAAAGCGTAAGCATACAGACCTCTTCTTACGGTAAACAAATTGGCATAGAAATCTTCGATGGCATAATTCAGCCGGGCGAAAGCACGAATTGGTGGGCTCGGCACGAGTTTGTAACTCGGTCGCCTACTTCAGTCGTTAACGGAGTTCTAAACCCTTCCATTGTGTGGCAACCGGAAAAATCAGGTTACTACACGGTTGTTGTGGTGCTCAGAGAATACTGGAAAGAAGACCCACGAATTGAATTAACGGTTTCAATCGTCATCATTAACAACGCAACAGTAACTGCGCAGACTGCGGGGACAGGAAACAATGGACGCCCGTAAGTTTATCGCTTCAGTCGTCGTCATCGTAACGGTTTTGGTTGCTGTTCTCTTTTCAATTTTGACTTTAACCCGACCCGCCATAGAGTCGGTTCCGCTTGATTGGGGGTGGATAGGCTTCGTCTTCATCTTCGGCAACGGATTCTTCCTGTCCCATTGTTTATTGAACAAAAAAGTCGGCACACTAGACAGGTTGCTGTTAACGATTGGATTAGGCTTCGGCGTCACCTTCATAGTTATGATTCTGCTGGGTGTACTTTGGCAAATAACACTGGCAACAGTACTCACAACCCAAATTATTCTGTTAGCAACTGCAGGAATCTTCGCCTACCGTCGAGGGTTAAAGTTACCCCACTTCACTTTGGAACCTAAAGAGCTACAGATAAAGAGGCAAAATCTCCTTCAAGCCTTCCTTTTAGCCATCATCGGAGTACTTGCTTTCACCGCGCTCTACAATACGCTATCGCTTC
>Ga0105103_10001138_pt1 | contig 14992 bp, 14 predicted proteins | sample PPLLaktember2015_2_FD_79107 | JGI IMG/M metagenome (GOLD analysis project Ga0105103, IMG submission 79107) | Freshwater sediment microbial communities from Prairie Pothole Lake near Jamestown, North Dakota, USA - PPLs Lake P7 Core (6) Depth... | ecosystem: Environmental > Aquatic > Freshwater >...
CCGTGAGTGGTCAGGTACCGCCCTTCCTTTGCAGAGAGTGCATATGCCGCAGAATCAAAAAGATCGCAGCCCATCGCAGTTGCGAGTGCAAACATGGACGGGTGACCGGCCCCGAACAGGTGAACGCAGGCTGAGGGTGTGAGCCCCTTTTTTGCCGCCATCACGACGCTCACCAGGTCCCGGTAACGGTACGATTCCATCAGGGGTACAACGGCACCAACCGGGCAGAACGTGAAATTCAGATCAGTCACCCTGCGGGCGGCCTGTGTACGGAGATCGGTAAAAATGCCGCCCTGCACCGGGCCTGCAACCGGTGCATCCTTTCCAAAAACCTCTTTTGCTTCAGCCAGACGGTGCATGGTTATCGCAAGTTCCCGTTCTGCGGTTCCGCGATCAGCACCCGGAGAAGTCGGGATATCCAGGGGCACCCATATGTCGCTCCCGATATCACGCTGGAAAGAGAGGGTTTCTGTATTGGTGACCGAGACCTGCCCATATACCGAGAGCTGGAATGATCCCGAATCGGTCATGATCACGCCGTCAAAATCCAGTACCTTATGCAGGCCTTCATCAAGGGCGCGCTGCCGGTATTCCCGGCTCTGGGAAAAGATGTAGGCGTTGGTGATCAGCGCCTCGACTCCCATCGACCGCATCTCTTTTGGCGTCACGAGCTGGAGATGGGGATTGATGACAGGGAGCAGTGCCGGGGTTTTTATCGTCTTTTTCCCGACCGTCAGCCTGCCGGTGCGCCCGGCGATATCACTGTACAGGCTTTCGAAAGCAATTCCCATGCATCACCGTTGTTGTCCTCTCATATATGCGGTACTGGGCTTAAACGGTTGCCATCATTCCTGTTCAGAAAAGATCTGCCCTTCAAAGGTAAGCACTTCAACGTTCTGGTTCCTCCAGCTCTGCTCAGGGAGGCCGGCTTTGATGCAGGTATGGTCGAGGAAGGTCGGGCTGTCCCAGCAGTATTCAGTTGCGACCTGGGGGAGCAGAAGACCACTCGTTCCCCGTGCCCGGATGATCAGGCCATGCTTTCCCACTTCAATCTTATCCGGACGTTTACATGCCTCAACATCAAGAGGAGTTGGCACCGTCAGGATCGTGACCTCAAGGGTGACAGAAGAAAGTTCGTCCTTGCGGACCGGGGGGAAACGGGGATCTCCGGTTGCAGCTGCGACTGCTGCATCCTCGATTGCATCTCCCAGCGGCAGCACGGGGTAAGGAAAGCCGATACATCCCCGGAGCTGGCCTGACTTCGTGAGGGTCACAAAAACTCCGCGTCTGTCATTAAAGACTGCCGTGAGGTCTAGTGCGGGTTTAGGTTTTTTGCCAATGGCATATTCAATCGCACCGCGTGCCAGCCGTAATGCCATCCTGCCTTCATCCGTGGTGAGCAGCATAATAGAGATCTCTCCTTACTTTGAGACTGTCTTTAGTGCCCTTTATTTAACAATCTATCGAACAAAGCACTTTTTCCTGAAAAATCTGTCTTCACCATTGTGCTTATCTCCCGAGAAATCCCATGAGTACAGGAGAGGGAGAGAGCGGCCGACGGTGGCCATTTTGGCTGCTGAGGAAAGTCCCCCCACCAACCGGGTACGCAGCCGTACACAAGTACGGGTGGCGAGAGTCACGGCAATGGCACAGAAACGACACGGCCTGTTTTCAGTCATGAAGCGGTTGAGACGGTTGCACCGTCAAGATCACACGCTACGCGTGAGGCCCGCTGAGCGCTAACAGACAGGAATCGGTGAAACGGCGAATCCCTGCGGGTGCAAGTCAGAACAGGACCAATGGATCGCCCGGTATCTGTCCGGGTATGACGCATAGCTGAATGCCGCTGAAACAGAAGGAGGCTTACTCCTCCCACTCACTTCTTTTATGTCCTTTGATCTGTTTTATCAGCATGCCCGTACGCATGATATGATTACTGATGATCATGACCCGGTATTCAGGAAAGCGGAATATATTCCCCTGTGCACTTTTTCTGTTGCTCTGTGCAGCAATCGTGATGCCATCAATGGCAGTCACACTCACGCCCGGCAGCACATCAACGACGAGCATCGCAAACGGCGATCCGGTGCTTATTTCCGGAATTGCGACCGGCCAGCCCCGGGACGGGCTTCAGGTATGGGTGATTGGAAAGAATTACGTAAAAATTTCAGGTGTACAGGTCAACAGTGACGACACGTATTCCTATGAACTGAAGTCTGCTGAGACCCAGAACCTTGCTTCCGGACAGTACCTTGTCATCATCCAGCACCCGATGATGAACGCAGAGTTTGATGTCATCTATAACGCTGCCAGCGGAGAGGTTATCAACCGCCAGCTGGACTCAGGGAAAGCAATTTTTCTGCTTACCGGGCCGGGAAGTCTCCAGCGTCCGGATGCCGGGTATGCTCTCATGCAGGCGATCAAAAGCCAGAATATCGATGATGATTTCACGACCGTTCCTTTTTTTGTGGATGAACCCTCATCCCTGATCAACCCGATCGGCAACCATTATATCGGAGACAGGTTTACCCTGAGCGGTTCGACCAACCTGGCGGTGGGCAATGATCTCCTGGTTGAGATTTACTCTTCCTCATTCACCCCCACACAGAAAGAGCAGGGTAGTGAATTTTCCGGATCGAGCGGTACCGTAAAAGTCGTCCCGGGAACCGGCGGGTACAACACCTGGTCCTTTGATGTGGATACGTCCACATTCAGGGCAGATGAGTACCTCGTGAAGGTTTCAGGAGTAACACGTGAGGTAATCGCCTCTGCTACTTTTACGGTAACTGAACGTCCTGCGGTGACAAGTACGTCTTTAATCTCAACGACTGCACCTCTCCCGGCAAACGCAACCCAGACAACGATACCCCCGACCCAGCCTCCGGCAACGCAGTCTTCGCTCTCAGTTGCAGGGTGTATCTTAGGTCTGTTTGTACTGTGTATCGCACGGATGATGGAAAGAATGTAATTTTCGTTCAACTTTTTCCTTTGACAAATCGGAAAAACAGGTCACCTTGAATTTTTTTATGAGGCCACACCTCAGAGCCTCTCCGATGCACGGCAGGGACAGCGAAGTTTTTTCAAAGCTTTTGTTTATCTCACCAACTGTCTCAATTTGATTCCAGCATGAGGCGTCCCATTAGGGTAGCGGTGTTCGGCCATTTTCGTAGATCTGCCGATTCCTCAAAATATCTGATTTTACGATTTTTCATAATCAGATCATTGAATATATGATGATAACCCGCCTCAGGGCCTCTCCGATGCACGGCGGGTCAGTGAAGTTTTTTCAAATTTTTGTTAATTCACCGATAATCGTCATTGATCCGCCGCGGGGGCGTCCCTTCGGGGCGGCGGCGTTGCTCGTTGAATATGGATATTCTTGTAGCGCATTTGTCAATCACAAGTGAGAATTTTGACTTCGACCAGTCAGATTTAAGAGTTTACTTGCCTCCCTGTAAAAAATATTTATTTCAGGAGATTTTCTCCCTTATGCAACAATCTTTTTATTTCGATCCATATTTTCTGACATGTTTCCATGCCTTGTGATACTGATCAAATCTCTCTGACTTCTCATTGTATATTCCCGGGTCTTCCCGGTGGAAGAGCTTCCGATCCTCGCCGACCGGGCATACTTTGATACAGAGGCCGCACGGGGAGATATATCGCTTGGATAATGCTTCTGACCGTATTGCACAGGTCTTCTTGTCGATCAATCCCCTGGGATAACTATCGCTGCTGATGGCTTTGACCGGGCAGATGTTTACGCACCGCATGCACCGAATGCATAACGGATCTTCCATTATCTGGTCCGGAGGAATCTCTGCCGCGGTGAAAATAGAGGTAAACCGCACCCGTGGCCCGAACTTTTTTGTCAGCAGGGTATTATTGATGCCGAAATTTCCCAGACCGGCAAGAAGGGCTGCATGACGGTGCGAGAAAAATGCGACGGGTGTATCCTTGAGAATCGTTATCGATCCATACCCGTCCCTTGGAACACTTGTAGAAGAAAATCCTTCCCCATTGAGAAATGTCGCTATCCGGTAGCCGTTTATGTCAAGCAGGGTATTGACCGTCCGGTACAGTTCATGATACCAGATGGAGGGCGATGTTTCCACAATCGGCAGATCGACCGGCAGACCGATGACAATAACCGTTTGTGCTTCAGGAAAAATCGCCCGGGGCCTGAACTGTTCAGGAACCCAGGGTTCGAACAGGGGCTTGTCCCAGCGGGCGACCGGGGCAAAACCTACAAGGGGGATATCCAGAGCCTCACATTTCTTCCTGATCTGTGCCTTCAAAGCCCGGCTCATATTCCTACGTAGGACGGCACCTGCGATAAAAGGATTTGAAGGCAGAATCTTATTGCAATGATGGATATGCTATCCTGCTCGTGAAAGACAGATATTCCGGTCAGCCGATTCGATTCCCTTGCTCATCGAAATTCAAAATCCGGCGATGACTTATGACGTGGGTATGAAACCTGCTTTACGGATTGAGGCGGGTTGCTAAGAAAAAGGGATGTCTTATCCTTCCATCACCGAGCATAGTACCGTTCGTTCCCGTCCGGCGTTCACATCAAGTTCAAGTACTACGATCTGCTGCCATGTCCCGCACATGAGAGTTCCATTCGCCAGCGGTATCGTAAGCGATGGCCCGACCAGCGCTGCTTTTACATGTGAACGGCCATTACCGTCGCCCCACCGGGCGTTATGGGCATACGTTTCATCGTCCGGCGCAAGCACGGAGAGTGCCCGCCGGAGATCGGATAGTACTCCGGGCTCAAATTCAATGGTTGTCAGAGCGGCTGTCGAATGCCGCACGAACAGATGAACGAGTCCGTCCTGTATCCCGCTTTCACGGACTACTTTTTCAACATCGGACGTTATATCGAGGATATCGCCTTCGGCTTTTGAGGTAACCTTCAGGATCTTCCGGAACATCAGTGCACCGTGTACCACTCTTTACGTTTCAGGAAAAAAATGATTCTTCATATTCTGGTTATCGTGCTGCCAGGAGATGGCCTGCGATGGAGGAAGAAACATTGGCGGATCAGTCAAAAATACCAGAACTTATTGCCCGAATCTGGTATTTTGAGGGTCACCCGCCTCAGGGCCTCTCCGAGGCACGGCGGGACAAGGTGGTTGTCAAAATTTTTTTGTTACTGATCCGCCGCGGGGGCGTCCCTTCGGGGGCGGCGGCGTTCATCATAAATGGAATATTAGGGAAGCACTCTATCGCATTCGCCTTGCAAATTTTTCAGGATCGTATCGGAATTCATTATCATTGGTGTTTCTGGAAAAAATCATAAGAATTAATATGAATAATCCGCCTCGTGGCACACATCGGCAAAGCGGATTTATTAATCGGTAGTAATGGAGGAACATTTCCAGTAATTCCCAAACTTCAGTTTAGTTGTAAAACTGACTCAAGAGTGTGTAATAGTAATAATCAGAAAAAAAAACGATTCCTGAATTAAAAATCAGGACGAAGTTTTAGTACCTTCTTCAGGCCCTTCATCATCATTTCCCGTACTATTTTCCGGTTCCGAACCCTCAGGCTCCTCCACCACATCAGGTTCGGGCTGGACAATTGCCACACCCACGACACGGTCCTTATCATCGAGTCGGATGGTCCGTACACCTTTAGTTCCCCGCCCGATGATGCGGATCTCGCTGACCGGTGTCCGCATGACGATTCCCTCAGCGGTCATGACGATAATCTCATCGGTATCCGATACTGCACGCGATTCGATGATGACGGCATCTCGCTCGAGCTGCATGTTCCTGACACCCATGGTTCCCCTGCCATGTCCCCGGAACTCATCGAACTCGGACCTCTTGCCAAACCCGACATCGGAGATGGTGAGGAGGTGATCTTTTTCCAGGAGCGTGACTGCCACGACGGTATCCTCGCCCTTCATCTTCATCCCGCGTACTCCCTGGGCACCTCTCCCGACCGTCCGCACCGTCTCTTCATGGAACCTCAGGCTCTGGCCGAACCGGCTGGTCAGAATGATTTCTTTTGTCCCGTCGGTCAGGATTACATCCACGAGCTGGTCGTTTTCACGGATCCTGATGGCATTTGTGCCGACTGAACGCGGGTTGGAGAATTCATTGAGCCGCATCTTAATGACCTGTCCGAACCTGGTTGCGAACAGCAGGAAACGGTCTTCCCTGAATTCCCTGACCGGGAGAACGGTGGTCACAATCTCGTCTTTCAGGTTCAGGAGATTGACGATGGGTTTGCCTTTTGCCGCACGGGAACTTTCGGGGATCTGGTAGACCTTGAGCCAGTAGACCCTGCCAAGGTTGGTGAAGCAGAGGAGGTAGTCTTTCATGCCGGCAACAAACACAGATTCGACAAAGTCCTCTTCCTTAGTGGCCATACCGGTGATGCCGTGGCCCCCGCGCCGCTGGCGGCGGTAGGTATCAAGATCGATGCGCTTGATGTAATTTGCTGTCGTGATCGACACAAGCACTGTCTTGTCTTCGATCAGGTCCTCGTTGGAAAGGTTGCTGGTATCGTGTGCGATCTCGGTCCTGCGTGCATCCCCGAACTTTGTGGAAACCTCGGTAATCTCGCGGCGGATCTCGTCTTTTATGTGTTCTTCGCTGGAAAGAATTGTTTCGAGCCGGGCAATCTCAGTCCCGAGTCCCGTTTTCTCATCAGTAATTTTCTGCTGCTCAAGCGCGGCAAGCCGGCGGAGCTGCATCTGGAGGATTGCATTGGCCTGAGGTTCGTCAAGGCTGAATTTTGCGATGAGGGCGAGGCGGGCGTTCTCGACCGTATCAGAAGCGCGGATCGTGGCAATAACAGCATCAATCTGTGACAGGGCAATGAGCAGACCGTTGAGGATATGGACCTTTTCTTTTGCCTTCCTCAAATCAAATTCTGACCGGAGCCGGATAACTTCTATGCGGTGATGGACGAAGTTCTCCAAAAGACCGTGGAGGTTAAGAATCCTTGGCTGGTTATCGACAATGGCAAGGTTGCTCACCCAGAAACTGGATTCAAGTGCCGTAAGCTTGTAGAGCTGATTGAGAATAACTGCTGAAATCGTCCCTTTCCGAAGCTCGAACACAACGCGGATACCGTCCTTGTCGGATTCGTCGCGGATGTCCGAAAGGCCGTCTATGCGTTTATCCTTGACCATATCCGCGATGGCAGTGATCCACTGTGCCTTATTAACCTGGTAAGGCAGTTCGGTAACGATGATGCGGTCGCCGCGGTTGCCGCCATCGGATTCCTCTATAGTGGCAACTCCCCGGACGATCAGGCGTCCCTGTCCGGTGGTATAGACATTCCGGACACCCTCAACGCCCATAAGGATACCCCCGGTCGGGAAGTCGGGACCAGGCATGATCCGCATGAGATCATCAACCGGTATATCCGGGTTATTGAGATAGTGAGAGACTGCGTCACAGACTTCCCGGAGGTTGTGCGGGGGCATTTTGGTTGCCATTCCGACCGCAATCCCATCGGTGCCGTTTACCAGCAGGTTGGGGATCTTTGCCGGGAGGACGGTTGGTTCCTTGAGGGATTCATCGTAGTTGGGAATGAACGTTACCGTCTCTTTGTCCAGATCTTCCAGCAGTGCTTCTGCGTACTTTTCGAGCCTGACCTCGGTGTAACGGCTCGCAGCAGCAGCATCGCCGTCAACCGAACCGAAATTTCCCTGCCCCTGCACCAGCATGTACCGGTAGGAGAAGGGCTGGGCCATCTTGACAATCGTATCGTATATGGAGGCATCCCCGTGGGGGTGGTACTTACCCATCACGTCACCGACCACCCTCGCACTCTTCTTGGTGGGTTTGTCGCTGGTGTTGCCCATCTCCCACATGGCATAGAGTGACCGGCGGTGAACCGGTTTGAGCCCGTCGCGGACATCGGGGATGGCCCGGCCGATGATAACGCTCATGGCATAATTGATGTAGGAGGTCTTCATCTCGTGCTCGATGCTGATGGGCTCGATCCGGTGGGTCAGGGAATCGTCTGCGGGCGGGGCATCCTCAGATGTCAAGGTTGGTCACCTCCCGGGCATGACGGATAATGAAATTCTTCCGTATTTCCACATCTTTTCCCATCAGCGTCTTGAAGATCTCGTTGGCTTCCATGGCATCCTCGATATTGACCTGCTTGAAGATCCGGTTCTCCGGGTTCATGGTGGTGTCCCAGAGCTGGTGTGCGTTCATCTCACCAAGACCCTTGTACCGCTGGACGGAGACCCCTTTCTCGCCCATGGCAGCCGAAACTTTCTGCATCTCATCCTCGTTATAGACGTATATCTCCTCTTTTCCTTTTGCCACCCGGAAGAGGGGAGGCTGGGCGATATAGACGTATCCCGCCTCGATAAGTTTCAGCATGTACCGGTAGAAGAATGTGAGGAGGAGGGTCCGGATATGGGCTCCGTCCACATCAGCATCGGTCATGATCACGATGCGATGATAGCGGGCCCGCTCGGGATCGAACTTCTCACCGATGCCCGTACCGATGGCCGAGATAAGTGTCTGAATTTCGGCGTTCTTTAAGATCTGATGTTCGCCGGCCTTCTCCACGTTGAGGATCTTGCCACGCAACGGAAGGATGGCCTGGAACTTCCGGTCCCGTCCTCCTTTCGCAGAACCGCCTGCAGAGTCTCCTTCAACGATGTAGATCTCGCTTTTTGCCGGATCCCGTTCCGAACAGTCCGCCAGTTTTCCCGGAAGACCGCTGCTTTCCAGCGAACTCTTGCGCCGGGCAAGGTCACGGGCGTTCCTTGCAGCTTCACGGGCTTTTGCTGCGGAGAGAGCTTTCTCTATAATAATCTGGAGTACCTTGGGATTTTCATCAAAATACTCGGAGAGCGCTGCATAGACAAGGGAGTCAACGATACCCTTGACGCTGCTGTTGCCAAGCCGCATCTTGGTCTGACCCTCGAACTGGGGATTTGCCATTTTTACGGATATAACAGAGGTGAGCCCTTCGCGGACATCTTCACCGCGGAGGGTTAACGGGGAATTCTCCTTGATCAACCCGTTGCGTTTTGCCATGGTGTTAATGGCGCGGGTGATCGCACTCCGGAATCCTTCCAGGTGTGTCCCGCCCTCGCGGGTATTGACCGAGTTGACATACGCGAAAAGTTTCTCATCATATGCAGTTGTGTACTGCATGGCAACCTCGAGCTCGAGCTTGTTTTCGACATCTTTCCGCGAGATATCGATGGGAAGCGGATGAAGGCTCTCTGCACCCTCATTCAGGTATTTTACAAACTCGACAAGACCACCGGCATAACAGTAATCTGCAGAGTCACCACTGCGGTCATCAAAAATTTTTATCCGTACGCCCGCGTTAAGGAAAGCAAGTTCGCGGAGACGGTGGGCGAGCACATCGTAATCGAATATGGTTGTTTCGAATATTGTGGCATCGGGGACGAAGTGGATCCGGGTACCGGTCATTTTCGATCCGAACTTTGAGAGGAATTCCGCTCTCTGTTCGTTTTCGGCACTTGCAGGGTCGGATGCCGTTGCCGGCGATATGGCTCGCACGGACGGGGCCGGCTCGCAGTACCAGAGCTGGTAGCGTTCAAGCAGTTCAGCGAGGGTCTCTTTATGTACCGAGAGAGGGCTGGTGGGTTTACCCTGGCTGAACCTCATCTCGTAAACATTTCCGTCGCGATAGACACTGGCTGAAAGCCAGTTGGAGAGGGCGTTGACCACCGATACGCCAACGCCGTGAAGGCCTCCGGAGACCTGGTAGCTTGCCTTATCAAATTTTCCCCCGGCATGCAGGACGGTGAGGACGACTTCGAGAGCGCTTTTGTGGTTCTTTTCCATCGTATCAACGGGTATACCACGCCCGTTATCGACAACGACTACCGAACCGTCTTTATTAATCATTACGGTTATAAGGTTGCAATAGCCGGCGAGTGCTTCGTCAATAGAGTTGTCTACCACTTCATAGACAAGATGGTGCAGCCCGCGGGTGTCTGTACTGCCGATATACATTGCCGGGCGCTCACGGACCGGAGTAAGCCCTTCGAGAACCGTTATATGGGACGCATCGTAGGTTTCAGTCATGCAAAACCTCCCTTAAAAAGCAGAAAAAAATACTGTACGGTAATCACAATAATTATTGGTCTTTAACTGACTTAAACCGAACTGAAGGAATTCTTTAAAGAGTAATTAAAGGGTATTGCTTCACCGGAATTGCCCGATGGTCGCATCCGGAATACCCAGTTCGCGATCGATTGCCACCACCAGCCGCTGCAGGGTGCTGATTACGTCGCGGGCATCTTCCTTGTCCAGGGTTCCCGGCTGGTGCCAGATCACCTTCTTCCGCAGCAGGGTTGTGATCTCCTCGACATCCGTACCTTTGAATTTCTCCGGCAGTATCAGTCCTTCAACATGATCGCCGGCCCCGAACCAGGCCTGTTCAGGAGGTAACGCAAAATGCTGTGCTATCAGGGTTATACTGGTGATAAACCCATGACCGAAAGGATATTCCATAATGAACAGATGGAGGCCGGATTACAAAAAAGTAATGCTATACGAGGCGAACCGGTGCCAGCCAGACGATGACGGGTACTGCGATGATGATTGTAATCGACAGGGAAAGGAAAGCAAGGTCTCCCCAACCAAGGGATTTTTTCTTCACATAGAGGAAACTATGCCTGCCATAACCCCGGCAGAGCATGCTGATATACACCCTTTCTCCCTGCTCATATGCCCGGATAAAGAGTGTCCCGAGAATATATCCCATCTGCCGGAGCCGGTACCGGTATGGCAGTTTCCGATCGAACGCATCAAAACACCGGGTTACCAGTGCATCTGTTACTTTGCGGTAGATATAACCGAAGACAAACAGGTACCGGAGCATCATCCCGAGAACGAGGGCAAAATCCGGCGGAAGTCCCATCCGTGTCCCGCCTTCCAGCATGTCCTGGACTTTAGTGGTTGACGAGAGCAGGATGATAAAGGATATGGAAATAATAAATTTCACGAGCAGGATGAAAGCAAACTCAACGGATTCACTATATACCGAAATCCCAAACGGAAGCACAAAAATCGCGTGGTAATCCGTGTAGTACTTGTTTTTTAAAAAAATCTGGAAGAAAATAACAATTCCCCAGAGCGGGACGATCTCGATGAACCGTTGCAGATAGACGCGGGGTGACAGACGGGTCAGGGCCCAGAGAATAATGAAGAACCCGAAGAAAATTGCTCCGACTGTATAGACCATGATCGAGTAAGGAATGGATACGATGGCGATGATAACAGCAAACGCAAGAAGGATCTTCACACGGGCGTCCAGCCGGTGAATATAACTGTCCTTATAAGCATGTTTCTCAATCTGGAAGATTTCTTCGATCATGATCGTCCTTTGAATGCTTCCAGGAATGCTTTTTCTGCCTCCTCGAAGGTGAATGCCATGGAGACCGGAATTCCCTTCTCCTGGAGAGATTTGATCAGTTTCGGGTAGTGCGGGACATCCAGGCGCACGGATTTTAGGAGTTCTGTCTGGGAAAAGACTTCGGCTACAGTCCCCTGCGCAACAATTCTGCCCTTACTCATTACATAGATATAATCAGCGATCTCCGGCACAAGGCTGACATCATGCGTGGAGAAAATGACGGTCATACCGGAACTCTTCTTCAGCTCGCTGATGAATCCAAGCAGATCGTGGATACCCCTCGGGTCAAGCCCTGCTGTCGGTTCATCGAGTACCAGCACCTCGGGTTCCATTGCAATGGCACCGGCAATGGCCACCCGTTTCTTTTCGCCGCCGCTCAGGTGGTGAGGAACCCGTCCTGCCAGATCTTCAATCCCCATAATATGAAGAGCTTCGTGGACCCGGTGATGTATTGTTTCTTCATCGAGACCGAGATTGGTCGGTCCGAATGCCACGTCAAGTTCCACGGTAGGGGCAAAGATCTGGTCATCCGCGTTCTGGAAAACAATTCCGACGAACTTGCGCACCTCACGGACGTTTTCCTTTGTGATGGGTTCCCCGCGGACGAGAACGGACCCGGAGGTTGGTTTGAAGATGCCATTGAAGTGCTTGAAAAGAGTGCTCTTACCGGCACCGTTCGAACCGAGCACCGCAATCCGTGCGTTCCGTGGTGCAATAAAATTGATTCCGTCAAGGGCACGCGAGCTGCCGGAATACGAATAGCAGAGGTCTCTTGTTTCAATGAGGTGCATGTGTTTTAGTGTAATTGATGAAAAAAATTAAAGTTCTATTGGTTTTATTTTGTCGCTTTTCCAGCAATTTTTATGCTGTAGATCGCCCCAACCACGATGAGGAGTGCGAGGATAGTGCCGGCCGCAATTGCGACCATCCCGCCCAAGGGTCCGAACCGTTCACCCAGTGAATAATCCGGCATCGGAGATTCGTACGAGAATTTCCCGTTTGGGTCTTCCTGTATCTCCGCATTTTCCGGTGTTGCCCCGGTAAGTTCCTTCTGACCCTGCACTACAAGCGCTGTGCTCTCGAGACCATCCGGATCTGAGGATGCCATGAAGACCGCAACCACTCCAATAAGGAGAGCGATGACGATCCCCCCGATAATGAATGTTTTATTATCTATCATGATGATCAGGCCCCCGCGGGTCTTTTCACTCCCACGTCGACGAGATCCGGTCTGACATTCACAATCAGATAGATGACTCCTATCGTGACGATTCCTTCGACGATACCGATGATCGCATGGTAGATACCCATCGCCAACAGTCCTGCTTCAAGCGGAAATGTCCCCGCCATAAACATCTCAACTGCGGCTGCGAGTGCGGGGATAAGGCAGGCAAGCCAGGCTGCCAGGAACGCGGAGACCGGCATGCTCCTGGTCATCCCCATGAGACCTTTGAAGGAGTAGAACCCGATAAAGCCCCCGATAACGCCCATATTGATGATGTTGGCACCCATGGTCGTGATACCACCGTCTCCAAAGAGGACCCCCTGCACGATCAGGACAAGCGCAATAATGAAGACTGCGGCGAACGGGGATCCGAGCACGATGGCTGCAAGAGCTCCTCCAACCAGGTGCCCGCTTGTGCCCATCGATACCGGAAGGTTGAAGGACTGCAGGGCGAAAATCCCGGCTGCAAGAACTGCCACGATGGGGATCTTTTCATCGCTCATCTCGTTTTTTGCCCAGCGGAGTGCAAGTGCGACAAATACCAGTGCGATAATCCAGTATACAATGCCTTGGGGAATGGGTATAAAAGCGTCAGGAATATGCAAGATGTCCTCACCTTGTTATTACGTTTATTGATATTTGTAGCACTCTTTGGTTAAATAATATTGTTATTTAATATTCAGTGAAACATTTTTTCTGATTCATCAGAAGCAGTAATCCGTTTAATGGTATGGAAATTACGAGGAGGATAAATATTGAACAACCCGTCTTCCAACGGGGGATCGGAATCAAAGACACCGGTATAACGTAAAGAATCAATATGGAGAAAAGCAAACCGTATTGCTTTCGGTACCAGAAAGATGAGGCACCGTGCAGTTAATACCTCATCTATCACCGGATTCGTGTACGAAAAAAATATTGCCGGCATATCATTCCGGATAAAGTATCAGATGATATCCAGTTTTTTCAAGTTCCCGGGGAATCCTCTATGAATAAAATTTTCTCTGAAGACGTATAATCCCCTGCATCAGGTTGAAAATCGTTGTGGGAGGGGAGGTTTTCACATTCGCATGAAGGCAGGACAGTCAGGAAGTCCAAATGATAATTATTAATTCTTACTGTTCTTCCCAAAGATTACATTCGCGTTATGTCGAGGAAGATGGGGAAAAAGTGATCATTTCATCCGTGTCCAACCCTCATCGAGCAATGCGTACATATCGCTTGCGTTCACGGTGAGCTCGAACCTGTATGTTTCCAGGCAGACGTCACATGCCTCGCAGGTTATCTGGTCCAGCTGGATCTTCTTTACATCCCTGACTTCGATTGAATAGACGGATGCGTAGTAGTTCTGTATGATCTCCTCGTCGGTCGGCATCCGGATGTATACCCTCCCGGAGTTCTCTTCCCAGAATTGCCAGGTGGTCTTCTCGCACTTCTTTGGCCGGTAGGAGAAGGATATTTCAGAGCCTATGATGAACTGGCCCATTTCATCCCATTTCTCATCGATAACAGCTGATACCACGTTGCCGTCGATAATGGTAATCTTTATTGAGTGATCCGTAATTACCTGTGCTGTCACCTGGTCCGACCTGTTGCCATAGCCTGCGTGACTGCTCGTGAAGTTGTAGGTGAACACGTGCCGGACAGGGTTTGATTCCTGCTGGACGTAGCTGACGAATTCGAGGCCTGAGCCATCATACCTGTATGTGGGTGCTTCCCTGATCCAGTCCTCTGCGAGCTCCTTTATCTGACTCTCATCAAGCATCCGTGTGAATTCGACGGTTTCCTGGAGTTTTTCCCGTATACGGATCAGGCCTGACGGCATGTAGTCATTGACATTATAGGTCATCACGGTCTTTGTCCTCCCGTTCGCAGTGAAGGTAATATCCGTGAAGCCGACATCCGTCACGTACTTCTGTCCCTCATCGTACCTGTCGCCGTATGAGTCGAATTTGTTGTCAATGAACACCTTTACTATGGCGTTGAACTGTTCTTTAGTCAACGCTTTTTCGAATCTTTCCGTAATATTTCCGTCCGAAGAAGTGATTGTCAGTGTTGCACTATCCTGCGTTACTACTAATTCCTGTATTGCGTGGGTCTGAATGACAAATCCACCGTAGAATTTGTACTTTATCACGGCTCCGCTGTAGTCCGGTTCCTGCGTCTGTACGCATGCTGCTATCGCTGCCGTTATTACCAGAAGCGCAAATATTCCTGCCAGTTCAGTTTTCTTCATTTTTTCCTCCGTATTATTTATGGTAGTAGCACCGGGTACCGATTCCATTATTCAGGAATTTTATAAAACGTTTTCTGTGGATCAGATTTTATAACAAAATCTGAAACAACTCCGGTTCCCGGGTAAAGGTCCGGAACTCTGGC
>Ga0105103_10001139_pt1 | contig 14984 bp, 8 predicted proteins | sample PPLLaktember2015_2_FD_79107 | JGI IMG/M metagenome (GOLD analysis project Ga0105103, IMG submission 79107) | Freshwater sediment microbial communities from Prairie Pothole Lake near Jamestown, North Dakota, USA - PPLs Lake P7 Core (6) Depth... | ecosystem: Environmental > Aquatic > Freshwater >...
CGCTCCGCCGCGTGGTGCGCACGCCGAAGCGCTGGGATCGCATCGTCGAGCTGGCGCGGACGCACGGCTACTCGCTGCCGGCTGAGCCCGACTCCGTGGCGCTGGACGAATTCCTCATGAAGGCCCAGGCCACCGATGCGGCGCGCTTCCCCGACGTGTCCCTGGCGGTCGTCAAGCTGCTGGGCGCGGGTGAATACGTGGCCGAGCGGCCTGGCGCCGGCAGCCCCGGCCATTTCGGTCTGGCGGTGAAGGATTACACACACTCGACGGCGCCGAATCGGCGCTACCCGGACCTCGTCACGCAGCGGTTGCTCAAGGCGGGCATCGCCGGTGGCGAGGCGCCTTACAGCTATGAGGAGCTGGACGCGCTGGCCAGACATGTGACCGAGAAGGAAGATGCCGCCAACAAAGTCGAGCGCCAGGTCGGAAAATCTGCAGCCGCGGTGCTGCTGGAGTCGAGAATTGGCGAGCGGTTCGCGGCGCTCATCACCGGCGCGTCCGACAAAGGCACCTGGGCCCGGCTGCTCTCCCTTCCCGTGGAGGGTCGAGTGGTGCGGGGATTCGAGGGTGTGGATGTGGGCGACGAGATCCACGTGCAGTTGACATCCGTCAACGTCGAGCGCGGGTTCATCGACTTCAGCAGAGTCGACTCAGCCAGAGACTGACATCCGGCGGCGACCGCCCTTGCGGCGGATCAAGGACGGGGGGGCGAGGGGGCACCGTCGCCGTCGGGGACCGGGCCCTGGAGACGGTTGCCCTATCGGTATCCGCTCAACAGGGGCCAGAGGGCGTTGCGCCTCGCCAGGGCGAGCCCATCCAGTCCGGCGCCCCGGCGGAGACCGAGGCCGAGCTCCGAACGCACCGCGTTCTCCCGTCGAATGGCGCACGCATCGGTCGCGCGCTGACCCGGCTCGGGATCCGGACAGCGGCCCGCCAGGCTGCCGGCGAGCAAGTACGGCAGCGCGTGACCATAGACCTCGTGAATCACGATGCGATCCAGATCTCCAGTGAGGTCGCGATACGACGATGACGGCTGGGCATGATAGAGACGGCTGAGCAGTGGCAGATTCACGACCACGACCACCTCGTGGACGTGCGAGCCCGCAACGGCGAGCGGAGAGACCTCGGCGAGCACGTCAGGGTCGAACGCCTCGAGCGCACCTTTGTCGGATCGGTCCCGAATGGCGACCTGATCGGGGGTGAAGATCACGGCTCGCCGGCCACTGCCCTGCAGTGCCTGCAGGGCCTCGCGCCACAATCGGCTGCCGGCCGCAATCCGATCGAGACTCGATCGGATCACCGCGTTGTCGGTGGCCAGGGGATAGGTCGCGTCCTGATCGACTCGGGCGTCGGTGGGGGCGGGATTCGCGACCACCGAGACCGCCAGCAGCCACAGAAGCCATGTCAGCTTTCGACCCACCGCCGCACCTCCGTCGCACAAGATGGCCGCCCTGCTACCAGGGTTGCCCGGCAGTTCGGTTCAGAGAGCCGTAACCCTCACGCGACGCTAACGTTAATTCTGTGTTAATTCAAGTAAACATTCGGCACCGTGGGGACGGCGCTTGTCTCCGTAGCTCATCAATTGAGGTTGGCTCGAAAACTGCTTGAGCGTCCGATCGCTCGTCGCCGGAACACGGCTTCAGCAACAAACGAGGTAGCGGTCTGGACAATTCCCTCAGTTCGGTAAAGCCCTGGGTCACTTTTGCCGGCGCGGCGCTCATCGTCGCGATCCTGTACGTGGCGCAGGTCGTACTGGTGCCGCTGGCGGTCGCCATCCTCATCACGTTCGTCCTCACGCCTCCCGTCACGTCTCTCGAACGGTGGTTCGGACGTGTCCCGGCGGTGCTGGTCGTGGTGACGCTGATCTTCGCCACACTCGGGCTGGCTGGCTGGGGTCTGACCCGACAACTCGGCCACCTCGCCGAGGAGATGCCCCAGTATCGGGCGAACATCCGCAGCAAGGTCGCGGACGTGCGCGGTGCGAGCCGCGGCGGGACGATCGAGAAGATGCAGGATGCCGTCGAGGACCTCAAGACCGAACTCGGCGCGGACGAGGCGCCGAAGGGCACGCCGTCGCAGCCGGTCGTCGTGACGTCCGACCCCGCCTCCGAATCGTCGGGGTTCACGTGGCTCGGGCCCTGGCTGGAACCGCTCGGCACGGCAGCGCTGGTCGTGGCACTGGTCGTCTTCATGTTGCTCGAGCGCCGGGACATGCGCGATCGGCTGGTCGGGCTGATCGGCCGTGGGAGGCTGGCCACCACGACGCGGGGCTTCGACGAAGCCAGCAGTCGAGTCAGCCGTTATCTGCTGATGCAATCGCTCGTCAGCTTGATCTGGGCCGGCATCGCTTTCGTCGGGATGTTCCTGCTCGGGGTCCCATACGCCTTCGTGTGGGCGGTCCTCGGCGGCGCGCTGCGGTTCATCCCGTATGTCGGTCCGACGGTGGGTGCGGGCGGTCCCGTGTTCGTGAGCCTGGCGGCGATGCCCGGCTGGTCAGGACCGCTGGCGGTCTTCGCCTTCTTCGCCGCCCTCGAGCTGTTCACGAACATGGTGCTCGAGACCGTGCTCTACGCCGACGCGGTCGGCGTCTCGCAGGTGGCGCTGCTTGTCTCGGTGGCGTTCTGGACCTGGCTGTGGGGCCCGCTTGGGCTGCTGATGGCGTCCCCGCTCACGGTGTGCCTGGTCGTACTCGGCAAGTACGTCCCTGGCCTGTCGTTCGTGGTCACGCTGATGGCCGACACGCCGCCGCTGGAACTGGAGCATGGCTACTACCAGCGTCTCCTGGCGCGGGATCAGACCGAAGCCGCGGAGCTCGTCGAGAAACACATCATCAGCGACTCGACCGAATCGGTCTACGACGCGATGATGCTGCCGGCCCTGAACTACGCCGAGCGCGATCGTCTGGAGCAGCGGCTCTCCCCAGAGGAGGAAGCCACGATCATCGACGCCACCCGCGAGCTCATCGCCGACGCCACGGAGATCGCGCGGCGTCGAGCAGCGAGTGCACCGGCGCTGGTCCCAGCCGCGGTCCCTCTGCCGCGCGAACCGTTGAAGGTGGTGGGCTATGCCGTGAACGGCGGTGCCGACGAAGTGGCACTGGCCATGCTGGCCCTGACGCTGGAGGACCTTCCGATCGAAATCGAGATCACCTCCACCCGCATGCAGGCGACCGAGCTCGTCGCGCTCGTGCAGGACCGCAAGGTGTCGGTCGTCTACTTCGCGGATCTCCCGCCCAGCCCCCCGTCCAAAACACGGTACCTGGTGAAACGGCTGCACGCCGCCCTGCCGCACGTGCACATCGCCGTGGGCCGATGGGCGCCACCAGCACTCGCGGACGAGAGCTCGCAGCCCCTGATCGGCGCGGGCGCAGATCACGTGGCCGCGAAGCTGACCGAGAGCCGTAAGTACCTCTCCGGTCTTCTGGAAGCGCAGGCGCCGGTTCCCGAAGAGGCGGCCACGGTTCCCGCTCGGGCGAGCGCCTGACCAAGGCGTCTACCCCCTTCGACCAGGCGCGCGCACGACCCGCTTCCGCACCTCTTCGGCGGCCAGCATCGCCGCGGCGAACGGCACGACGACGAGCCACGCGTCAGCATCGATCGGCGCCGTGGCGAAGAGGGCGTTGCCGACAGGGGTGTAGGCGATGAGGAGCATCAGCACGACCTCCACGGCAATGCCCACCCAGATGAGGGCGTTCCATCGACCGAGCGAGCTGAACACCGATTCCTGCGGGCTCCGGCACAGGTGCACGTTGACCATCTGCATCACCACGATCGCGCCCAGGCACGCGGTGGTCGCCGGGACGTAGCCGGCCCGGGGAAGCACGAAGACGAACGCGGCCATCGCGGCAAGGGCTTCGAACCCGCCCAGGAACAGATAGGCGCGGGCCAGCAGCCACGGTGTGAGCACGCGATCCGTGCGCGACCGCGGCGGGCGCGTCATCACGTCGGGCTCCGCCTTCTCGGTGCCGAGCCCCAGCGCGGGCACGATGTCGGTGCCCAGGTCCACGACCAGAATCTGGAGGATGGTGAGGGCGAGCGGCATGTCGAAGAACGCGAACGCCAGGTAGGGAACGAGCTCGGGGACGTTCGAGGTCAGGATGTAGGTCAGGAACTTCCGGATGTTGTCGTAGACCGCGCGTCCCTCCTCGATCGCACTGACGATGCTGGCGAAGTTGTCGTCGAGCAGCACCATGTCGGCGGCCTGCCGAGCGACATCGGTTCCCGTCACTCCCATGGCGATGCCGATGTCCGCGGCACGCAGCGCGGGTGCATCGTTGACGCCGTCGCCGGTGGCGGCGACGATGGCCCGGTGACGCTGCAGCGTCGTCACGATGCGGAGCTTGTGGTCGGCGCCGACGCGCGCGAACAGCACATCGGGGGTTTCGAGGGCCACCCACATCTGCGCATCGGACATCCGGCTCACCTGGTCGCCGGTCAGCACGAGCGGGTCGACCGCGCCGAACAGCCCGATCTCGCGACCGATGGCGACGGCGGTCGTGGGATGGTCGCCCGTGAGCATGACGACCCGCACGCCGGCGCTGCGACAGCGCGCGATGGCGTCGGGCACCTCCGGTCTGGGCGGGTCCTCGAGGCCAACCAGGGCGTCGAGCACGAGATCCTCTTCGAAGCCTGCCGGGTCGCCCGGGCCGGGCAGCTGCCGGTGCGCGAAGGCGAGCACGCGAAGGCCGCGCTCGGCCATCGCCAGCTGGGCATCGCCGAACGCCCGCGCGCGATCGTCGGTGAGCGGCACGGTGCCGGACACATCGGATATCCAGCGGCACGACGGGACAATCGCCTCCAGCGCGCCCTTGGCATAGAGCACCAGGCCCTCGCCGGTGCGGTGGACCGTCACGAGCCGTTTGCGATCCGAGTCGAACGGAATCTCGTCGACCTTCGGCGCGTCATCGGCGGCGAGTGGCGCAATAGCCTCGACCAGTGCCACCTCCATCGGGTCGCCCAGCCACCGGGCATCGGTTCGTCCGGTGTCCCTCAGGTCGTGGCACCGCCGCGCGCACTCGAGGAACCCCCTCAGCGCCGGCGCGAGCTGCGGCGTCAGCTCCGAGACCGCCAGCTGGCGGCCGAGCGCGTAGACCGTTCGCACCGCCATCCGGTTCTCGGTCAGCGTGCCGGTCTTGTCGGTGCAGATGACGGTGGCGGCGCCCAGCGTTTCCACGCTGGCGAGCCGGCGAACCAGCACGTGGCGGCGCGCCATACGGCGCGAGGCCATCGCCAGCGCCAGCGTCAAGGTCGGCAGCAGTCCCTCCGGGACATTCGCCACGATGATGCCGATGGCGAACACGAAGTTCGCCCACCGCGAGACGCCCATCGCCTCGCCGATCGCGAACACCAGGACGCCGGCGACGACCGCCAGCACCGCGATGACGCGACTGAGCCACGACAGCTCCTGCTGCAATGGCGACGGCACGTCGGCTCCCTCTTGCGAGAGGCGCGCGATCCTGCCGAACTCCGTGCGCATCCCGGTCGTCAGCACCAGCGCGCGCGCGTTGCCTGACACCACCGTCGTTCCGGCGAGCAGCGCATTCCGGCTGTGCAGGGCATCACCGTCGGCGGCGGGACGTTCGTCCCGAGCCAGCGGGTGCGACTCGCCTGTCACCGTGCTGATGTTCACGCGCAGCGTGAACGCCTGGATCACGCGGCAATCCGCGGGGATGTTGTCACCCGCCTCCACGAGGATCACGTCGCCTGGGACGAGCCCCTCGGCGGGGATGCGCAAGGCACGGCCGTCGCGCAGGGTCGTGACCGCCTGCGGCAGCAGCAGCTGCAGAGCGCGGAACGCCTCCTCCGCCCGGTATTCCTGCCAGAAGGAGAAGACCCCGTTGACGAGAATGACGGCGACGATGGCCAGCGCCAAGGTGCGCATCCCGTGCCCGGGATCGCTGACGTCGGCGGCCAGGGCCAGCAGAGCGGCCAGCCACAGCACGACGGCGAAGAAATGTGTGAACTCGCGGAGGAACTGGAGCGGAATCGGCACTCGCCGTGCCGGCTGGAGCCGATTGGGACCGAACTCGAGGAGCCGCCTCGCCGCGTCGTCTGAGGTGAGCCCCGCCGCGCTGCTCCGAAGGCTGGCCAGCGCCAGGTCGACGGAGAGCTGGTGGCCGTTCACGGAATACGCCGTCCCGCCAGTTTCCAGAACTGCCGCTCGCTCAGCAACGTGATGCGCAGGCCTTTCTCGCGGAGGCGCTTGATCTCCATCAGCTTCAACCCGCCGTCCTTCCCCGCGGCCTGCCGCGGGTTCGGCCGCCCGCGCACCACCACGGTCGTCAGGGCCGAGGCGCCGCTGTGCACGACGGCGCCGGCGCGGCGTGCGGCCGTCTCGGCCGCCGCGCGCGGCACGCCGAGGATGCCCGTGAATGCGAGGTGCACGCCCTTCAGCGACTTCACCGCACCCGGACGCATCGGCGCCGGCGCCTGATTGAGCGCGTCGATCAGCTCATCGGCGGTCTCGTACCGCTTGCGGCGCTCGCCGATGCAGCGGTAGACGATCTCCTTCAATTGATCGCTGCACGCAAGGCCGCGGACCTCTGCCGGGCGCACGCGGCGCGCGGCGTCGCCCTTCACGAGGATGGCGAGCAGCTGCCCCACCTGGTACACGTCGTCTCTCGACTGCCACTTCGGCGCGGCGCCGTCGAAGATGTCGCTCGGCGCCATGTGCGGATTCAAGGTTCGCGCCGTCACGCCACGCCGGTCGCTCTGCTGACGGACGATACCGAAGTCGCCGAGCTTGAGCTGACGACGGTCGCAGACGAAGACGTTGAGGGGCGTGAGATCGCGGTGCAGCAACTGGCCACGATGGAGTTTGCCCAGCACCTTCAGGATGCCCGCGATTTCCCTGCGGACGGCCGCCTCCGTCCAGCCCCCGGGATGGCGAGCGAGAAACGCGCTGAGATCGCCATGACAGGCGTACTCGATGGCGAGGCAGTAGAGGACACGGCGGTCCGCGTTCATCAACGGGAACGTGTCGTACACGCGAATCGCGCGCGTCTGCCCCTGCAGCAGTTGGCCGAAGTACGCCTCGCGCAACCAGCCGTCCTGGTGCGTGCTGGCCTTGATGCATACGGTCGCGGGTACCGTGCTCGATCGGCCGACCCGCGTGGCGAGGAAGACCTGACCGAAGCCGCCCTCACCCAGCATCCGGCCGATGCGATACGACACGCCCGATTCGGCGCTGAAGACGAGCAGGCCATCGTCGAGCAGCCGGTGCCGGACGCGATGGGCTCCCATGGTGGTGCGAGTGGTGGCGAGGGTCGTTGGTGGCATATCCGCGTCGTTCAGGATACCGCCGGCGCCGGGCTCGGGCGAGCCCCGACGCCGTCGAAATCGAGCCTCGCTGCCGCGTAGAATGGGCCGGTGTTCGCCACCGATCTCTCCGTCCTGTTCGCCCGCGACATCAGGCGCCTCCGCCAGGAACTCGAGGCCTTTCCCGACACTGCGTCGTTGTGGGTGACCGGGCCGGGTGTTTCGAACGCCGCGGGCAGCCTGGCGCTGCACCTCGAAGGCAACCTCCGCGAGTATATCGGCCGTCAGCTCGGCGACATCGACTACACGCGCGACCGGCCGGCGGAGTTCAACACGCGCGGTGTGGCCAGAGAGGATCTGCTGTCGCGCATCGACGCGGTCGCAGCGTCCATTCCTCCGGTCATCGCCGGCCTGTCCGGGGCCGCCCTCGACGCCGTGTATCCGGAGGCGGTGCTGGGAAGGCCGTGGAGCACGCGGCAGTTCCTGATGCACCTGAGCGGCCACCTCAACTATCACCTCGGGCAGATCGACTACCTGCGGCGCCTGACGACGGGAGCGGGCGCGATCGCGCTCGCGGGGCTGTAGGGGGGAACGGGCCGCGCTGTGCGCGGTGGGAGAGATAGGCCGCGCTACGCGCGGTAGGGAAAGACAGGGCCTTGCCTGCGGCTCGGTGGGAGTCCGAAGGAATCCTAATCCTACGGCGCCGAGCGCCGCCCACGCCGCGCAGCGGTGCCCTTGTAACCCTACGCGCCGGAGGCGCGCCCTCCCTGCACCCGACGCGCCGGAGGCGCGCCCTCCCCGCGCCATTCCGAGGTAAACTAGGGGGGTTCGCTCCCTGCACCCGGGTGGTCCCTCACCCGCACGATTGCGCCGGGCTGGCGCCACCCTCAGGACTTTCTGCACAATGCCGTTCTCCACCCTCGGGCTCTCCCGCTCCCTTTGTACGCCGCTCGTGAAGCTGGGTTACACCACGCCGACTCCTGTCCAGCTGCAGTCGATTCCGATTGTGCTGACCGGACGCGACCTGCTCGCACGCGCGCAGACGGGCACCGGCAAGACCGCCGCCTTCGGGCTGCCGATGATCGACCGCCTGCTGGTGCGGGGTGGAAGCCACGCCGGGCCGCGCAAGCCGCGCGGCCTCGTGCTCGTGCCCACGCGCGAACTGGCGCTGCAGGTGCACCAGAACCTGGCCGCGTACGGGGTGCCCGCGAATCTGCGCGTCACCGCCATCTTCGGCGGCGTCTCCATCGGACCGCAGAAGCAGGCTCTCCAGCGCGGTACCGACATCGTCGTCGCCACGCCCGGCCGGCTGCTGGATCACATGGAGCAGCGCACGGTCGACCTCTCCGCGGTGGAGATCCTCGTACTGGATGAAGCCGACCGCATGCTGGACATGGGCTTCCTGCCGCCGCTGAAGCGCATCCTGGTCACGGTGCCGAAGAAGCGGCAGACGCTGCTGTTCTCCGCCACGTTCTCGAAGGAAGTGGTGCGTCTGTCATCGGACTTCACGCACGACCCCGGCCGCGTCGATGTCTCGGACGGGCAGGTGGTGGCCAGCACCGTCACGCATCGCGTGCACCCTGTGTCAGAGGCGCGGAAGGGCGACCTGCTGACCTTTGTGCTGAAGCAGGAACCGGTGGGTCAGGCTTTGGTCTTCTGCCGCACCAAGCGCGGATCGAATCGCGTCGGCGCGCATCTCGAGCTCGGCGGCGTGAAGGCCGCCGTCATCCATGGGAACAAGAGCCAGGGGGCGCGGACGCGCGCGCTCGACGACTTCAAGGCAGGACGTGTGAACGTGCTGGTGGCCACCGACATCGCGGCGCGTGGCCTCGACATCGTGCAGCTGCCGCTGGTGGTCAATTTCGATCTGCCGCTGGTGGCCGAGGACTATATCCATCGCGTCGGCCGCACCGGGCGCGCCGGCCTCGCCGGCCGCGCCGTATCGCTGGTCTCACCGGCGGATCGGGACCTGCTGCGCGACATCCAGAAGCTGCTGACCGTTCCGATCGAGCAGGTGGTGATCGAAGGCTTCCCGGTGACGGCACACGTGCCGCATGCCGCCGATCATCGGCGTCAGCAGCCCGGTCGAAGCGCCAGGTCGGCGCCGCGGTCGAGCGCTCGGCCGACAACGCATGCCTCCGGGCACCCATCCTCGCACCGGCCCTCCAGCAGCCGGCCATCGACCGGCCGCCCCGCAGGCAGCCGGCCGCCTTCCGCGAACCGCAGCCGGTCGAGGTCGTCGCGGCCCGGTCGCTGACCCGGGCCCTCTCGGCGGCCGTAGCGCCGGAAGCCGTTGGGGCGGTATGGTGAGCCCATGCCCCCCTCCGTGTCCGGCCAGGTCACCGCGTACTTCCTGTTCGACGTTGCGGAAGCCATCGACCTGACGGCCGTCAAGGCGCTGCTCGGCAGCGCCGGCCAGATCGCGCGCCTGGCGGGCCGGCCCGCCATTCCCGCCTACGTGCGCTACCAGTCGCCCCCGGTGCAGGTCGACCTGGAGGCCCTCGGCCTTGGCGTGGTGGAAGGGTTCCAGGCTCGATTGAAGGTGTACGACTACGGAGTGGTTTCACTTGCGCTCTCCAGGCCGTTCTCCGGGGAGTGGACGGACCTGATCGCACTCGGGCACACCGTGCCGTCCTCGGCCCTGGAAACGCGCGCGGAAGAGTATTGCCGGCGGGCCGCGGAACGCTTTCAGCCGGCAGTGACCCAGCCTCGGCAGACGTATCTGTCGGAGGACTACTTCGTCTATGCGGTGACGGCAGCACGAGACGGCGAGCCCGCCGACGCCCTGCTCGCGGCGCACGGCGACGACATCGCGCGGCTGCTCAGGGGCGAAGTCGATCGCCTCAGCACCGAGGAGCGTGACGAAGTCCTCCGGCACCGGCTGTCCTACTTCACGTCCGACCTGGTCGTGCCCAGCTGGAATGGGGCGTTCGTCTACGACACCGAGGCGGGACTGACGGGCGCGCTCGAGATCCTCGAATTCGCGAACTCACAGCTGCTGCAATTCCGCTACTACGACCAGCGGCTCGACACCGAGCTGAAACGGATCTACGGGACGCTTCAGGTCTCGCGCTGGTACGAACCGTGGATCGGACGCCGCTATACCGCCGCGGCACGCGAGCTGCACGCGCTGTTCATCGACGTGAACGAGCTGACCGATCGCACCGAGAACGCGTTGAAGCTGGTTGGGGACGTGTATGCGGCACGCTTGCTGGGGCTGACCGCCGCGCGCCTCGGTCTCGGCGCGTGGAAGGACGCCGTCCGCGACAAGCTGAAGACGCTGGACGACATCTACCGCTTCGCTGTGGAGCAGACGGCCATGGACCGCGGCGAGGTCCTCGAAGCGGCCATCGTCCTCATCCTCCTGTTCGAGCTCGTGCTGTTCTTCATGGGGATCATGACCTGATCACCCGCAGCCACGGGCGTGGCGGGGCGAGGGAACCAGGCCGTCGCCCCCGGCGCCCAAACGGGCCGGGGGCGACGCCGCCTGACAGCCGCTAGAAGTCGTACCTGATTCCGAAGCGGATGATGCGCGGGTCGAGGATGCCGATGACCCGCTTGTAGTTCGCGCCGGTCTGCGTCGCGAAGTTGACGACAGTGTTGTTGTTGAGCGCGTTGAACACGTCGACCATCCCCGTCAGCCGGCCATACCGGCCGAAGGAGAAGCTCTTGTCGGCGCGGAGATCGAGGATCGAGACGTTCGGCGAACGGTTGGCCGTCACCTCTTCCACCCGGATGGTCTGGGTGCCGTCACCCGGGAAGGGAACGGCGGTGTTGCGCCCGTAGTTGCGCCCGCTCTGCAGCTTCCACGAACCCGAGAAGCCGATGTCCCAGGGCATCGTGTAGCGGCCGATGGCCTTGTAGTTCCACAGCGTCGACGTCTCCTTGCCGGCGTCGCCGAAGAGCCGCTGGTTCGGCCGCCAGTTGTACTCCTTCGCCTGGGACAGCGCGTCGAGCGCGCCAGTGCCGGTGGTGTCGGCGTGGAACTGATCGAGCCAGGTGTAGCCGAACGAGGTGAGCAGCATCCAGCGGCCGGCAAACCGGCGATTGATGGCGAACTCGACCGTCTGGAAGTCGCTGTTGTAGGCCGGGTCGGTGGGGTTGGTGAACAACCGCGTCTGCGGTGTGTTGGCCGGACGATCGACCAGGCTCAGGGTCTGGTCGTCGGAGGTGCCGCGCACGCCGTCGGCGCCGATGTCCACGAACGAGAACGGCACGGTCATCGCGGCGAGGCGGGTGGGGTCGACCTCGACCCATTCATTACGCACCTGCTTGTAGACATACGAGAAGCGGCCGGACAGCCCGGTGACGATCTCGCGCTCGAGGTGGCCGGAGAACTCCTGCGAGTACGGCCGCTCGATGCCGTCCTGAACCTCCACGGCGCCGGCGTTGCCGACGGCCTGGCGGAAGATGCCGAGCTCCGCTGGGCCGTCGAGCAGGCGATTGTCGTTGAGATCGTTGAACCGGTAGCGCAGTCGCGCGTCACCGACCGGGTTCTCGCGGTTCGCCAGCGTGTCGGCCGAGTTGAAGTAGAAGCGGCCGTAGTAGCCCTTCACCACCGTCCGATTGTCGCCAGTGAGGTCGTAGGCGAAGCCGGCGCGGGGCGACACGTTGAAGGTGTCGGAGACGGTGCGCGCCGCCACGGTCTGCGGCGCGATGAGCGCCATGTACCGAGCGCGTTCGGTGGGGTTGAAGTCTGCCGGCCAGTTCGCCAGGGCGGGGTGGCCGCCAGGCGTCACCGACTGTTCCGGGAACTCGTCCACGTAGCCCTCGAGCCGGAGCCCCAGGTTCATGGTGAGCCGTGGATTGATCTTCCAGGTATCGCTCAGGTGCACGGCGTTGTAGACCACGTCGTTCTGCGATGTGGTGGTCGAGTTGTAGAGCTCGAGTTCGTTCACGGCGCCGTTGAGATCGCGATAGAAGATGTTGCCCGGCTGCGGCTTCGTGAAGAAGCGGCGGTCGCGCTTCCAGTCGTAGCCGACCTTGAAATCGTGCGAGCCGACCCAACCGTCCTTGAAGTACGACATCGAGACGTACACCTGCGGCTTGTAGCGCTTCTGATCCTGGTACGAGTCGTGGTACCCGGTGCGCTGGTTGCTGGCGGTATCGATGCGGCCAGGTTCGACGTCGGAGACGAAACCGTACTGATCGGTGGGCTCGAGCGGGAAGAAGTTGTACCAGTTGCCGGCCAGGACGTCGAGAAACGCGCGGCCGCCGATGACGCTGGTCCACTCCCACTTCCAGGGGTAGTTGCGCGACGACTGGTAGCGGGCCGCCGACACCGGCGTCAGTGGGCCGAGGTCGCGCAGCTCCTGCAGTTTCTCGCGCTTGTTCAGGAAGCCGATCACCTGGTTGTTGCGATTCAACTGGAACGTGCCCTTGAAGGTGTACTTGTTGGACAGCTTCGAGCGGGCCAGTTCGTCGAGACCGAGGGTGTACTTGTACTGGTCGTTCAGGCGGTAGCTGTAGAAGAACCACGCCTTCTGCTTCCAGAGCGGACCGCCGATGTTGGCGTTGATGTCGTACTGCCGATCGATGGGATTGCCGCGGGTGAGTGGCGTGGTGACGAAAAAGCCGTCTTCGTCCTGCTGGCGCGCCACCCGGAAGGCATCCGGCACGTTGTCGCTGATCGTCGCGTCGCCTTCCCAGTCGCTGTACCAGCTGCCGGTGAAGCGGTCGCCGCCGGACTTCACGCTGATGCTCATGTTGGTGCCGCCACCGAAGCTGTCGGCGCCCGTGCCGGCGCCACCGAGTTGGAACTCCTCGAAGCTGCCGAAGTCGAAGTAGCCGGCGTTGGCGCCCGTGCCTTCGGTGGTGTCGATGCCTTCGAGCTTGGTCTGGTTCTGGTCGCCGAAGCCGTAGGTGAGGAACCCGGTCTGCGTGCCGGTCCGTGAACCACCGACGTCGTAGCTGGACATCTGGATGCCCGGCGCCTGCGCCATCGCCGCCCAGATGTCGCGGGCGTTGGGAATCTCGGTGAGCAGTTCCTTGGTGAAGTTCGTGCCGACCTGCGTGGTGGAAGTGTCGACGACCGGCGAGGCGCCGGTCACGGTGACCGTCTCCTGCAGCGTCGCGACGTTCATCTGCTGGTCCACGGACAGCGTCTGGTTGATGACCACGCGCACACCCTCGCGCTTCACGTTCTGGAAGCCGGCGAGCTCGTAGTCGATGGTGTAGGTGCCCGGCGGCAGCGCGATGAACCGGTACACGCCGTCCGCGCCGGTCACCTGCACTTGCGGCTGGATCAGCGCCGGGCTGCTGGCGGTGACGGTGACACCCGGCAGCACGGCGCCGGTGTTGTCGGTGACGATGCCGTTGATGCGGCCGCGGAATTCCTGCGCGGCGAGCGGTGCGGCCCAGAGCAGCGCCATGCTCAAGGCCACCAGGGCGTATCTCACTCTCATTTCCGTTCCTCCAACATGCAAGGCCCCTGCGAACGGGGCAGGACATACGGCGCAACCCGCTTGACGGGTCGGCCGAAACCAGTCGCGATCGGCGAGAGCACGCCTCTCGTTACAACTCGTGACGCGCGTTTGTACTGCGAGGACCGCGGGAGCGCAATACAACGAAACCCGCGCTGGAACTACACACTTTCATGGATACACGCAGGCCGACACCGCAGCGGACGCCCACTCGCGTCATCCCGAAAACACTGCAGATCCATGGAGTACGAGGCCGTATTGCGCGCGCTGTCCTCGCACAGTACAAACACCGCGTTCACTCGCGGGAGATCGCGAGGTTTGTGTTGTGTGAAGCCGCGTTCGCTCGAGCGCGCGCGTGACAGGAGGATGCATGAAGCTTCAGATTGTCGGCGTCGCATTGGCGCTGACGCTGGCCAGCAGTTGGCCGGCATGGGCGCAGGGTGGCGGTGCCAGCAGCACCGGCACGATTCAGGGTCGTATCTCGGACGCGCAGGGCGCCGTCCTGCCGGGTGTCACCGTGACGGCGACGAGTCCCGCGCTCATTGGCGCGCAGACAACGGTGTCGTCGGAGACCGGCAACTACCGGTTCCCCGCCGTGCCGCCGGGCACCTACACCGTCACCTACGAGCTCGCGGGCTTCAACACGTTGCGGCGTGAAGGCGTGTCGATCACCCTGGGGTTCACCGCGAACCTCAACGTCGAGCTCACGCTCGCCACGCTGCAGGAAACCGTGACCGTGACGGGTGAGTCGCCCGTCATCGACACCACCTCGACGCGCGTGCAGCAGAATTTCAAGCTGGAACAGCTCCAGTCCATCCCGAACGGCCGCGACATGTGGGCACTGCTGGCGGTGACCCCAGCCGTGCAGATGACGCGCATCGACGTCGGCGGCAACCGGGCCGGCACGCAGACCGGCTACAACGCCTACGGCTTCACCGGGCAGGTGCGCGTGCTGATCGAGGGCATCAACACCACCGAGGGCACCGGCGGCGCCGGCTTCTACTTCGACTACGCGTCGCTCGAAGAGGCGTTCCTCGGCACTTCCGGCCAGAGCGCCGAAATGCCGAACCCCGGCGTGCAGAGCCAGTTCATCGCCAAGTCCGGCGGCAACACCTTCAACGGCGAGTACTACCTCGACTGGTACAACAACGCGCTGCAGGGTTCGAACATCCCCGACGAGGTGATTGCGCGCGGCATCCGCGAGGGCAGCAACGAGATCGACCGCTACTACGACACGGCGATCCAGGCCGGCGGCCCGATCAAGAAGGACAAGATCTGGTGGTTCGGCACCTACCGCACGCAGTTC
>Ga0105103_10001140_pt1 | contig 14984 bp, 14 predicted proteins | sample PPLLaktember2015_2_FD_79107 | JGI IMG/M metagenome (GOLD analysis project Ga0105103, IMG submission 79107) | Freshwater sediment microbial communities from Prairie Pothole Lake near Jamestown, North Dakota, USA - PPLs Lake P7 Core (6) Depth... | ecosystem: Environmental > Aquatic > Freshwater >...
AAGTATCTACGCAAATACTATAATAGCATACGACAGTTGTCAAGCAAAAAATTGAGCATTTTCTGTGAACACATTTTGGCTATTCCAGCACATGAATTAAGTCATTTGGAATAATAATTATAAGAATATATGCTTGTATTGTCTTTTTATATTATGCTGTCTATCAACATACTGTAGCTCAGTGGATAGAGCAGTGGGCTCCGGACCCATGTGCGGAGGTTCGACTCCTCTCAGGCGTACCATTTTTTATTTTGCACTCATCGCTTGCATTGGATGCAGATAGATTAGGGCCGCTGGCATAAAGAGATGCAGATATGCCGCCCGCATAGAGTGCGTTGATCACTCGGGAGATATAGAGATCCACATCTTCCGGGGACCGGGGGAGACTATGCACCGGCGAAAGCCTCCTGACCACGCCGTTCAAGCTTATGCCTTCGATCTGCTCCGGCATGATCGAGACATAGTCAAAGTCCAATCCATACACGAAATAGGCCACGGCATGCCCTGCTTCATGATAAGCGGTTCGAATTTCTCCTCTTGTTGGCCGCCTTGGTTTGCTCCATCCCAATCCCGGCAGGGCCCATTTCATCCTCTTCTCCAGGGCAGACAAACCCCGGCATATGCAATGCCCTGACAATCGCATCATGAGGCAGTTATAATTAAAGGAATATAAATCTCTGTCCCTATAGAATAGAAGAAAGGTTCGATTCGGTTCCGGCGCTTGGTTGTCTCGCCCATCATATGTCAACTGCTATTGGCTAAAGGCGTGCCTGCGTCCGTTGCTGGCGGCAGGAGGAAAAAACAGGCACCCAGGATGGGCCTCTCTCCTGGTTATGTCTATCATCCGACCGCAGGAAGCTCCGGACAGTTGCAGGACGATATCTCTCCTGAATCAAGGCCTTTGTTGAACCATCCCACGCGCTGGGCGGATGTGCCATGGGTGAATGAATCAGGCACCACATAGCCCTGGGACTGCTTTTGGAGACGGTCGTCGCCCACAGCGCTGGCAGCATTCAAGCCCTCCTCAATGTCGCCGCTTTCCAATATCAGGTTCTGGTTCGAGGCACGATTGGCCCACAGCCCGGCATAGCAGTCGGCTTGAAGCTCAAGCGCCACCGATAACTTGTTTGCCTCAGCCTGGCTGGCCCCGCGACTCATCTTCTCCACATATTGCGAGGTTCCGAGAAGGGTTTGCACATGATGGCCCACCTCATGGGCTATGACATAAGCCTGGGCGAAGTCGCCGGGAGCCCCCAACTTTTTCTGGAGCTCCTCCAAGAACTCCAGGTCAATATACACCTTCTGGTCTCCGGGGCAATAGAATGGCCCCACCGAGGCACTGGCCTGACCGCAGGCCGATTGCACCGCGCCACTGAATAAGACCAGCTTGGGGTAAACATAATTCCGTCCCAGATCTTGCTGGAATGCCTGTTCCCAGGTTGCTTCTATGTCGCCGAGCACCAATGAGACGAACTCACTGCTCCGGTTCAGCTCATCTGAAGAAAGCTGTGATTGCTGAGCCCCACCTTCCGTTCCAGGCTGCAAGCCTTGAAGAAACTGACTGGGATCGACGCCCATGAACATGGAAACGAGTAGGATCAAGATCAATCCAATGCCGCCGATGCCTCCTGCTGCACCGCCGGGAATCCTGGTCGATCTTCGGTCCTCGATGTTCTCGCTCTTCCTCTCCCTGCGCCACTTCATGCTTTACCCTTCCCCGAAAAGCCTGCTTCAGCCATCTTTATCCAGAACTCTCTCATAGGCTCATTCTATGCTCTGAAAGATAGATTATACTTTCGGCAAGATACTCTGCTCGGTATGACGTCTCGACGGCCGATAGGTCCATCTTCTGAAATATCCATCATTATCATTGATGATATGTAAGTCGTTCCGGGCTTGCAGCGAGATGATGGCTCGTTATAGAGACCGAAAGATGCTCTGCGAGTGGAAAGGCTTCCACCGGCGTTCCTTTTTCTGTGAAGATTATAGGGAAAGCGAATACTATTTTGACTTTGCCCTGGATTGATGAGATGCCGGCTGCAATCCGGGCCGGTATAAGGACGCACGGATAATGCAAAAAAAAATGGTTGATGGTAGCCTATAGAAGCTTATTTAGGATTAACCAATAGCCCACCGGTTCTGGTGTCTTTATTCAGACCGTTGGGTGATAGCTGACTTGGGGTTTCCATAACCGACTCATCTGCATCCAGATAACCTTCAGGGACGATCTTGCCGTTCTTTCTGACGTATCCTTCCGGAACATCTCCCCAGTTCCACAGGTTCGACTCATTGGACTGGTTAAGGACGGAGTCAATAGTACCATTGAGGGGACTGAAGGTACTATTGGTGACGTTTGTGCTTACGTTATCAGAAGCAGTGGTGTTATTCCCATTGACGGGGATATCAACTGCCGAGCAAGAAACGGCTAATGCAAAGATACCAAATGCGATTAAAGCTACTACTGTCTCTCTTGTCATGAGACTGATCACCTTCGGCTTAAGCAAAGCCCTTCTATTATTTAAAGCATCGAGTTTTCAATGGCGATCCTAAAATGCTGTATTCTGATTTGCTGCAATTAGACAAAATCAGGAGTGGCACATAGATCTTGGTGTGGCTCGCTCCTGAGCGCTGGATGGCGACCGGTTTGGGGCCCCTCTGCCGGGCAGCAGCACCGGGCCCGCGGCCGGGAGGTGGATCGCCTTGCAGAAGGGCCGCGCGGATCGAGGCGCTGGCAGGACCCGCCAGGCGCTCTCGCCAAAGGCACCCTGGTTCTGATAAAATGATTATGATATGGCCTTGGGTCGCCTGAAGGTGACATCTAATCTAAATCTCCAAGAATCAAGACCTCTATCTTACATCTAGATCCACTCGGATGAGCTATGATGCGCTGATGCCGATATTCTTGGTTGTTTTTCGAATCTCGCTCGCTTCAGAGAGCAGCTTCTGTCTTCTTTCCCGGACCAATTCCTCAACAGCCTGCTTGATCTCGGACTGCCATCGGACATCCTTCATCTCATTGCGCCAAATTTAATTATGTAGGGTGCAGAAAAACCACCACATGAACCGGACTTGGTTGTTGATAGGATTCACAGTTCTTGCATGGATAGTTGCATTGGTATGGTTTATAAAGAGTTGGACCAATGATGAGCCATACTATGAGTCTCTTGTCGCTTTTCTAGCTGGCTCAGCTTCATTGATAGTCTCCTTCTCATCCAAAAATAAAGAATCAAATATCAAACCTGTGACTACTAACGCCTCAAATGGCAGTATTGCGTTAGGCAATGTTCATAACAGCAATATTGACATCAAAGTCCAAAGAAGTGAAGATCGAGATAAGAGATCTCTTTTAAGTGATGAAATGAATTTTCTTATTGCTCCACTTTATGCAAAGATAAATAAAAATAATTCCATTATATCTTTTATGTCAACATATTTAATATCGAGACGTTATTCATTTGAAGATAATCAAGAGAGAAATGAATTAGAAAATTTAGAAATTGAAATCAAAGAAATTATGAGGCAATACGGCCATTTAGCACCAGAATCTTTGTATTCTTATATATCTAAATTTTTAAATTTAAAACCAGAATACAATCAGAAAAAACACAATGAAGCGTATAATAATTTAACAGAAATTAAAGAACTTGTCGAATCAAGATACTATGAGCTAAGTAATGAGATTCGGAAAGAAAAATAGAGGTTATGCATGATGTTAGTCATCTCACTCCCCCTCCACTCTCTTCTTCCTCTCCCCCGCCTCTTTCGCCGCCTCTCCCTTGCCCAGCACCCGCGCCACCGCCTCTATGGCCTCCAGGTATCGGACCATCTGGTCCAGCCAGTTGATCAGGTCTCCCTGGTAGGCATACATGCCGTAGCGGTCAGAAAAGTACTGGATGATCTCCTCCGGGCTCTTGCCCTCCGCCCGCAGATCCAGTATTCTCAGCGATATGCTCTTCTGGACGCAGCCGCAGTAGGGAGACTCTTTGTGGGTGCAGCGCAGGAAATCTCGGGCGAAGTCCAGGCAGTACCTCTGCAGCTTGATCTCCAGCTCCCGCAGGTCGGCGCTGGAGAGCAGATCCAGAAATGAGCCGTGCAGCGCCCTCTGGGAGATCTGCATGTGCAGCTTGGTTGATATCCGCTCTGCATACTTGAGGTACAGATCCTCGAAGCTCTCCAGAGCCACGGCGATCTCCAGAGGCCTCTTTCCCTTTCGCAGCAGCTTTGCAATGGTTTCTACCTGCTCCGGAGCCAGGAAATGGGCCGCCGCTGCCTCGCCCAGGCGGGTGGGGATGATCCCCTTGACCAGATCGGCCTTTTCCAGAGATACGAGCGAGCTGCCCAGGTCGTCCAAACCTAAAGTGAGATGGTGCAGCTTCTCCAGATCAGCCCTGCTTTTAGCCGCCACGGCATTGGCCAGCACCTCCTCCAACTGCTGCTGCTCCTCGAACTGGGGGGAGACATCCTCCATCTGGCCATGCAAAAGGGCGAGAGCCATCTCATCCTCAGACTCGCTTCGCCCTGATGAAAAGCGCCTTCCCGGCTCGGCCAGGATGTAGACCAGCCCCTTGTCATGGTAGCCGGGCCGGCCTGCTCTGCCCAGCATCTGGTTGAACTCATGCACATTCAGCCACTCTATGCCCATGGCTAAAGACTCGAAGACCACCTGGGAGGCAGGAAAGTCCACCCCTGCGGCCAGAGCAGCGGTGGTGACCACGGTATGAATCTTCCCCTCTCCGAACAGCTCCTCAATCCTCTTTCTCTCCGGATACTGCAGGCCGGCATGATAGGCCGAAGCTCCGGGAATGGCATCAGCGAGGCTGTAGCAGTTCTTTCTGGAGTTGGTGAAGACGATGCTCTGACCGCGATAGCCGGTGGATGAGACCACATCCTGGGCCTCCCGGCATAGCTGGCGCAGCAGCTTCCTCTTCTCCGGGCCGGAGGAGAAGATGAGGTGCCTCTCGATTGCCACCGGCCTGACCTCGTACTCGACCAACGTGGCGCCCAAACGATGGGCCAGAGCGGCCGGATTTCCCACCGTTGCCGAGAGAAAGATGAACTGAGCCCTGGGGGCGGCATTCTTCAGCCGGGCGATCATTCCCGCCAGCCGGTGCCCCCGCTCTGCATCCTCCAGCATGTGCACCTCGTCTATGACCACCGTCCCCACCCGGCCCAGGCTTTTTTTGCTGCGGATGACCTGATCTATGCCCTCATATGTCCCGGAGATAATGTCGGCATCAAGGCTCTGAGGGATCTTCCTGCCCTTTCCGAGGCGAATGCGGCTGACCCCTACCCGGATGGAGGTCTGAAATCCCAGCTCCCGGTAAGCCGAGAGCTGGTCGAACTTCTGGTTGGCCAAAGCTACCAGCGGCACCAAAAAGAGAAGCTTTCCCCTTCCTTCCAGCAGGTTCTTGACCCCGGCCATCTCGCCGACAAGGCTTTTGCCCGTGGCCGTGGCCGAAACCACCAGTTGATGCCGCCCCTCAAGAAGGCCGGCCTTTATCGAGCGGGACTGCACTGGAAGGAGCTTTGTCAGCCGGCGCTGCAGGAGCTGCATGAGTGACTTGGGCAAATCGATGGAGGCCAGAGGCAGCGTGGGCTCCTCCTGACTGGCGGGAATAGTGTCAAAGCGGGTCAGCTCCGGCTCCAGCCTCTGCAATGATAAGAGCCCCACCACATCATCCAGGTTGCGTCTCTCTTTCAGGATCCTGGCCAGATGGGCCTTGGCCGGCCGGGATAGCTTCCGGAAGTCCGCCTCCCGGAGCAGCTCCGCCGCAGCGCAGTTCTCGCAGATGCGCCGGCCTTTGTAGGTTATGGCATCGGCCTCGACATAGGTGACCCGCCTCTCTCCCAGACAGTGGTTGCAGACCTGCACAAACCTGTACTGGAGCTGATAAGCCTCCAAAAGCTCAATGAACCTCTGCTCCAGTTGCATGTCGCCCCGGGCGAGATAAATCGCCTGGGCCCGGCGCAGCATTCTCAGGGCGTCTTCAGGCGGCAGGAACCTCTCCGACTGTCCGTCCTTCTTCACCAGGAACTTGAATACCCTCGGCCCCTGAGGCATCTCCTTGAGCCGCAGATACCCTTCGAATAGTGTCTTGCTGCCGCTCTGAGGCAGAAGCAGTATGCGAGAGCGATCTGCCTGGGCGAGAACCTGGAATGTCATCTTAAAGGCAATCTCAAAAGCTATTCCGAAGTCAGGTCTATCAGCTCGTACTTAAGACCCTCTGACTCCAGGCGGGTGAGCAGCCCTGGAATCTGCTCGTCCACGCTCACGATCACCGAGCTGAGGCCGTGATAGGCAGCCTCGACGGCAAACTCCTTGGCCCCGAATATGATATCCGGCTCCCGTCCCACCTTTCGCAGAGCCGAGAGGGCCTCAATGCCCAGGCAGCCCACCTTTGCCGCCCGGGTGATCTGCCGGGAGAGGGCGTCCAGATCCACCTTTCGCGAGCCGCCATTTTGCACCCGGGGCACCTTGCAGAGGATGATCCTTCCCTCATCCAGGCTGATCAAGCCCCTCAGGTCGGAAACCCCCACATCCTCGCCTGATCTCACAGCGCTGATCACAACCCCGCTGGCTTCGATGCCCTCCTTTTTATTGGCATACAAAAGGCCGGAGCGCATCTCCAGGGAGACCCGTTCTCCTTCTTCCAACTCAGCCTCGGCTATGGCCGTCCAGACCGAGACATGGCTGATGATCTCCTCCATCACCACCCGAGCATAGCGCTTCAATTCTGCGGCGCTCTCCAGCAGCCATTCCACTCCCTCTTTGGTGATGCTGTAGCGCATGCGGCCGTCTGTGGTCACCAGTCCGTCCGACACCAGCTCCTTGATGTATTCGGAGATGGCCTGGGGTGTGACCCCCAAACGCTCCGCCACCTCCTTCTGCCGCAGGTTAGGCTGATGGGCGGCGATCTCCACCAGGATCTGAAAACGTGAGCTCTCCCTCTTGCTCTGCAGGACACTGCTCATCAGAAGTCCTCGACATAGGGCTCAATGCGCTGGCCTCTCACCGCCAGGCCGTCCGCCCTCTTGGCCACGCCCCGGATGAAAATCTGGCTGAGCCCCAGCTCCCGGGAGAGATTGGAGAGTGAGCTATTGCCGCCGTTCACCATCATCTGCAGCTTCTCCGTCACCGCCCTCAGCTCCTCTTCGGACATGAAGGTTAAGCTGATCAGCTCGCTGAGGTCTTCCATGGTCGCCCCGAAGCTGGCCTGTACCCGGGAATAGGTGGAGTGGTACTCCTTCTCCGGGCTGGCTCCGGGCTCGGGAACCCTCCACTTGGTCTCGATAAGGCCGCTCTTCCTCAGAAGGGCAACGCTGCGGTGAACGCTGGCCTCGTCGCCCAGGAGCCCGACCAGCTCCTTTTCCGTGCGCCACTCCCGGCTCAGCTCATCAAAGACCCTCTTATGGACATCGGAGCCGAAGGCCTGCAGCAATGGGACCAGATCCGATGGATCATTGATGATCCGAGTTCGCTTTCCTGTCACAAAGAACCTCGCCTTGATATTATCACTCTGATTTGATAAAGCTTTTTGATAGATTTGCCGGCTAAATCAGCCGTACCGTCTCCAGGTTCATGGGGGCCATGGTGGGTATCCTGTATCTCTTGTAGATGGAGCTGGCCAGATCCAGGCAGTTGCCCTCCTCGCCATGATTGGTGAGAACCCTCCCCGGCTTGGGATAGATGCGGCGCATGTACTCCATGAGCTGCTGGCGATCGGAATGCCCGGAGAAGCCGTCCACTGTAACCACATCCAGGTTGATCTTCACCGTCTGGGTCTTGCCCTCCACTGAGAGGGGCAGCTCCTTCCAGCCCTTTTGAATGCGTCTGCCTAGGGTTCCCTCCGCCTGATAGCCCACTATGACCAGGGTGTTTCTCTCATCTGGCCCCAGCCTCTTGAGGTACTCCAGGACCGGTCCTCCATTGAGCATTCCGCTGGTGGCCAGGATGACGCAGGGTGGGCCTTCCACGATCTCAGTTCTCTGCTTGGGGCTCTCCACCTGCACAAAGCACTGGGCCAGGAAGGGATTGATCCCCTTGTGGAAGATGAGATCCCGCAGGTCGTTATTGAGGTATTCGGGATAGGTGGTATGAATGGCTGTAGCCTCATAGATCATGCCGTCTAAACAGACGGGCACCTCATCAATGATCTTCTTCCGGATAGCCTCCTCCAGGACCACCATTACCTCTTGACTGCGGCCTACGGAGAAGGCGGGGATTATGACCTTGCCGCCCCGGGTGATGGTATCCTTGACTACCTTGATCAGATGCAACTCAGCCTCCTTCCGGGATGGCTGGTTGCTGTTAGTCCCGCCATAGGTGGCCTCGGTGACCAGTGTCTCCAGGCGCGGGAAGTTGCATACGGCAGGATCGAAGAGCCTGGTCCTCTCGAACTTCTGGTCTCCGGTGAATGCTACGTTATAAAGGCCGTCGCCGATATGGAAATGGGCAATGGAGGAGCCCAGAATGTGCCCGGCATTGTGCATGGTCAGCTTGGTATCGGGTGCAATGTCGGTCACATCTCCGTAGTTCAGGGTGATGGTATGCTTGAGGGCCTCGCGAACCATTGCCGAGTCATAGGGCAGCCTCTTTCCCTCCCGGCCGGCTATCTCAATATAATCGAGCTGCAGAAGAACGGCCAAGTCCCTGGTGGGCGGAGTGCAGTAAATGGGCCCCTCGTAGCCGTATTTGTAAAGCATGGGAACCAGGCCGGCATGGTCCAGGTGGGCATGGGTCAGGACCACGGCATCGATCTGGTTTAAGGGATAGACCTCAGGCACATAAAGATAAGGCGTGGCCGAGTCGTCCGAGCCAACGTTTACGCCGCAATCGATGATGATTCGAGACTCGGGGGTGGAAAGCAGCATGCAGCTACGCCCCACCTCCCTGCATCCGCCTAAGGTGGTGATCCTGATCCACTGGTCCTTGGATGCCATATCCCGGTGGATCTTGCGGCCCACCGTACGCAGTATGAGCTTTCTCTCGTTTTGAACGCTTCTCAAATAGTCCTTGATGTTGGCTATGGTGGCGGAGCGCACCGGCGGGGTCCGGACCACCTTGGGGGTCCAGCCGATGAGCTTGGTGATCTCGCGGAGTGTAGAGCCGTGCCGGCCTATGACCAGTCCGGGCTTCTCCGCCTCGATCTGCACCTCGCCAGTCTCGCCATCAAAATAATAGTTGGTGAGAACTGCCTCTTTGGGGACGACCTCCTGGATCTTGATCTTGGCAGTCTCCGGGTCGGCCAGAACCTTGAGGTCCGGCCGGACCACTACCCTTTTGCGAAGCTCCTTGGCCAGGTTTCTTATGATCTCGCCGTCGTCGGCCAGCTTCTTGGGGTCGTCGGTGTAAATGACCAGCTCAGGGCCCTCGAACTCCAGCCCCGTGACTCCTATGTCCGGGGGCAGCTTGCTCTGCACTTTGCGTTTGAGCTCAAAAAGTATTTCTTCTACAGACAATAGAACACATCCAAAAAAAGGTTAGAGGAGCTTGCTGATCTCCAGGAACTCCGGCTCTCCTACCTCCTCGTATTTATTGGTGATCCTTACCAGTTCGATCTTGTCGCCTGAAGCCGAATCACGCTTCATGGCATTGTGAATGGCCTTTGCTGCCAGCACCACCCCGTCCTCCACGCTGATGCCGGGCTTGTAAAGGGCTTCCAGCACGCCGTAGGCTATGGGCGATCCTGAACCTGTGGCTACAACCTTTCGCTCCTCTATCTGTCCGCCTAATGCGTCCAGCGAGTAGATCTTGGGGCCGTATCGGTCCATGCCGCCCATGACCAGTTGGACCATGAAGGGATAGTAGCGGCGGGAGGACAGGATATTGGCCAGCATGGAGGTTATGGCTCGGACGGTCATGCTCTCGCCCCTCTGCATCTTGTAGAGCCTGGCCTCCACCTGAACCATGCGAACCAGCGACTGGGCGTCTCCCACCACACCGGCTGTGGTCAGGCCTACCAAATCGTCGACCTGATAGATCTTCTTAGCAGTGCTGCTGGCTATGAAGCTGCCCATGGTAGCTCGGCTCTCCGATGCAAGGACTACACCTCCATCGCAGAGTACACCTACCGTAGTTGTACCTTTAAACACCTCGACCATTTAATTACCTCAACTAAAATCAGAAAATGGACGCGCTACATTTAGTTTTGACATATAAATACTTTCCGTCGCTGCTTTATGTGGCCCGAAAAAGGCGCACGAACACCTGAAATATGAGGGCAGACAAGGAAGAGGCTAGCCGAGGCGGTAACCGTGAACGATCCATCAGCCTTAATCGAATTCATCCAGAGGTATTACATAGATCCCATCATCTATGATACCAGCTACAATCCTGTGGATACCATCACCTGGGCGGTTATACTCAGTCTCTGCGTGCTGGGGCTGATCAGGCTTCTGAGAAGATCGTGCATTTCTGTAGACGAGCGGCTGGTGTTGTTCACTTTGCCCTATATCCTGGCCGGCTCCAGCCTGAGGGTGATCGAGGATGCAGATATGGTTGCCGCCCCCTGGAGATATCTGCTCATCACCCCTCTGATCTTTTTTCTGGTCTTCCTGGCGACAGCCGCCAGCCTCTTTATCACCAGGCGGATCTGGAAGGAGGATTTTCACTACAAGTATGCGGCCATAGGATTTATCTGGACGGCATTGAACCTGGCCCTGCTCTCTTCTCTGGGATTGAAGAATGGTTGGGTCATTGCCGCCGTCTTCCTCATGGGCTCAGGCCTGGCCGGGGGCATAATCCTCCTAGAGCAGCGCGTCTCCTCTCTCAGCTTCCTGGGGGATCGGTTCAGCCGGATGATCCTCTATGCCCATATGCTGGATGCCAGCTCCACTTACCTGGGGGTGGACTGGTTCTTCTATCACGAGAAACATGTGCTGCCCACATATCTTATCGATCTGGCCGGAACGGCGGCGGTCATGTTCCCCCTCAAGCTGGCCGTGCTTTTGCCGGCGCTCTATGTGATCGACCGGTCCCTGCAGGAGCCCTCTTTGAAAAATCTGACCCGGCTGACATTGATCACTCTGGGATTAGCCCCGGCGGTAAGAAATACGCTGCGTCTGGCTCTGGGAATATAAAATCAGATGAGCGGCCTTGGCTGCCTGGCATCCGGTGCCAGGGGCAGGGTGGATCGGTGCATGACCAATTGGCCAGCAAAGTGCGCGGCCCGGTTCAAGAGCAGCCTCTTGCCAGCCAGGGTGAAGGCGAAGACGGGGATGGCAATCCCCAATTGCAGCAGCGCCTTTTCTCTTGCCGCATCCCTCACTGCCTTAGAGGCGCAGGACCAGACCAGGTCGCAATTGTCCGCCAGGACTTGCGCTTGGCTATCATTTATGCCGCTGGTGTGGACGGCCAGGATCATCGGCAGAACTCCCAGCTCCGCTCCCCGTTTCCGCAGAGCAGCAACATCATCGGCATTGTCTCCGGCCAGGGTCACAGCGATCTTCTTATAGCCCTCCGCCGCCTTCTCGAAAGCCTGCAACTGATCGATGGAGGCTCTCCGATCGAGAAGAATAGAGCCTCTGGCCGCCAGGCCTTTCTGGATCTCAGCAATGGGCTCGGTTTGGACGAGGCCGGTCATGTGAGCGCCCACTGCTTGCAGCACATCCGGCCTGGATACGATCACGCTGCCGGCTCCCTCGCAGACCAGAACCGCTGCGTCCACCAGCCCCTCCTTCATGCCGTCGCAGAGGATCTCCGAGGCGCCGAAACTGACAGGCTGCTCATCCAGCTCCAAAACCCTTGCCGGGCCGTACATGCCCATCTCTTTCATATGAAGCTCTAAAATCCGCTCCACGCTATCCCGGCTCTCTTCTTCTATGCCGTAGAGATCGCGGCGCAGGGGGCAGAAGCTTATGCCAGGGTCGCTCAGGACCTCGATCTTGCCGTCTTTAACCCTGACTCTGGCCTTGGCCATCTCCAGCAAATGCTCGGACATCGGAATAACCCCAGACAATACCCCAAAAAAGGGCTACACCTTCCTGGTATTCTCAGACTTGCAGCGCGGGCAGGCGACTTTATAGCCGAAGCCCTTGAAGACCAGGCTGCAATCCCGGCAACGATAGTCCTTGGCGAAGACATCCTCGATGCCGCCCAGATCTATTCCACAGCCGCAGGTGGAGCACATGAAAAGAAAATGGCCTTTTGGTGCTAAATAAGTTGTCCCAGCGCCTCCTTAGGCCGGCTGGGGGAGAGGTATTGGCAGGATGCGGCTGCCGATTATGCCCGCCGCATCCGACCCTATGGCTGGAGACGGAGGAGATGGCCGAAATCATCGGCGGGCCGCTGGGGCTGGCTCCGGAGGTATTGCAGAGGGCGGGGTGTGTGCTGTCTCTTTGCAGGATGACCTTTACCCACCGGATGATGCGGGTGATTCTGCTGGGACAAATATACAGGCAGCTAAGGATAATGCACAAGGAGCCCAATCATAAGTAAATGGGAATAATGTCCAGAATTTTATATAATACTTGCAACAGATTCAAATAAAGTGGATTCTCTATTTACCGCAAGTCATCAAGGCGGGATCTTATTTGGCTGATAAAATATATTCGCTTTCCAATGGAACTCTTGAATCGATGGATAAAGAACCATACGAGAGGGAATACGACCTCCAGTCGCTCCTGGAGAAGCATCCAGACTTAATGGCTGGAGACCAAATAGACGAATTGAATCCCCGTCGATGGCTTCTGATCTCAAGAGAAATGCCAGTGCCGGATGATGATGGCGGCTCTGATAGGTGGTACCTCGATCATCTATTCCTGGATCAAGATGCCATACCTACATTGGTCGAGGTGAAATTGAAAACCAACAACGATTCTCGACGAAAAGTTGTTGGCCAGATGCTGGATTATGCGGCCAATTCGGTTGCTTATTGGCCTGTAGAATCAATTCGGAAAACATTTGAGGAATTGTGCAATGAAACCGGAAAAGATCCAAGCAGCCAAATCCGAGAATTGATCCAGGCGGACCATGATGAGATAAATTCAATTGAAATATTTTGGAATCAGGTTAGGACCAATTTGCAGGCGGGTCGCATCCGGCTTCTCTTCGTTGCCGATGAGATTCCCAGAGAGCTTCGAACGATAGTTGAGTTTTTGAGCCGGCAAATGAGTCCTGCAGAAGTTCTTGCCATAGAGCTCAGACAGTATAAAAATGGAAGAATAAAGACATTAGTCCCCAGAGTGATTGGACAAACGGCTGCCGAGAAAGAGCCTCCCACATCCAGCAAATGGGATGAAGCATCGTTCTTCCGGAAACTCAAAATCACGGGAAGCTTAGATGTGATTAATGCCGCTGCAAGAATTCTTACTTGGGCCAAAGAAAATTCAGATGAAGTCTTGTGGGGCAGTGGTGGCGAGCGTGGCTCATTTGCCCCTATGATAAAAAACCATGGCGTCCAGCATTCTTTATTTGCAGTCAAAACCAATGGAGTCATTGAGACTTATTTCTATTATCTCAAGCTCAAGCCGCCTTTTGATGAAGTGGATTTGCGTAAAGAGCTGATGAGAAAATTAAATGAAATTCCGGGGATTAACTTTCCATCTGATGCAATTGATAAAGGGCCATCTATACCATTATCCATACTTAATAAAGATGCTTTGGAGATGTTTCTGCTCGTCTTTAATTGGGTCGTAGAGCGAATTAGGAATACAAGATAGCCATGTAAGCGATTTAACCGGATTCATGGGTTTCTTTAACACTTATTTCGTGCCGGACTCATTCGACCCAAAGGTCCGGCCAGGTTTCTGAGGGACCGAGCCATCTGTCTGGGCATTCCCACCCTCATCTATATGCTCTTCATCAATCCGGCTATCAACTATTATCTGCCGGCACTCCCGTGGTCGGGGCCCCGCTCGCCCCCTGGCCAGGCTCTCGTGAATTATATCCTGAGCGGGGCCATCCTGGGCGAAAGCGGGCCCATGTGGTTGCCCTGGCCCTTCTCATCTTCTCCGCCCCATATGCCGCCCTTCCTCCTGCTCACCCGTCTCTTTCCCCCAAACTGACCTCACCCTTGGCTTTCTGGCCGGCAGCTTCATATCTAGACCCATCCCCTTGCGGAAAAGAGCTCTCTAAAACAGCTTACCTAAAACCTGCCCGAGCAACTGCCTCAGATCAAAAAAGGCAGAAAAAGCATTTATACTTGTTTCTGCGTAAGGGTTCTGGTTTGTTCCTTATCATTTGGAGGATTGAAGGATTTGACAACTGTTTACGACGTACCTCCCCATGACTTGATAGCTGCCGTGGCCCAGGAGCTAAAGGCGGCGGGCATAGTTCAGCCCCCGACATGGGCCGAGTTTGCCAAGACTGGGGTAAATAGGGAGATGCCTCCCACCAACCCCGACTGGTGGTTTGTGCGATGCGCATCAGTACTGCGCAGAATATATATCGACGGCCCGGTGGGCGTATCCCGCCTTAGAAGCTTCTACGGCGGAAAGCACCGCAAGGGAGTAGCCACAGGATTCTTCTGCAAGGGCAGCGGCTCCGTGGTCCGCGAGTCCCTGCAGCAACTGGAGAAGGCCGGCTATGTCAAGAAGCTCAAGAAGGGACGCCAGATGACCCCACAGGGCCAGGCGTACATGGACGGCTTAGCCCATAAGGTCAGAGGCAATATGCAAGTCGAAGCTGCCCCGGCACAAGAGCCTCCGGCAGAGAGCGCAGCCGAGCCCACATCTTGATATCAGCAGGTTTAGCGAGGTAGAATCAATGGTTGATGATGAGCTTGCAGATATAAGACGAAAGAGGATGGAGCAGATTCAAACCCAGCAGATGAACTCCCAGATGGCCTCTGCTCAGCAGGAGCAGGCCCAGCAGGAGCTGGAAGCCAAGAAGGCCTCTCTCATGAGAACCATCCTCACCCCCGAAGCCAGGGAAAGGCTCAATGCCATTCGCATGACCCGGCCGGAGTTCGTCTCCCAGATTGAGGCCCAGCTCATCATGCTTGCTCAAAGCGGCAGGCTGAGGGGCGCGATCACCGATGAGCAGC
>Ga0105103_10001142_pt1 | contig 14964 bp, 13 predicted proteins | sample PPLLaktember2015_2_FD_79107 | JGI IMG/M metagenome (GOLD analysis project Ga0105103, IMG submission 79107) | Freshwater sediment microbial communities from Prairie Pothole Lake near Jamestown, North Dakota, USA - PPLs Lake P7 Core (6) Depth... | ecosystem: Environmental > Aquatic > Freshwater >...
GGATTATTATTTCGCTGAAACAACGTCTGCTGTTATTTTCAGTATCACCACCTCCGTTTTTGAGTTTGAGCGGACGGAGATTGTTTTGGTCTGGATCCCGCTTCTGCCGTTCGAATCAAACACAACCTCAAGGTTTCCCCCCTTACCGGCAGGGATCGGCGACCGGTCATATTTTGGAACAGTGCAGCCGCAGCTGGTCGAGGCCGATTCAATCACAAGGCTTCCTGGTCCCTTATTCTCAAAAGCAAAAATATGAGCCACTTTCTCTCCTTCCACAATCTTTCCAAAATCATGTTCGTATTCCCTGAAGGATATCTCTGCTTTTTCAGCGGTTGCCGGCAATGATGATTCCGGGGTTTTATTGCCGCTTTGCGGAGAGTTGCAACCTGCCAGGATAATCATGAAGGCTGCAAGCGGGAGAATCTCCATTAATTTCATAACCCTGATTGTTCTCTTTTTAGTTTTCAATTTTCTCACCGATAAGTCCTTTTCCGGTTTTCTCAAAGAGTCCTTTTTCCCTGATTTCCTTTACAATATTATCAAGAATTCCATTGACAAATGTACTGCTTTTTGAGGTACAGTAGTATTTGGCGATTTCAATATACTCGTTAAGGGTCACTTTCACAGGGATCTCCGGAAACTCGACTATCTCAGTGATTGCCAGCTGCATAACCAGAATATCCATAAGGGCTATCCGTTCTACTTCCCAGTTGGTTGTATTCCTGTCAATAAGTTCCGAATGATGTTTTGTATTGAGAATTGCCTTTCTGAACAGAATTTTCACAAAATCCTCATCCTCCTGATTTTTATACAGGGGCATCATATAAGCGTTGCTTCCGCTTTCGGCCTTGAATTTCTTCAGGGTTTTCTCAATCATCACCGTTACATATTCGGTGTCGTCATTCCAGTAAATGCTCTGTTCCTCAAAGTTTGACTCCAGATCCTCCGAACCTGCAAAAAGTTTTGTAATGAGATTGATGACGAACTTCCTGTCGGAGGCATAACTGTATGCTTCCGCTGACATGTATTCATCATATTTGTCCCAGGCCAGCATTTTATTATACAATAATCGTGGAATATGAAGATAATTAACCCACGAAAGCTTCCTTGAGGATATGTAGTCATTGAAAGCCTTGTTCTGACGGAGCTGGGAAATTACCTGGTTATCAACAAATCGCCTTCTGGGATTAAGATCCTCCGGGGTCGGCATTCTTTTCTGAAGGGCCTGGTCGATTTTCTCCGAAGCAATATCGGCTACCTCAAGGACGAGAAGAAGCAGATAATGATAGAGGTCGTAGGTTTTCGTGATACTGAACAACAACTCTTTTTCAGCCAGTGCAATATCATCATCCTCCCTGCGGTTGAATGCATACAATGCCATCAGGGCTTTTATGCGCAATAATCTTCTGCTTATCATTAATAAAGAACCTCAGATTCAGGCAGCAAAAATAACCTTTTTCCTTTACTCTCAAAACATCGGGGTAAAATTCAGGTACATTTGGAAGGTCAGGTATTGTTTTTCAAAATATTTGTTACATTTGACAATCAAACCATAGCCTAACCTAAACCTAAACCTAAACTGACTCAGAAATGGAAGAAGAAGCCGGAACGAAGGAGGTCATAAACGGGAGTAACGAGAAAATTGTCAAGGAAGAGATTTACACAAAGGTTGTAAGAGCGGGGAAAAGGACCTATTTTTTCGATGTGAAGGCTACCCGGAAGGAAGATTACTATCTTACTATCACTGAAAGCAAAAAGCGCCTCGGCAAGGAGGGAAAGATCTTTTATGAAAAGCACAAGATTTTCCTTTACAAGGAGGATTTTGAGAAATTTGCAGACGGACTAACGGATGCCGTATCATTTATTGGCAACGGCATAAATGGCGTAAAACCCCAAACCTCACATTCAGAATACGAGACAAAAAAGGAACCTGCCGATCTTTCTGCCAGGGAATTTACAAACATTGATTTTGAAGACCTTGGGAAAAAATAAGAAGCAACTTTCTGAATGGTTCAATATATACTGCTGATATTAGCAATAATTTTCATCATAGTTGGTATAATCGGATGTCTGGCACCTGTTCTGCCCGGACCCCCGCTTAGCTATGCCGGTCTGATACTGCTGCATATTTCGAGATTTGCCGACTTCTCAAATACCCTTTTGATCATACTTGCCGCAATAGTTGTTGTCGTGTCGGTCCTGGATTACATCGTACCTGTCTGGGGAACCAGGAAATTCGGAGGATCAAAGTACGGGACCAGGGGAGCTACTGTCGGACTCGTTATCGGGCTGTTCCTGGGTCCGCTGGGAATAATCATAGGGCCATTCATCGGGGCTGTTGTCGGAGAACTTATCTTCAAGGATGATATGAAATATGCACTCAAAGCCGGGTTCGGCAGCCTGCTTGGTTTTCTTACGGGTGTCGGGTTAAAGCTTGCGACATCGTTCGCGATAACGTGGTTTTTCGTTAAGGAGTTGGTTGCATAACGACTCACGACTCGCGACTCACGACTCACGACACACGATAAAAAATATTTCTTGAAAATTTTCCGGTTTTTCTTGATCCGTGTATTGTAAGTCCTGAGTCGTGTATCGTCAAGATCCCAGAGTTGCGACCATCACCGCCTTGATTGTATGCAGCCGGTTCTCCGCCTCATCAAACACTACGGAGTGTTTTGATTCGAACACATTTTCCGTAACCTCCAGTCCGTCAAGCCCGAATTTCTGAAATATTTCTTCCCCCATCTTTGTTTCCCTGTTGTGGAAAGCAGGAAGGCAATGCAGGAACCTGACATCAGGGTTTCCGGTCTTTTCTAATACGGACATGTTAACCTGGTATGGCTGCATGAGCCTTATCCTTTCAGCCCATGCCGAATCGGGCTCGCCCATCGACACCCAGACATCGGTGTACAGGAAATCAACACCCTTTACGGCTTCATCCAAATTATCGGTAATATTTATTTTTGCACCGGTCTCCCTGGCAATGGTTTTGCATTCGGCTACGAGATCTTCACCCTGCTGAAAGGCTTTTGGAGCGGCTGTTCTGAAGTCCATTCCCATCTTGGCAGCTCCAACAAGCAATGAGTTGCCCATATTATACCTTGCATCCCCTAGATAACAGAAGGAGATTTTGTTCAGGGGCTTGCTGCTGTGTTCAATCATAGTCATAAGATCGGCAAGTATCTGTGTGGGATGAAATTCATTTGTAAGCCCGTTCCATACAGGGACACCGGCATATCTGGCAAGTTCTTCGACTATTTCCTGCCCGTATCCGCGGTATTCAATGCCGTCGTACATCCTTCCCAGAACCCTTGCGGTATCCTTCATTGATTCCTTTTGTCCGATCTGTGAACCGCTGGGGCCCAGGTAAGTCACATGGGCTCCCTGATCGAGTGCCGCAACCTCAAATGCACACCGCGTCCTTGTGGACGATTTCTCAAAAATAAGGGCGATATTCTTTCCCTTCAGGAATTGCTGTTCGGTTCCTGCATATTTGGCCTTCTTGAGATCGGCAGCCAGATCGAGGAGGAATTTGATTTCTTCAGGCGTGAAATCGAGAAGCTTCAGAAAGTGGCGGTTACGGAGATTTACTGGCATGGGTTTAAAATGTTTAATGGCTTAAAGGCGTGACGGCGTGAAGGCATGAAGGCTTTAAATCCAGGAATTCATAATTCTTAAGTTTGTAATATCAGGACAAATTTATAAGATTTTAGTTAAACACTGATGTCGCAATGCCTTTACGCCTTTACGCCTTTACGCCTTCACGCCTTTATGCCTTCACGCCTTTATGCCTTCACGCCGTCACACCGTCACGCCTTTTCCTCATATTCCATTGTTATCTTCGACCCATATTTCTTGTCTGCCAACTTGAATGCTTCCGTGATCACACTCATTCTTCCACCCTTTTTGATAAAACTGAGACATGCTTCAATTTTGGGAGCCATGCTGCCTTTCGAAAAGTGTCCCTCATTCAGATACTTCAGTGTATCGGCATAATTCAGGAATTCCTTTATTTCCTGGTCAGGCTTCTTGTAATTAATGTAGATATAGGGGACATCGGTAAGAATGTAAAATTCGTCAGCCCCTATCATTGTTGCCAGCAGCGAGGATGCATGGTCCTTGTCGATGACCACCTCGGCAGGCCTGACATCATTTTTTTCATCGAGATAGACAGGGACTCCCCCACCTCCTGCTGCGATGACTATGTTCCCCTCAATTGCAAGATTGCGGATTATGGAATAATTCATTATATCGACCGGTACTGGGGAGGGCACGACCCTTCTGAATCCTCCGTCCATCTTCACTTCCTCCCTGAATACCCACCCTTTTTTTTCAGCAAGCCTGTCAGCCTCTTCACTTGAATAGATTTTCCCTATCCTCTTCTGGGGATCGTTGAAAGCCGGATCATCTTTATCCACAACGACCTGTGTTACAATGCATATGACATTCTTTTTTATACCGTGCCGGTTAAGCACGTTCCTGAACATTCTTTCGATCATATACCCTATCCCGCCCTGGGAATCTGCCACACAGATATCCACAGGCATCTGGGCAATACCGTACATCTGCTCCCCGGCATCATTCCTCATCAGAATGTTTCCCACCTGCGGACCGTTTCCGTGGGTGATTACCAGATCGTAACCCTCATTGATAAGAAATACAAGGTTTTCGAGTGTAAGGGTAGTATTTTCTTCCTGCTCATCAATAGTCCCTATCTGATCACCCCTCAGCAATGCATTTCCTCCAAGTGCGACGACGGCAAGCTTCTTTTTCATAATTAACATCGGGATTTGAAATGTTTTAATAAAATCTCCGTTTCTATCCTGTTTAGAAACTTGTTTTATCAGGTACAAAGCTATTAATTTCCGGGAATTGGCCCTTGACAGATCAATCACTGAAACAGGTTGCAAAACATGTTAAACAGCATAATATTGATTCCTATACATAATTATAAGTGAGCCTGATACAAGTTAAAAAAAATAATTACATTTGCATCTTTCCAATTAAAATGAAGTTGGTGAGATCCGTTAGGGCACTCCTTTTTACATTAGTTTTCATTTTAACCGTCAGCTCCTGCAAAAAGTTCGGAGGCAAGAATCTTGAACAGGGAGAGATTCACTATGACGTCACTTATGAAGGCCACGTAACACTGATGCCAAAGGAGCTTATGCCGAGAAATCTGGTAGTCTCGTTTAAGGATGACAAAATAATATACGAGCTAATTTCTCCCTTCGGCAATTCAGGGATCACCAATCTCTCAAATCCGTCAAAGGAGATTTACGACACATACCTTAGCCTCTTCACGATTAAATATTTTTATCCGGCAAAACCTGGTGAGATATATCCCGGCTTTGAGGCAATGCGCGGTATAATTGTTAAAGAGACCACAAAATCTTCTGTTATTTGCGGCTTCAATTGTAAAAATGCAGAAGTCACCTTCCCGTTCGACCGGTCCAGGGTCTATAATGTATGGTACACTGACGAGATACCTGTAAAGAATCCCAACACCTGCACTCCATTCAGTCAGATTGATGGGGTACTTATGAGTTTTTTCTTCTTCATCGGCCGGTCGGAGTTTCACTTTACGGCGCAGAATGTTTATCAGAAGGAGATTCCTGATAAAACATTTGAAAGGAGGGAAAAATTCAAGAAGGTTTCCAGAAACGATATCAATAAGTTTATCAATAAAATGGTAAGCCTTTAGATAAGATATCACCATCCGTAGAGCGGATTTGACTTCGTCGAGCTCGTTCCGCTGAAGCGGAACTCGGTTGCAATCACCTATAATAACCTGGACATAGTCCGGCTTAATATCGCCCCATACGGGGCTTGAATATCATTGGGTTACCATTAGGGACGGGCGATGCCCATCCTTAGACTATTAGGGGCCTACGGCCTGCTGTCATAATTATCATCCCAGCTCCCCGAGCTCCGTAGGAGCGCAATATCTTATGGCGGGGCAACGCCCCGTTTATCCGAACCCACACTGTCACCCCAAGCCCCGTCAGGGGCGTTAAAGTTCTCACCCTGGAATCGCGCTGTTTACCCTGCCAGCCCATCTACCTCTCCGTTGGAACGCATCATCTTATAACGGGTGCACCTCTCTCCTTCGGAGCAGGACAATCCATGAGAGACACATCCGGCACGATTTACAAATTCACACAAGGATTATATTCATTACAAATTCGCGCCAATTTTATTACCTTTGGGTGCTTTTTCAGGACGTAGCTGAAGGAATAATTGACTGGAAATGAAAAAAGAGGATAACGGCAGCAGGAAATCAAAGACCAAATCAAAGTCAACACCTTTCTTTACAGACGAAAGGATCAGGTTCATCGTCGGGATATTAATATCAGGTTTCGCAGTCTACCTGCTCCTTGCATGTGTTTCATACCTCTTCTGGTGGAAGACCGATCTGAGCCTTGCCGATTCCCAGGTTGTTTCGAATGCCGACGTGAATGTAAGGAACTGGTCAGGAAAAAGCGGTCATTTCCTTGCCAAAATGTTAGTCGGCTATGGTTTCGGTTTTGGGGCATTTTTTATTCCTGTGATAATAGGAGTGATAGGACTTAATCTGCTCAGGTTTCCGAATTTAAAGATGTGGAAACTCATCGTCAAGCTGACCTTTGCTGTAATCATTGTATCACTTGTGCTTGGGTTCATATTTGGCAAGGCTAAGGTTACATGGGAAGCGGTCCGGGAGGGGCTCAGGGATTCAAGATCACGGAGTGGTTCAATTCCTTTGCAGGAAAAATCGGGACAGGAATAATCCTGACCCTTCTGACTGTCGGATACCTGATTTTCGCACTCCGGTTCAAGCCTGAAACATTCACTCATACAATTCCAGCAACAATTAAGAGCGCTATACCCGGAATCATGACCGGTAAAAACGCTGGTGAGAAACAGGAAGAGACAAAAGAATCAGGGGATTATGATGACGGGGATGAAGCGGAAGAAGAAGACTACAAGGATAAAGATGAAAAGGATGTTGAATTCGTTGTAAAACGGCCAACCGGAGAAGATTATGAAGGTGAGGTGGGCCGCAGTTCCATCATTCATGTAATCGGAAGGAATGAATCTGAAAAGAAGATACCCGATAAAGTACCTATTGACATCAACAAGCCTGTGGCTACCGATATCCTTCCCGATCATGAAGTCGAAAGATTAATGGAGAATTATGATCCAAGGCTCGATCTGTCGAGATACAAGTTCCCTCCGGTTTCAATACTCAGGGATCATAAGGCGGAACTTGAGTTTGACGACAGGGAAGTTATCGAGAACAAGGAAAACATAATTAAAACCCTTGGTGATCATAATATTACAATCCAGCATATATCAGCAACCGTCGGGCCGACGGTTACCCTTTATGAAATTGTTCCAGAACGGGGGATTAGGGTTGCGCGCATCAAGTCGCTCGAGAATGATATAGCTCTTAATCTATCAGCTCTCGGCATCAGGATAATTGCACCAATCCCCGGAAGAGGGGCCGTTGGGATCGAGGTGCCAAATAAGAAACCGGATATTGTTTCCATGAAATCGCTCATCACGTCGAAGGCATTTCAGGAATCAAAGTTCGACATAGCCCTGGCTCTCGGCCGCACAATCACAAATGAACCTTTTGTGGTGGACCTTACAAAAATGCCGCACCTCCTGGTTGCAGGAGCAACCGGACAGGGAAAGTCGGTGGGTATCAATGCAATAATTACTTCGATACTGTACAAGAAGCACCCTTCGGAGGTTAAGTTTGTCCTTATCGATCCAAAAAGAGTGGAGCTTCCGCTATACTCAAAGATTGAACGCCATTTTCTTGCCAAGCTGCCCGGCGAAGAGGATGCCATAATAACAGATACCCAGAAGGTTATAAAAACTCTGAATTCATTGTGCATTGAGATGGATAACCGGCTTGAGCTTTTAAAGGACGCCCAGGCACGAACAATCAAGGAGTACAACGAGAAATTCATATCACGGAGGCTGAATCCTGAAAAAGGTCACAGATACCTGCCATATATCGTTCTTATAATTGATGAGTTTGCCGATCTTATAATGACTGCAGGGCGTGAGATAGAGCCTCCTATCGGAAGGCTTGCTCAGCTTGCCAGGGCAATCGGAGTTCACCTTATTATTTCCACCCAGAGGCCGTCGGCGAATATCATTACCGGATTCATCAAGGCAAATTTCCCGACAAGGATAGCTTTCAGGGTATTCTCATCAATCGATTCCAGGACAATCATTGACGCAACCGGAGCTGACAGGCTGGTTGGCCGGGGCGATATGCTTGTTTCATCGGGCGCTGAGCCAATAAGGGTGCAGTGCGCTTTTATTGACACGCCTGAAATTGAAGAACTGACAGAATTCATTGGGTCGCAGCAGGGGTACCCCGATGCATTTCATCTGCCTGAGTATATCGATGACAGCGAGTCGGGGGTTCAGGAAGTTGACCTCCGCAAGAGGGATCCCATGTTCGAGGAAGCCGCCCGGCTGGTTGTTCAGCATCAGCAGGGTTCGACGTCGCTGATTCAGCGGAAACTTTCGATTGGATATAACAGGGCCGGCCGGATTATCGACCAGCTGGAGGCTGCAGGTGTAGTGGGGCCGTTCGAGGGTAGCAAGGCAAGGGACGTTCTTATCACCGATTATACATATTTGGAACAGATTTTGAAGAGTCTCGATTAAAACAGATACAATGAGGAGACTTCTTACCGGTTTATGCCTGATTCTTTCATCGCTGACTTCCATAGCCCAGAATGATGCCGAGGCGATCAGGATACTCGACAGGTTTTCAGCTCTTGCCCTCGGATCACCTTCGGTCTCGATGAAATTCACCATGGAAACCATTGATCAGGTTGAAGGTACAAACAACACAGTTTCGGGTTCAGCAATTATAAGCAAGGACAGGTACAGGATCGAACTGCCTGACAATATTATCTGGTTCAACGGGGAAACATCGTGGAGCTATCTGCCGGATGAAAAAGAGGTCACAATAGCAAAGCCCGGCAGCAAGGAGAATTCATTCATGACAAAACCCTCTTCAATCTTTTCAATCTACAAAAAGGGTTATAAGGTCAGGCTTCTTGAAGAAAAAACCGATTCGTGGTTAATCGATCTCTATCCCGATGATATCAGCAGCGATCACATCAGGATAAGGCTGAACATCGGTAAGCCGGCGCTCGACCTGAAGAGCCTCGAGTACAAGTACAAGAATGGAATAACAGCAATGCTCACTGTCAAGGAATTTGACCTGAAAAAGCAGCCCGGCATTTCGGAATTTACATTCTCTCCCGCTGAACACAAGGGGGTTGAAGTAATTGATATGCGCTAACCCCTTGATGTTTCCCTCCTGGGATAAGCGATCCTCGCATGATAAATATTCAGCAGACGCTTGATGAAGACGTTCTTGATATCTGATATTTCCTTGAAGGAAAGCGGTGTTTCAGCATATTGCCCGTCCTGCTCCTGAATATAGATTATCCTTTCAACAAGCTCACTGATATTCTCTTCCGAATAATTCGCGAGGCTTCTTGAAGATGCTTCAACGGCATCGGCCATCATCACGATTGCAGTCTCCTTTGAGAAAGGTTTCGGACCTGCATAGGCAAAGTTTTTCTCCATATCGGTCCTTTTTGGATTTTTATCAAGGAATTTCTTGTAGAAGAAATAAGCGACACCGGTTCCGTGATGAGTCTGGATGAAATCAATTATCTGTGCAGGCAGGTTATATTTCTTGCCAAGGTCAATACCTTTTTTTACATGTCCTGTTATTATCTCAGCGCTTTCAAGCGGATCGAGCTGATCGTGCGGACTGAATCCTTCTGCCTGATTCTCAATAAAATACTCCGGGTGAAAAATTTTACCTATATCATGATACAGAGCTCCGGTCCTGGCAAGGAGATTGTTTGCGCCAATTTCCCTTGCAGCCTCCCCGGCCAGATTCGCAACCTGAAGCGAATGCTGGAATGAACCAGGAGCATCCTCCGACAGTTTTCTGAGAAGGGGCTGATTCGTATCTGCAAGCTCAAACAGTGTTGCATCGGATAAAAATCTGAAAGTCTTTTCAAAAACAAAAATCAAAGGATAGCTTAAAAGCAGGAAGACTCCGTTTCCGGCAAACCACATGTAATATTTCCAGTTCATGCTTGCCAGGTTTCCCTCCTGCATCAATCCGATTCCAAGGTAAACCACAGAATATCCCATGAAAACCATAAATGCCGCAGTAAAAAGCTTTGCCCGCCTGTAGACGTTTGTAAGTGTAAAAATCACTATCACGCCTGCAATGAAGCTCATGAACACAAATTCAAATGAATTGGGCACGAAAAAGCCGGCGAGCATTATTGAAATAAGATAGACAAAAAGCGCAAGCCTCGAATCGTAGAATGTCCTTACAACAATAGGGATGATAGCAAAAGGTATCAGATATACAACATTCCCCGGGACATATATCAGAAGGCGGGTCAATATCAGAAACAACAGGATTACCTGTATTATGAAAAATGTCTTGTGTGTTGAGCTTAATACATCAAACCTGAAGTAATACATGAAGAAGTAAAGGGCCATATAACATGCAGTCACCAGGATTATCCTGCCGAGAATGATGAGCCATCTGTCATCCTTGCCCAGTCTCTTTTCATATTCATCCCTCATTGATTCAAGGATCATGAATTTTTCCTCGTCAACGATCTCCCCCTGTGATATAATAAGCTCTCCCTCCTGCACCAGCCCGCGGTTGAGGCTGATCTCACCGATCATCTTGTTCCGGACGGCCGTCGAAGTAGCGGCATCATAAAAAAGATTGGGTTCCACATAGTCATAAACCACCACTCTTGACACAAAATCGCCAAGAGATTTTCCGGATACCGTTGAATAGTGATTCTCAAGTTCTTTCTTTTTTTCCTCGGCATACAGGTATGCGGTTTTCTGGACAAAAAGGGAGCTCACCTGCTTGTGTTCTCCAACCCTTCCGCTTATAACAGTTATTTCTGTCGGAAGTTTTTCGTATGGCATAAGCTCGTTAGTCTCAAGCACCCCTTTTTTATAAATATCTGAAAGGATCTTGTTCAATTCCCTTTTGATTGAAGCAAATCCCATAGGATCGAGGGGTTTGGTTTCAGATTCATATGACTTCAGAAATGTATTAAGGTACTTATCAAACTCCAATATTTTGTTCCTTTCAACTTCAGTGTCGAGCTTGAAGTAAGGAGAGAAGTTTTTCAGGATGCTGTCGCGCTCGGCTGCGATAACATTATCCGGCTTTACAATGGCGAAGTCCCATGGAGCAATCAGTGAGGCGCTCAACCACGGCTTGCCCTTCTCGAATTCGTACCTGAATTTGCCCTCACGGGGCGAAATGGCAACGACGATTATAATGCTGGTGATGAACAGGAAGAGGTGGTAAAGATACTTTCTGTTTGTTTTGATCTCCGGGGGTCTTCTCGATTCGGCCATTAACAATAGGATTAGATATACCTGATAATCAAATTCAAAAATAGCCATAATTTTAATATTTGTGCTGGAGTTTCAATTAATAGCACTCTGTGGAACTCCGTGATTTCTCCGTGGAACTCCGTGGTTAAGGATTTTTTCACTACACAAACATTTAACCTTTATTTAGTAATTTTGTAAAAACTTCTCAGATGGAAATCTTCATATGCGGGAATGTATTTGTTCCCTTGCGTTCAGGTCCCTCACATAAATCGGAGATGCTCAGCCAGGTGCTTTTTGGCGAGAAATACAGGATTATTGATCAGATAGGGCACTGGTACAGGATCGAAACGCTTTTTGACAATTATACCGGATGGATCGATGCGGACCATATTCAGAATTCACCAGGAAAGGAGGTTTCAACAGGGCATGTACTGAACAGATCCCTTCTCTGCCATAAAAATGACAAGACAAAACTTGTCCTTGAAGCCGGGTGTGAGGTTTACGAGCCTGATTTTGAAAACAAAACATTCACCGCAGGAGAAGATAACTATTTAGCCGGACCAGAATTCAGCGCATCGTATTTCAATGCAAGCGAATCGATTTCCGACACGGCAATGAAGTTCATTAACAGTCCGTATATCTGGGGCGGAAGGATCTCGTCAGGTATTGACTGCTCAGGATTTGTTCAGCTTGTGTACAAGATCAGGGGGATTAAAATACCGCGCGACAGCTGGCAGCAGGCCGGGGCAGGTGAAAGCGTCGGATTTATTGATGAGTGTGTTCCCGGGGACCTTGTACTTTTCGATGATGATATGGGAAAGATCACTCATGTAGGCATGATACTGGCGCAGGGACTGGTCATTCATGCATCTGGCAGGGTCAGGATCGACGCAATTGATCATCAGGGGATATACAAGAATGAAATTAAAGGTTATTCGCATAAACTCAGGACGATAAGGAGGATTTTAACAAAATAGTTTTGCAGTTGTGCAGTTGTGCAGTCGTGCAGTCGTGCAGTTTAAAGCCCTTGAACCTTGAACTTTGAATTTTGAACCACATAACCGCATAACTGCATAACCGCATAACTGCATAAAAAAAGCTGTCCGCTTTTGGCGGAACAGCTTTTTTCCTATTAAAGTGAAGGTTAGTTACCGGTCATAAGCTTGTTAAATGTAAGCTCATTGCCGGGAATAGGCCAGATATAGGTTGGACTGTCCGGGGCAACTTCAGTCACAGTTCCCATGCTGCCACCGTTCTTTCCGGGAATTGTCAGACCCAGTCTGAGCAGATCCATATTCCGTAATCCTTCTCCAAGGAATTCAATATTCCTTTCCAGCATCACGGCATCCAGGAAGCTTTCAACAGTGGTGAATGTGTCAATCGTATAAGCTCCTGTTGCAAATGAACGTGTTCTCACGGCATTAAGCAGATCAACTGCCCTTTGGGTAACTGCATCGTCGTTCCTGACAATTGCCTCACTAAGGTTAAGCAGTACTTCCGCATACCTTATTACCGGGGCATAATTTGTCAGAGTGGTGAAATCAAGCCATTTTCCCAGATAGTTCCGGCCACCGCTAACAACTAGCATTGTTTTCCTGACATCAGTAGCATCCATAAGAGCATATGCATATCCAGGGGCAGTATTTAAATAATACGACTCAGATGAAGGCGGAGCGTAATAATGCGGCAATCCATTCTGAGTGCCCGGTGTATTGGTAGTTGTAAATGGCATTGAAAAAATGGACTCTTTAGAAGTATAGGGATCTGCCCATAAAGCTTTATAGTCGGGATTAAGGACAAAAGCGACTCCGGCAGAAGCAGTAAACGGAGCATTGGCGGATACAATCTTGTCTGCTTCCGAAATCACCGAGGCCCAGTTATTCATATGGAGGTAGACTCTTGTCTTGAAAGCAACGATGGTATTTAAGTGAATCCTAGTAGTATTCAGTAAATTCGTCGAGTACTTTTCGATAGCAAGCGGTTCGGCATCATTCAGGTCCTTGAGAATCTGGGTGTAAACCTGGGCGACGGTACTCCTTGCAAGGTCATTCGGTTCCGTCGATTTGTTTCCTACCAGCCTCAGGGGCAATCCAGGATTACTGCCGTTGCCATTATTGTAGGGTTTAGAGTACAGTTGCAAAAGGTCAAAGTAACAAATTGCACGCAGTGTAAAAGCCTCACTCAAGTAGTTGTTCTTTTCGGTTTCAGTGATAACTCCTGTAAGCTTGCCATCCGACCATGCAGCATTCAGTCCATCTATGAAAAGATTTATTGTATTTAATGCCTGGTAAACAGCTGCCCATAGGTTTTGCACCTCATTGGTACCGCTGAGAACGGTATGGTTCCATGTGGCATAATTTGTAACGAGGTTTGAGCTTTTCGGAATGAAATTATCACATCTGATATCATTATATACAAAGTACCTTCCGCCAAGGAATGCACCGCTCTTTACCTGGGTATACATCCCGTTGACCTGGGCAACAACCCTTTCCTTTGTATCAAATGCATTTTCATCAACCGGGTTGGTAAGCGGTACAGGCTCCAGGTAATCCTTGTTGCAGCCTATAGTCAATAATACCATCACGAATATTATTGATCCTTTAATTATCTTTCTCATATATTATATTCTTAAGAATTTAAAATGAAATATTTAAACCGAAGGAGAAGGTCCTTGCCTGGGGTGCAGTATTTCTGTCAATCCCGGGTGTAAGGTTACTCATTCCGTTGGCTGATACTTCAGGATCGGAACCCGAATAATTAGTAAGCACAAAGGCATTGAATATCTGGGCATACAACCTTACAGACTGAATCGTTGTAACTTCAGGCAGATTCCTGAAGGTGTATCCCAACGACACGTTCCTTGCCTTAACATAATCACCACGCTCAACGTTTTCAGTCATTGGTATGGATGAACCATTTGAAACATTGTCATTCATAATTGGTTTGGGAATGTTGGTGACGTCTCCCGGTTCTTTCCATGCCGTTTCATAGACCTCCACTGAGTTATTCCACCATCTTTGATCCCTTAAACCTGCCTTGGACCCATTATACAACAGGAAGTCAAAAGCATAAGTCAATCCAATGGAGAAATCAAGATTCCTATAAGTCAGGTTATTATCGAGCCCGCCATAATATTTTGGCAATGGGGATCCCTGATTCTTGCCGTCTGCGGCAAGAGTAATTGCCGGGGCATTTCCCGATCCGTCGCGGTATTGCCACCTGGTAGCTGCGGAGTTGTCGTGTGCATATGTAACTTCCTTTCCTGCAGCATTTACAAAAATCCTTCTTCCGGTTTCGGGATCAACCCCTCTTGTCTCGACAGCATATATATTTCCCAGTGAAGTACCGACAAATGTCCTGTTTGTTGTTTCAAGGCCTGCTGTCACACCAACAAGTTCTGTAACTCCCGGAGCAAGCTCGGTAACCTCGTTCTTTAGTGTACTGAAATTGAAGGTTGTGGTCCACGAGAAATTCGGTTTTGAGATATTATAGCTGGTCAATGTCAGTTCAAGGCCCCTGTTGAACATTGAACCGACATTTGTTGGA
>Ga0105103_10001143_pt1 | contig 14950 bp, 12 predicted proteins | sample PPLLaktember2015_2_FD_79107 | JGI IMG/M metagenome (GOLD analysis project Ga0105103, IMG submission 79107) | Freshwater sediment microbial communities from Prairie Pothole Lake near Jamestown, North Dakota, USA - PPLs Lake P7 Core (6) Depth... | ecosystem: Environmental > Aquatic > Freshwater >...
GGAAACTTATCCTTGTTGTACTCTGCACCCTCCAGCTTGGCCTCGATCTTATGCAAATCGAATTCATCTGCCAGCTTGGTAGATGCCACCACATTCTCTATATGTATTGTGGACACCATACGCAAACGATCTCCAGCTTCTCTTTAATCTGAGTGTTGGTCTATGCAATTCTAAAATGAAACAAATTGCTTGAGATGCATATGTCTTAGATTTAGAAAATGAAAATACAGCTAAAGTAGCCCCATGTTCTCGAGCTCTTTCCTGACGATCCGCACGCCTTCCTCACAGTCATTCGGGGTTTTGCCGCCCGTGACCACCAGCTTGCCGGAGCTGAATATGAGCACTACTATCTTAGGAACTTTGATCCTATATACGAGGCCAGGGAAAACCTCCGGTTCGTACTCGACGTTCTCCATGCCCAGGCCCAGAGTAATGGCATTTAGGTTCAATTTTGTCCCCAAATCTGCTGAGGCTACCATGTTCTGAACATTTATCTCGGGCTCGGGATAGATCTCCTCGATGCCTATGGACTTAAGCATCTCAGCCATATTGGTTATGACCAGGTTAACGTCCTCAGCGTTCTTGGTTCCTGTGCATACTATCTTGCCAGAAGTAAATATGAGAAAAGCGGCTTTGGGGTTTTTTGTCCTGTAGACCAGGCCAGGAAACTTCTCCTTGTTGTACTCGGCACCCTCCAGCTCGGCCTCGATCCTATGCAAATCGAATTCATCTGCCAGCTTGGTAGATGCCACCACGTTCTCTATTTGTATTGTGGACCCCATACACAAGCGATCTCCAGGTTCTCTTTAATCTGAGTGTTGGTCTGAGGTGCTCAATTTCAACCCAAAAGTTATATCACCAGGCAGAGAATGCTGGCGGCTATCATGAAGCACTGGACAATGATGTCGCTTCTGTTCACTCTCACTCTGCTTGGAGCGGATGCCATATCTTATCCATACCCCGGCAGCGATGCTTATGGCCCGGCGCTGGACTATCCCGCTTACGCCAGCCCCCTCTCTTTCCCCCTCTTTGCCTCGGGCAACAATACCACCGCCATCTCGGCGGTCCTTTTGCGGGCCACCATCTTCCGGCCAGAGTTCGAAACCCAGAAATACGCCAATGGCTCTTTCCGCTCTTACCTTCTGCTGCCCCTATGGAGCGCATACACCTTCTATCAGCCTTTCCCTGAGCTATGCGGCTGGTCTTTCAGCAGCCGCAACGGGACGACATCTTCCATGGATGATTTTCTGAAGGAGGATGAAAACCGCTCTTCTGCCATCTATGATACACTGAGCGTGAGGCAGTTTGCTCTGCAGGATGAATATCACCAGGGGGTGGAGGCGCACGATGATCCCACTCGCATGGGCATGAGCCATTTCCTGGATGACGACGAGCCGCCAGGCCCGCCGCTGCTATGATCTATTTGAAATGAAGCCTAATAAAACAGCTTTAACTGGAAACTGCCCCAGATCTACTGCAGATAGTTCTCTATCTCAGAGAGCTTCTCCACATCGCTCTTGCTTATGCTCGACTCCGCCACCACCTTCTCCTGCACCTCGATGGGAGCGTGGCTGCGCAAAGCCAAGGCCAGGCAGTCGCTGGGCCGGGCATCTATCTCGCTCTGTCTGCCATCGCTTTTGATGGTCAGCCGGGCGTAATATATTCCCCCGTCCAGGTCATCTATGAGCACACCGGTGATGCTGGCGGAGAGAAACTCCAGGACGGAGATGAAGAGATCATGGGTCATGGGCCGGGGCGAGATCTCGCCGGAGAGGGCATGATGAATGGATATGGCCTCGGAGAGGCCGACGAAGATGGGCACAATCCTGGACCGCTCATCCTCCAGCAGGACCACGGGAGCAGGCGAGCCTCCCTCCGACTCAGCGATGTAAACCCCCTTAACTTTCACCGAAACCGGTGCCTCCATGGCCTCTTCTACCTCATTCATCTTATAAATCTCCGGCGATTCTTAAATTCCACTGCATGATCTTCCCCTCACAGCTCTCGTTCTGCCAGCCATTGCAGTTTCAAATAAAGGGGGGCATTTAAGCTCTGTCTATGCCGATTCTGACGCAGACGCCCTCGATATCCCAGTCTTTGACCAGTTTGCCATCCAGTTCCAGGCCCAGGCCCATCTGGAAGTCGGAGGCTCGAACCTCGCCGGCGATATGCTCCTTCTTTATGAGGGCCAGATCCAGTATGGGCTTGCTTTCTATGTCCACCTTGGCCCGGATCTGATCCTCAACCCGCAGGTCCATCTCCTTTCTCATGTCCTGAATGCGGCGGATGATCTCCCGAGCATAGCCCTCCGACTCCAGATCAGGGGTGAGGGTGATGTCCACATAGACAAACCCCTTGGAGAATTCAGCCGCAGGCAGATTCTCCGGCGGCAGCTCCTTGATCAGCACCATCTCTGATGTGATGCGGTAATCCTTTCCGTCTTGAGAGAGCACCGCCTCGCCGCCGGCATCAATCTGACTCTTGACAGCAAAGGGATCGGCGGCTTCCAGCGCCGCCACCACTGCTTTGGCATCCGCTTTGTAGACCGGACCGATCTTCTTATGAACCGGAGAGAGCTCCAAATCCATCCTGGGCTTCTGCCCCGGAGGGAGTATTGTGATCTTCTTGGCATTGGTCTGGCCTTTTAACACTCCTTCCAGTTTCCCCAGGTCCACAGCTTCCTTGGCCGGAGATATGACTATCTCTGATACCGGCCAGCGCAGCTTTCGCCCACCCTTCTGGCGGGCGTTGGAAGCGGCCATGGATACCTCCCGCACCAGAGACATGCTCTCTTCCAGTTTCTGGTCTATCCTTGCTGGATCGGCCAGCGGCCAGGAGCACATATGAACCGAGGGGGCAGCGGCCCCGTCCAGGCCCCGGACCAGATTCTGGTAGATGGATTCGGATAGGAACGGTGTGAAGGGAGCCATTATCTGGCTGAGCTTGACCAGCACCTCATAGATGGTGGCATAGGCAGCCAGTTTATCCGGATCGTCCTGCTCAATCCAGGTGCGGGGCCGGACCAGCTGGATGTACCAGCGGGAGAGATCCTCCAGTATGAACTCGGATATGGAGCGCACGATGCGGTGCAATTGGTAGCTTTCCATCTCCTCGGTGACATCATGGATGAGGCTGTTGATGCGGGAGAGTATCCAGCGATCCTCTGGGCGCAGGCTCTTCTCGTATTTGGAAAGGTCGGCTTTATCCGCATCAAATCCATCCAGAACCATGTAGGGCAGAGCAAAGCGGTAGGCATTCCAGAAGATGTTGAGCATGCGGGAGGTGTTCTCCACTGCATCCCAGGAGAAGTGCAGGTCCTCCCAGGGGGCGTTGGCGCCCAGGACATAGAAGCGCAGGATATCAGCCCCGAATTTGGCCACGACCTCCTCCGGCTGGACTATATTGCCAATGCTCTTGGACATCTTGCGGCCCTGGTCGTCCAGGGTGAAGCCGTGCATGAGAACGCTCTTGTAGGGAGCCCGGCCGAAGGAGACCATGGCCGCGCCCAGTTGAGAGTAGAACCAGCCCCGGGTCTGGTCGTGGCCTTCGGTGATGAAATCTGCCGGCCACCATTCATCGAAGTCCTTCTCATGGCTCGGAAATCGTAGGGTGGCCCAGGAGGCCACAGCGCTGTCAAACCAGACATCAAAGACATCCGGAGAGCGCTTCATCTTGCCTCCGCAGGGGCAGTCCAGGAGCACCGAATCCACCTCCGGCCGGTGCAGATCGGCGAGCTTCTGGCCCGCTCTCTCCTCCAGCTCTGCTGCCGTGCCTATGACCTCCAGGTGGCCGCAGGTCTGGCAGGTCCAGATAGGCAGGGGAATTCCCCAGTACCTCTGCCGGGAGATGCACCAGTCCCTGGCATTGTTGATCCAGTCGGCAAATCGCGCCGATCCGGCCCACTCCGGATACCAGGTCACCCGGGAGACCTCATCCAGCATCTTGTCCCGGAGGTCTGATATGCGCAAGAACCACTGGCTGGTGGCGATGAAGATGATGGGCGTTTTGCAGCGCCAGCAATGTCCATAACGGTGCGCCAGCCTTCCCTGAGCTAGCAGCTTTCCCTTCTCTTCCAGGTCGGCTATGACCAGGCTGTCCGCCTCCTTGACATAGATGCCCTGGTACTTCTCGCCGGCCTGCTCGGTGTATCGGCCATCCTCCCCCACCGGGCAGAAGATCTCCAAATGATGGTCCAGTCCCAGCTCGTAGTCCTCCAGGCCGTGGCCGGGGGCTATGTGCACGCATCCGGTGTTCTCGGCGGTGACAAAGTCAGCGGCATAAACTGCGTGCAAGATATTTTTTTGGCCAGGAACCATCTCTCCCAGAGGATGCTCGTAGCGCAGCTCCTGCATCTGCCCGGCTGAGAGGACCCCCAGCAGCTCATAGTCCTGGTAGCGGCCGATCTTGAGCACAGACTCGACCAGATCCGAGGCCATGATCAGTGTTTCCGCCTGGCCGTCCTTCCAGGCTTTTACCCTGGAGTATTGGAAGCTGGGGTTGACAGCCACGGCCACATTGGCCGGTATGGTCCAGGGGGTGGTGGTCCAGATGACTATGAAGGTGTTCTCCTCGTCCAGGACGGGGAACTTGACATAAATGGAATAGTCGGTCTCATCCCAGTACTCCACCTCCGAGTCGGCTATGGCCGTCTGGCAGCGGGGGCACCAGTTGACCACCCGCAGGCCCCGCTCCAGGAGGTTGTGCTCATGAGCCTTCTTCAGAGCCCACCAGGCCGCCTCCAGATACTCGTTCTTGAGAGTCATATAGGGGTCGTCCCAGTCCAGCCAGGCTCCCAGGATCTTGAACTGGGCGGTCATGTCGTCCTTCTGGCGCAGCGCGAATTCCTTGCACCTATCTATGAACCGGTCCACGCCATAGGCCTCGATGTCCTTTTTGCTGCGAAAGCCGAAAGACTCCTCCACCTTGACCTCTATGGGCAGGCCGTGCATATCCCAGCCCGCCCGGTCCTTGACGGCAAAGCAGTTCATGGACTTGTAGCGCAGAACCGAGTCCTTGATCACCTTGTTCCAGGCGGTGCCCAGGTGAATGCGGCCGGTGGTGTAGGGCGGACCATCAACGAAGAAGAACTTCTTGCCGCCCACTCGCAGCTTCCTAACCCTGCGATAGGTATCTTCCCGCTCCCACAATGTTCTGACCTGATTCTCCAGCTCATCTGCGTTATACTGCCCAGCCACCTCGGTGATCACTTACTGTTCCTCCGAAAAACGATTTGCCATCATGACGCACAGCTATATTTAGGCTTTGTTGCTTTGCAGCAATATTGATATAATGACAGCGCAAACCGTTCTCAGGAGGGGTTATCCATAAAAGAGGAGATCTGGATCGAGAAGTACCGGCCGGAGAAGCTGGATGACATCGCCGGCCAGGATGAGATCATCCGCCGTCTCAAGTCCTATGTCAAGACCAAGAACCTGCCGCATCTTCTGTTCTCCGGGCCGCCCGGGGTAGGCAAGACCGCAGCCTCCATCTCCATCGTCCGGGAGATATTCGGAGAGGGCTGGAAGAATAACTTCATTGAGCTCAACGCCAGCGACGAGCGGGGCATTGATATCATCCGCCATAAGGTCAAGGACTTCGCCCGCATGGCCCCCCTGGGGGGAGCCGATTTTAAAGTGATATTTTTGGACGAGGCCGATGCCCTGACCAATGATGCCCAGAGTGCTCTGCGCCGGACCATGGAGCGCTACTCCGCCACCACCAGGTTCATCCTCTCCTGCAACTACTCCTCCAAGATCATAGAGCCCATCCAGTCTCGCTGCGCCGTCTACCGATTCAGAGCCCTATCGGGGGAGGCCATTGCCAGGAGGATCAGCTTCATAGCCGAAGAAGAGAATCTGATCATATCGGAAGGAGGCCTCTCAGCCATCGAATATGTAGCCGGGGGCGACATGAGAAAGGCCATCAATGCCCTGCAGGCCGCAGCGCTATTGGGTGACAAAGTAGACGAGGAGACCATCTACCAGATCACCTCCACTGCTAAGCCGGAGGAGATAAGAAATTTCATCAAGACAGCACTCTCCGGCGATTTCGTGGCTGCCCGGGCGGTTCTGGATGACCTGCTTCTCTCCAAGGGGCTCTCCGGCCAGGATGTGGTGGTCCAGATCCATCGGGCCATGCTGGACCTGGATATCCCGGACAAAGACAAGGTCAGGCTGATCGACCGCATCGGCGAGATAGATTTCAGGATGACTGAAGGGGCGAATGAGAGAATTCAACTGGAAGCCCTGCTGGCATACTTTGCCCTGAGCAAATCGAGTAATACGTAGCTGCCGCGGACCGATAGTAACCAGATGCAGGAATCAAAATCATCTCCTGCAACGGCAACCAGGGCTTTTCTGGTTTGCGGCAGTGGCGGTTCATCAGATAAACTGAAAGCTAAAACCAAAACTAAAATCAAAACCAGTATTTGTGGGGAAATCTCACAGTCTCGGTGTTTGAGCCAGGAATCCCCGATTTCCATTGGAATGGATTTTTGAGGATTAATTCGCGATCATTTTAGCTTGCCAATTGCAGAATATCATGTATCGATACACATGCACCAAAACGATGTTGGCATCCTTTTTTGCACCGGCATCTTTCAGCTTATCTCCACCTCTGCCCCCAGCCCTTTCATCTGTGCGAAGAACCCGGGATATGAGACGTCCACAGACTCTGCAGTATCGATCTCGGTGTTCCCTGCCACCATTCCCGCCACCGCAAGGGCCATGACTATTCTGTGATCGTGGTAGCCGTGCACCTTGGCCCCATGCAGCTTGCCGCCCTCGATCTCCAGTCCGTCCGGCCTTTCCCGGATATCGGCTCCCATCCTGGAGAGCTCAACGGCCATGGCATGAAGACGGTCAGTCTCCTTGTGCCGGACATGCTCGGCATTGAAGACTGTGGTTCTGCCCCGGGCCAGCGCTCCCAGCACAGCTATGGTCGGAACCAGGTCCGGCGTCCTGCCGGCATCCACATCCACACCTTCAAGCTCGCCGCCCATAACCTTCAGCTCTCCCTTCTCCTTGTTCCAGGATACCTCCGCACCCATGCGACTTAGGATTTCGATGATTGCCGAATCCCCCTGCCGGGATGGCAGGACTCCTTTGACCGTCACACCGCTCCCGGTCAAGGCAGCCGCAGCCATGGGGTAAGAAGCAGAGGAGAAGTCTCCCGGAATGGTGTATCCCTTCAGGCTGAAGCTCTGGCCTCCCGGCACAATGAACTCCTGCGCACTAGCCTCCATTCTTATCCCTGCCTGGGCCAGCATATCCATAGTCATTTCCGCATAGGGCCTGGACTTCAGCTCCCCTTCAATGGCTATTGTGCTGTCCTCTTCCGCCAGCGGCGCGGCTATGAGCAGAGCGGATAGAAACTGGGAGCTTACGCCACCGTTCAGGCGGGCCTTGCCGCCTTTCATTCGTCCCCGCACCACCAGGGGAGCTTTATCGTTGTTGCGTATGGAGAAGGCCTGGGCCCCGAGATCACAGAGGCAGCTCAAGAGCGGCCCATTGGGCCGGCTGCGAATGGAGGCGTCGCCGGTGAGAACAGCTCCATCCGTGAGTGCAGCCACAGCCGAGCAGAAGCGCAGGGTGGTTCCGGAGTTGAGGACATTGATCACATCCTCCGGGGTCTTGGGCTGGTCGGCCACGCCCTTTATCCTCACATCCTGATGGATATCAATTTCTGCCCCAAAGGCCTGGCTGGCGGAGATGGTGGCTCTGGTATCTGCCGAGAGAAGAGGACGCTTGATGCTTCCCCCCGGACCGAGGGAGATTATGAGAACGGCGCGGTGAGTATAGCTCTTGGAGGGCGGGGCAAAGACCTCGCCGGAAAGATGAGAGCGCTGGACTCGGGCAATCATGATCAGGGGATGGCCGAAGAAGTATAAGAAATGTGTCTTGACATCAGAATTGAGGACTGACGGAGAAAAACAGCCCTGGGAGGGACAAGGGCCGTTCATTTTCCGTCATCGATTGCCGACAAAAGGGAGCCCCCACTCCTCTACCTCGGCTGCCGTTATTCCTACGGCATTTAACGTAGTACGACACAAGTCGAATATAAACCTTTTGCTTCTCTGAGATATGCTCACAATCTTCAAGCCCTAAGCGCCTTCGCAATCAGCGGCGCCACCGATACCGTGCTCACTGCCTTGTCCAGGGTATCCGTGGCCAGGACCGCCTCCACACCGGAGCGGTAGAGCCTCAGCACCGCCGATCCGGTCAGCACGGGATGAACCGCCGCCAAAAAGACGCGCCGCGCTCCCTGCCGGCGCAGCATGGTGATAGCCGTGGCCATGGTCCCGCCGGTGGCGATCATGTCGTCGAATATGACCACATCCCGGCCGGCCACCGCTACCTCCTGGGGGGCCATGGAGACCTCTGTTCCGGATAGCCGGGTCTTCTGCAAAAAGTCGCAGTCGCAGGACAGGGCAGCAGCCGCGGTCCTGGCCATGTTCATGGCCCCCTTGTCCGGTGATATGACCACGGGATCATGCAAGCCCATGCCGCCGACCCGCTCCGCTAGGAGGGGCGTAGCGTCCAGGTTTTCCGCCTGGCAGTGGAAGTGGATCATTATGGATGGAGCATGGATGTTGACCAGATGGACGCTGCCCTCTTTCAGAAAGGGATTGAGGGCAGTGGCCACAGCTCGGGCGGTCATGGGCTCTCCCGGCTGGAAGATCTTGTCCTGGCGGGCGTAGCCGAAGTAGGGCATGACCAGCTTGACTGCCCGCCCCTGGCAAATATCCAAAAGCTGCAGGAGATAGACCAGATCCTGATCCGTGGGCGTGGACTGGATTATGACTATATTGTCATCCAGCTCGCTCTGAATCTGGGAGTACGACTCGCCATCCGGAAATGTCCTGTAATCGCAAAGAGCAAGAGTTTCATTTAAATTTGCAGCCACCCGGCCAGCAAGAAGCTGGGAGGCGGGCCCTCCTATAATCACCATAAAATCACCTTTTAGCTAATCTCTATCAACTTCCGACTACCTTCATTCGCAGCTTAACCGTGGGGGTGACGATGGAGCCTACAGAGCGCACGTCTCTTCCCACCTCAATCTCCTTTAAGAGATGGAAGATATTTCCGGCCAGCATCAGGGATCTAATGGGCCGGCCCTGCTCTCCAGGTGAGATGGCAAAGGCATTCCTGGCCTCCACAGAGAAGTCCCCGGAGATGGCATTGGCGGTATGGGCGCCTATGAGGCCGGATACCGCATAACCGCGCGTCTCCTCCAGGAGATTGCAGCTCTCTGAAGAGCTGACGATGAAGTTTCTCGCTCCCACCCGCGGCACAGCAGTGTACCCGGAGCGGGTGGCATTGCCTGTGGACCGGACTGAATCCTTTCCTGCCGCATAGCTATCATAAAGATAGCCTTGCAGGATGCCGCCATCCACCAGGACCGTTTTCTGGGATGGCACACCCTCGCCGTCAAAGGCTGAGCTGTCTATGCCCCCGGCAAGGAGACCATCATCCACTATCAATAACCTCTCCGAGGCAATCATATCCCCCCGCCTTGAGGCCAGGACCGACCGCCCCTTCTGGACATTATCCGCCAGCAGGGCTGGAATCAGGGTGGACTCCAATAGCTCGGCCGCCGCTTGGGGCCGCAGCAGGACATCGAAGGTGCCGCTTTCTGCCTTGCCCCCTCCTAGAGAGGATCGGGCCATCTCTGCTGCGCTCCTTCCTACCTCTTCCAGAGAGGGCTCTAATCTGCGCGAGATGCTAAATTCGCTTCCAGTGGCCACATCCGCTCCCCTGGCAATGGCCTCCATAGAGGCCTGCATGAGTGTCCCCGCCTCCTCCAGCTCCAGCCCCCAGGAGTTGATTATAAAGCCGGAGCCGCTGGCGCAGGCCAGTCCTCCCGAGACCGGCTCTGCCCCGGCTACATCGGAGCAGCCTGCAACCAGGCCTTCAGCCAGCTCCAGGCACTCCTCCGCCCCTGCCTCAGCCAGACGGGGATCAAAGATGTCCTCCGGCTGCGTTACCCTTTCCGGCCTGGGAAAGCCCCGCCAGGCCGGATCAGAACCGCGGGCCCGCGCCGATTGAACCGCGCTCCTGGCCACGGAGCCGAGCAGCGACATATCGCTGGTGCTGGAAAAGCCCACTGCTCCTGATACAACCGCCCGCAGCCCCAGGCCGCGGTGCAGGCTTTGGCTGGCCAGCTCCACCTGAGCCCGGCGCAGATCGATGGCATAGGATAAAGAGGCCATGCCATAAACCTCGGCTTCCTCTGCCCCGGCCGCAATCGCTAATGAGAGCAGCTCGCGGGCTTCGGGCAGGAGGCTATCCGATGTATCTGAGATCCTCATCCCCGCCCGCCTCATAGGGTGCCTGGGCTCTCTCCATCTCCTGCAGCTTGCCTATGATCTTCTCCATCTCCTTGGCCCTTTCCTCCAGAGCCGCAAGGCTTACCTCAATGCCCAGGATGCGGCACAAAATTCGCAGCACCTCCGAGGCGGCCTTGGGATCGACCAGATATCCGGAGGTAACGCCCATGAGGCAGATGGCATCCATCCCCCGCAGGGCTCCCATGCCCAGCAGGAGGCCGGAGACGCCGATTATGCCCCCTCCCGGCTCGTTCTCATGAAAGAGGACGCCATTTTCTTTCATCTCCTCTACCAGCGGGAGACTGCTGGCTGCTCCCATGACCGTGGACTTATCCACGAACTGGCCGGTTCCATAGCCCCCCAGGGCATAAATCCTCTTCACATGATAGCTTTCCGCAATGTCCAGGAATATGCCGCACAGCTCGTAATGCCCTTCATTGGTGGCGCTCTGGTAGTCGCCGATGAGAATGAGCAGGTCGGGCTCGCCGTCCTTGCCCCGGTAGGCATAGATCTCATTTCGGACCTGCCGGATGGTGCCGTCGGGATTGACCATGACCTGAGGCGGAAAATGAGGCGAGTAGATCTCCATTATTTTTTCCGCATCCAGTTCCTCTACCATGTGGTCTGCTACCAGCTTTCCCACATGGCCCACGCCGGGCAGCCCCTCCACCAGAATAGGATTGTTCAGGGCTACCTCCTTAATACGGACGACCGTGGTCTCTTTCATATCAGTCCTCCTCTGCCAGTGCTCTCCTGTATCTGCCGTAGGGATCATCAGGAGAGAACCGGGGCGGCTTGGTCATAGCGGCACTGCCCCCGCAGGCGGGGCAGATCTCCTTTAAGGTGTATCGGCCGCAAGCGGTACATCGGAGGATCTTGGATCTCATGCTTCTCTGAGGAATGTGCCCTCTCCGCCATGCAGCTCCATGTATTTGATCACAGCCTGGGCGGATTTCTTGAGAACAGACTCAGCACTTTTGTAATCCGGAGCTGTTACATGAATGCGATAGCGGGTCGCTCCGATATAGGTGATGGCGACTGTGGCGCTTTTATCCTTTATGCGCCGGGCCTGCTTTAAAGCCTTCTTGACCACCTCTACACCGTCCGGAGCTGGAGAGGTTATGTCCACATAGCCGCTGATGTCCACCGTCGGCAGCTTGACATTATCCCGGGAGAGGCTCTCTAAAATCCCCACATCTTCTTCAGTGAGATTTGCGTCTGCCAGGGCATCTGGCCCGCTGATAGCCGCCTCCTCCATGGCCAGATAGAGACTGTCGTAAGATGCCATCAGAGCATCGGCCACACGCTTTGCTTCATCGGGCTTATCTTTGTAAGCCATCTCCAGCCATTTCCAGGCCTTTTGGTCCGCCTTCCATTCCTGAATCTTCTCCCGGCGCTGATGCTCATTGACATCCTTGAGGGATAGATCGATGTGATGCCTGGATGTGTCTACATGCAATACCTTGCAGACTATCTTCTGCCCTTCCCGCACGTGGTCGCGAATGTATTTGATCCATCCGCTGGCCACCTCCGAGATGTGAATCAGGCCCTGTTGGCCGGAATACTCGTCCAAAGAGACGAAAGCTCCGAAGTCCACGACCTGGGTCACGGTGCAGACGACTAGAGATCCGGGCTCTGGCCAGCCCTCACGTTGCATTGCAGATCACTCTAAGACTTCTACTACGGTGGTCTTAATTTCAGCCTTGCCACCGGTGGGCTCGGCTAAAGTGCGCCCGCAGACCAGGCATTTGACCACAGTAGAGGCGTGAGCGAATATAACCTGCTCGTTCTCGCAGTCGTTGCACTTCACCTTGACGAACTTGGATGGCAGACTTATCCCTCCACCAGATCGAACTTGCCGGCCCGGAAGCCTGGACGGTTATGGGCTTTCTTGCAGGTGTTGCAGCGGTAGCGCAGGTTAAGCCTCTTGACGGGCTTGTCTCCGCCCGGAACTTTAGAGAACTTTCCCTGATTTCCTATTCCATTGGCCCGCAGCTTCTGCCTGGAAATATGGGTCATGGAGGAAGCCCGGCCTTTTCTCACCCTCTCCACGGTCTGGGGGGTATGCTTTTTGCAGAACGGACAATAAGCGTTAAGCTTTTTTGGCATCTTCACTTTTTATCATCTCTCAAACTTCACTATGCAGGCTAAATTTTTATTGCGCAGATTTCTGGCGTGAACGGCCGGGATCATAGCCACATCGTCCTTGCGGAGAAGGTAATTTCTCCCGTCTACACCCACGAACAGAGGAACACTATCCAGTAGCCGCACAACCTCGTATTCCCGACATATATCTTTTTTGCCCGTTAAAGGCCTTTCGGTGCGAGATACATGGGCCAGTATGGCCTCCCGGCCGGTGGCTATTGCCGACAGCATCTGCCGGTAGATCTCCTCCTCCTCTTCGGTCATGCCGAAGAAGCTCTCCTCCCGAGCAGCGGAGCGGGCGCTTCGCAGGGCCCGGCGGACGATCTTCTTCGCCCTCTGGTCTATGAGCTTATTGACGCTGTTCTTCTCGCTCTTAAGGGTGTCTTGCAGGATCTGAGCCTCTACGCTGAAGGGGTCTTGCAGCGATGAGAGCTCCTGCCCCAGGCCGGCCAGGTAGACGCCCACCTGCTGGTAAAAATCCTTATCCAGATGCTGAAGCTCTGCTGATTTGCGCTCTTCCCGAAGCGCATTGGCCAGATCCAATTCCTTTTCCACCTTTTTGCTCTTGCGCGGGCCTGTTATCTGAGATCAAACGATATATAGATTTATCACTTCTTTAGGCCCTGCCCCTTACCTCAGCCACGCCCCGAGCCATGAGAAAGATGGCGACGCAGGCGGGAAGCTCCGCCGGCCCCTCCGATAAATTGTAGCTCTGGCCCTTCATCTCCGTGCAAAAGGGCTTCAAGATCTGAACCGGCAGGGGCTCGTCTCCGAAGACCACGGCATCGTCCAGCGGATCGAAGTCCTCCAGGTCCCCGAGGGTTAAAGGTGTCACCCGCAGCCCTGAGCCCCCGTGCAGGCTGCCTGGACAGCGGATCAGCCGGCGCACGTCTGCCGTCACCGGCTCGTCTGTCTCGCCCCGCTCCGAATCCAAATTGAAGCCCACATTAACCCCTTCCTCGTCCAGAAATTCGACTAAAAGCAGCTTCCAGATGGCTGCGCTGCCCCGAAAGAGATCCAGGTTCCCCCGCGCGATCTCTTCTAGAGCATTTTTTTCCTTAAGGCTCTTATAAAAGCTTGAGGCTCTTTTAGGTCCGATGCCTTTCCTTTTTGATAGAAGGGCAATGGCTTCAGCCTCGCTCAACTGACGCAGATCATTTACGAAGGCGATTATGGATCGGTTGATTCTGCTCCCCCAGCCCGGCGCTCCCGCCGCCGGCGCACGCAGCCGAAAGGCTCTATCCTTTCCCCATTCGCCATCCATAGGAGCCATATTTATGAATCGATCCATAGCCAGCCCCCGTCCGGCCAGATAGTCCACCATCTCCCGGCGCTCGTCGCTGCCGAAGTCCAGAATGCGCTGGTCACGGACATGAATGTGGTAGCCTCGACCTCCGGAGAAGACCATGGCGATTCTGCTCTGGCTGAAGCCGAAGTCAGACAACAGAAAAGTCAGAAGCTTCTCCGTCTCCTTTTTGACCATCGCCAGCATCCCTCCATAGCTCCTGGGGGCATTTCTGAGGTGATCGGCATCCAGGTCGAAGATGAGGTCGGCTCCTTTCCAGATCTTCTCCTTCATGGTCGGCGCACCCGGGCGCTGATAATAGGCGGCGGAGTGGTAGACATGTCGGGGAACCATCGCTCTTACGTAGTCGACCAGCTCGCCCCGGGAGAAAAAGGACTTGTGCCGGCGCATTCCTGAGTCGTCAAAGAAGAGAAAGCCCCACTCTCGGCAGTCGAGGCCGGGCGGCGGCTCCAGAGAGGATTCCAGGTAGTAGCTGCGAAAGCGGGAGACCAGAAGGTTCTGGGTTAAGGCGTTCAATCGCTCCACCTTCCGTAGATCTCCGGGCGGCGGTGGTCGAAGCAGGGGATCTCCAGGCGAAAGCGATCCCGGCGGAAGAGGTCGATATCGGCGAATATTGCCGTCTCGACCGAGCCTGCCTCGGCCAGGATTTCGCCATCGGCATCGATGATCAAGGAGCCGCCACCATTGGCCCAGTTGCAGGCCAGGTGAGGCATCTGGTTCTCTATGGCCCTGGCTATGGTCAGGGCCCGCCACTGGCTGCGGCGAGAGCCGGGAAACTGGGCCACTGTCACCAGGAAGTCCGCACCCTGCAAGGCCAGGGAGCGGGCCACCTCGGGAAAGCGCAGGTCGTAGCAGACCTCCAGCCCCATCCGGCCGTATGCGGTATCTATGGGGGAGATGAAGTCGCCGCCGGAGAAGTGCTTTCTCTCTTCTCCGAAGGGATGAATCTTGGGGCGCAGCTGCAAGCCCTCCCGGGCCAGGCAGAAGCCCAGGTTTTGCCTGCCGCAGCGGATGGTGCCCATGATGAGGCATTCGTGCTCCTCCATGAGGAGCCGGAAGGGATCGAGGGAAGTATAAGGGGTCTGGTCCTCTGCGGATGGGGTAGACTGCAAGGAGGGCTCATAGCAGAAGCCGGTCAGAAACAGCTCGGGAAAGACCAGGACGCGGGCTCC
>Ga0105103_10001145_pt1 | contig 14923 bp, 21 predicted proteins | sample PPLLaktember2015_2_FD_79107 | JGI IMG/M metagenome (GOLD analysis project Ga0105103, IMG submission 79107) | Freshwater sediment microbial communities from Prairie Pothole Lake near Jamestown, North Dakota, USA - PPLs Lake P7 Core (6) Depth... | ecosystem: Environmental > Aquatic > Freshwater >...
GTTTAAATGAAGTTGCCTTTTTTTGCAAAAAAGAGAACTGCCTTAACAGTGTCAACCAGCTGGTCAACATCCCGGATCACTGGTCAGCATCACCGGAATTTGCAGTCATATCTGAACCCAGCATATCAATAATGACTTCAACGGGGGGCCATCTCATACCTCGAATGCATGGTTTCCCATGATAAATCTCTGGGTAAATTATCATTCAATTAATTAAGAAAAAGATTTGTGCTAAGATAAAGTTCATTATTCTGAAAAAAAGTCATCAAATCCTTTTAATCTTAGTCCATCTTTAAGTTTTTTATCACCTGTCCAGATTGCCAAATTTAATTCTACAGCAAGTGAAATAAATGGTGTATCTTTGATGTCAATATCCTTGCATAAATCATATGCTTTTTGTCTACTCTCAATTCTAATGAAGTCGATCGGTACAAATTGTATTTTTTCAATAATTCCGTTGAAATATAAATAAAACTCAGACTCGTCTAGTTTTGAATTTTTTATCAATTTCTCCTTATGTTTATAAATCTCAGTAATCAAAAAGTTGGGAGCTAAAAAAGTTATTTTGCTTTCAAATAGTAACTCTCTTATCTTTGATGCTTTTGGTATTAAAGCAGAAAATATCAAATTTGTATCAACAACAACGGATTGTGAAGTCATTTTTTGACTCCTTTAAGAAAATTATCTCCGTTTTTATCCCACCATTCTTGATTAATCTGTTCGGCTATACTTAAAATATTAGAATTATAATCTGATTTTTGAGATAATTCCTCAAACTGAAGTCTTTTTAATAGTGAAATCAAATAATTCTCATCAAAACCCTTTTTATTTATTTTTAAAATCACTTGATTTCCTTTATTTTCAATAACAAGATTTTTCATAATTATCTTTTTAACAAATTTACTTAAAATTTATTAATAATAAATTTGTCCAATAATTTATATCAAAATTACACTATCACCAACCTTCGCTGAGTGCAAGAGGCACGAATGAAGCGATCTGTACCTGGCATAAGAATAAGTAATGGGCCGTTACTATATTCCCAAGCCCAGACTAACGTGTTCCAATCATGAAGGAAAAACAAGGCCAGACTGCCACACTCCACTATGCTGCGTTCGCAGTGACGGAAAGACATGCCCAGATTGAATCCGCCAGGCTTTGCGCCAGCTGGCGGAGACACCCCGGGAAAATGTCCATGCGAAACAGTCTGCGGCCTTATACCTAATATGGCGAGCTTGGGTTAATATCCATAACGGCCTTCAATAATAAGTTGTTCAGCAATCTTGAGATCATTTATTTTCATTCCCTGAGAAAAGTCGAGTTCAATGGGTTCAATCCAATATTTTGCGAAACCACCAGCTTTTCGCACATGAACATGAATTGGTTCTGAACCCTCATTGGCATAAAAGAAAAAAACAAACCCTAATTCCCTAAAAATTTCAGGCATACAATTCATATTTAGTCAAAAATACAACAAATGGATTATAACCGCAATAATAAAAAGCATCTGTTTGCCAGATAATTTGGTTAATGGTTGTTTGAATTATTTATTGTTAAAGTGAATTATCAAACAAAGAAAACTATAATTTCGCCCCATAATTTCTTATTACATGAAATCCCATATTAAGGCTTCATTGGCATTAGTTTTTGGTTTGTTATTTATGAGTTTTGCTGCCATATTTTTAAAGGCCGCTAATGCCCCCGGAATTGTAACAGCCTTTTACCGGATGGCTATAGGTAGTATAGTGTTAATTATACCATTTGTTGTTTCTGTCAGGAAATCTAAAACCAGCCTTCCTTTAAAAGGAATATTATTGGCTGTGGCAGGCGGAATTAGCTTTGGTAGCGATATGACATTATGGGGCACCGCTATTAAATTGAGCAATGCAACCATACCCACCCTTACAGCTAACCTGGCGCCTCTTTGGGTTGGATTTGGATCGGTTTTGGTTTTTAAACAACGTCTTAAAACAGGGTTTTGGATAGGATTATTAATTTCTATTTTAGGGATGCTTGTTTTAATACATAATAACCTAAATAATGGGTCGAATATTGTAATTGGGGCATTAATGGGGTTATGTGCCGGAATTTTTTATGGCATTTTTTATCTTGTTTCCCAAGAGGGACGGAAATTACTCAGTACAATCCAGTATTTATCGATATTTACCTTTACTTCTGCTGTTTTTCTTCTAATCTTTATGTTCGCCCTAAATTATAGTTTTACAGGATACGACCAGTTTACATATCTTATGTTCGTTGGTATAGGCCTATTTGTACAGGTTTGCGGATGGTTCTTTATTAATTATTCACAAGGTCATTTACCTGCCTCAACAGTTGCCCCTACATTGCTTGGACAACCAGTATTAACATACCTTTGGGCGACATTACTGTTAAATGAACTATTAACTATCTGGCAAATTACCGGGGGAGCTATTGTAATAACAGGAATTTATGTGGTTCATTACAGTCAGAAAAATAAAAAACCTGACTTTGTTCCTGATTGACAAATATAATCAGTTACTAAAGACAGGTTATCGGTTTGCATTTTCTTTGCTATTTCTCAATCGGAAAATAAATAACCGTTTGATTATTGTTTTGATCTTTTAATTCCTCAGGATTTGTAAGGTACACCTCCCACACAATACCTGTTGATTTTAGATTATTTGCCGCAATATAGCCTTGTAACTTTTCATAAGCTGGCATCATGTTTTCATAAGCCCCTTTATAAAGCAAGGTTACTGCTTTCATGGCAGGGTATTCTTTAAACTCAACACCTTCTTTACTTTCTGTTTTTGAAGCTACCGGACAGGCTACTTCAAAAGCCGTTTTCCCTGTCGGATCGAAAGAATAATAAACAGCAAAAGGGGCACCTGTCATCTGAATGTTATTCTTTCCTGTATATTCAAAAAGCTTTCCATACAATTCGCCCATCTTTGGGCCAATCTGACTGGTTTCAACTTCGGCTTTAATAATAAGCGCCTTTTGTGCATCAATGTCTTTAATTTCAATGACTGTTGAATCCTGCGAAAATCCTTTATTAGCCATCAAAATTGACATCAGAAAAAAGATACCGTAAACTTTAATAATCGACATAGTTTTCATTTTAGTTTGATTTATTGATTTTTTAATCTGTGTTAATAATAAAACAAAGGAAAAACAGTTTTGTGACAACCTTATGTCAGTGGTTTGATATTTTTTATAATTTGCCAGCTCCCTTTTTATTTCCCGATGATATTTGCAGGAGGTTATTAGCTATACGCCTTTCGCTAGGATGAAAAAGCCTTTCGCTATTCGCCATGATATAAACGCCTTTTGCTGTTTGCCTCTCGCTATTTGTCAAATAAGGTTATTGTTTGGGCTTATTATTTTAAATGGTTATATTCTTTTCATTTTCTAATTTCCACATTTTCAAATTCTCAAATTATTACTTTCTCAAATTATCACATCATCACATTAGCAAATTAACCCATTAGCAAATTAGCACATCATCACATTAGCACATTAGCACTTTTATTCAACTTCATCTTCATCGTCCCAAATTGGGCTCCACTGAATTTCAGTAAGAAGTCCTTCATCGAACCAAAGGTTCAACCCCGACTCTTCGACAGTAACCAAGTGCAAATCAGGAGTTTCATCGGTTGAGCAATCTTCCTGTGCAATATCGCCTAACCCCAGCGGTTTTAAAATATTTATAACCTCTTCCACCTTAAGTCCAATTAATTCTTTGCCTCCCAGCTTAAACTCAGGCGAACTAACTGCAATACTGGTTAATTTCCAATCATTAAACTCTTCAAAAGCAAAAGATACTTCGGGTTCGTCATAATGCCATGCTTCAGCATCCTCTCCCCTTATATCGTCATGCTGATATTTTTCAATTTCATCGGGTTCACCTGCAATTTTTTTTATTTCATCACGGTCCATTCCAAACCTGATTGCACCAAAACCTTTTCCAATTTCAATATTTTTTGCCTTTTCTTTCATAATAAGTTTCTAAATAATTAATCTTCTTTTTAAATATCTTTCATTAAAACAATATTACGGAAATAAAAAAAACCTGACAACTGTAACAAAATATTTTATTTTTCGAAAACACTATATACTAAACTAAAATTAAATATATATTAATGCTTGTCAATACTATAAAATCAAAATGTTTTCATAACTTCAATAAGAAAAAAAATATATTAAAGGAAGAAAACGATTTTTCATCTAAAGTAATATGAAGAAAAAAGTAGTAGTTGTCGACGATTTCAGGGGAGTAAGGACAATTGTAAAAGAAGCACTTGAAAAAAAAGGATACCAGGTTTTGGAAGCCACAAATGGTGAAGAAGCTATGAAATATTTTAACGGAACTCAAATTGATTTATTGATTACCGATTATGATATGCCTGATATGGATGGTGCAACGCTGATTGAAAAAATACGAGGTACTATCAGGTATATGTACACTCCGGTTATAATGCTGTCTGGTGTAAGAAAAGAAAGAATTGAGAGCAAAATTAGCCATTTGAATATTGCATGTTTTATTCAAAAACCATTTGACATTAAGCATTTTTACTCGGTAGTAGAAAGACTGGCCTAACCTGATAAATTAGCTGCACTGAACCCTTCGGGGTTTATAAACATTGAAAAATGTAATATTTATGAACCCATATGAAACGCTTACCCACAATAATCAGCATTTTTGCATTGCTCCTCACCTTTTATCCAAGGATTGAAGTAAATGCCCAATCAGAAAAAATGGGGATTTATAGTGAAGATAAAACCCATATCAAGCATCCTAAAAAACCAAAGAACAGGTATATTGATAATTATGGTAAGAAGAAAAAGATTAAAACCTCTTACAAATATGCGAAAGATTGGGAATGTCCTATGCATAAGCAATATATTTCACAATCGCAAAAGGAACGGCAAAAAGCAATGCAAAAAAACAGGAACTAACTGTTTATATATTCCTTCAACATTTTGCCATAATGAATTTTTAAAAATTTTCCTCACTACTTGCATTATATTATTAATTTAATACCTTTGTGCCGCCTTTAAAAAATAGTTATTTGATCGACGGATCTTATAAAACCTAATAAGGCATTGAAAATGAATCATAAAGTATTAACCGGATATATTTTCGGGGTGTAGCGCAGCCCGGTTAGCGCATCCCGATGGAATCGGGAGGGCAGTAGGTTCTTTTTCACATTGAAATGATATTTGTCAGGTTTTTTACCTTGGCTTTTGAATATTAACCGGATATATTTTCGGGGTGTAGCGCAGCCCGGTTAGCGCATCTGCTTTGGGAGCAGAGGGTCGCAGGTTCGAATCCTGCTACCCCGACAAAATGCAAAAAGATCGCCTTGTGCGGTCTTTTTGCATTTCAAAAGGTTGTTAGGTATTGAAAACAAAGCCACACAATAATTGGGTTATTATCAAATAAATGGATTATTTTTTCTTCGTTTTACCTTTAGGTTTCGTTTCTTCCTCGGATTCTTCGAAAACAGGTAATTGTCTGTCAACCATAACTTCCAGCGAAATAAAAGTCTCTGTACGCATAACACCAGTTATAGATTGTATCTTATCCGATAGGACCATTCTTAAATGCTCATTATCTTTAGCAAATACCTCAAGGAACAAGGCGTATTGTCCTGTTGTATAATGACATTGAGTGACCTCAGGTATACTCAGGATTTTTTTTGATACATCATTGAAATAAGCTGCATTATCGAGGAAAATTCCCATATAAGCACAAGTATTGTAACCTAACTTTTTAGGATCAACATTAAACTGAGAACCTGATATTATGCCCATATTTGTTAACCGTTGCACACGTTGGTGAATGGCCGCACCCGAAACACCACATTCGCGTGCTACTTCAAGGAAAGGAATTCTTGCGTTTTTTGTCAGAATAGATAAGATCTTTCTATCGAGACTATCAATATGCATATTATTAGTTTTTGTGTTAATAATTAAAAAAAACTTAATAAAAAAAACAGATCAGTTACAGTTTGTAAGCAAATATAAAAAATATTTATGAAATCTTTTGTGAATATTTGTTTCAGTTTCAAATAAAAAATATATTTGCTGTAATAAGTTTCAAATCATTATTAAAACATAAAATATTTTAACCTATTCACAAATAATTTAAATAAATTATTTCATATTGAAAAATCAGGTCAATCAAAATATTACAATTTAACAGGATTTTAAATACTATTATTATATTAGCGGAATTCATAATTGACAATAAAAATAACACTGTGATATGAGCAAACTAAATTTACCTAAGAATTATACGAGTATCTTGGATCTTAAACAAACTGAGCAAGCTATTAAACTGGTAAAAGATAACTTTCAAGATAACCTTTCGGCCGAATTAAAACTGCGACGTGTTACTGCCCCTCTTTTTGTAATGAAAGGAACTGGTATTAACGACGATCTGAATGGCACTGAACGAAAGGTAACATTTCCTGTAAAGGAACTCGATGATAAACCGGCTGAAGTTGTTAACAGTCTCGCAAAGTGGAAAAGAATGGCATTGGCTGATTATCAAATCGAGCAGGGGTATGGTATTTATACCGACATGAACGCGATTCGTCCGGATGAGGAGCTTGATAATATACATTCACTATATGTTGACCAGTGGGATTGGGAAAAAGTATTAACTGAGAAAGAAAGGACTATCGACTACTTAAAATTTGTTGTCAATAAAATATATGAAGTCTTAAAAAGAACAGAATTTGTAATTTTTGAATACTATCCTGGAATAAAGCCAATCCTTCCAGAGAATATTACATTTATTCATGCCGAGGAACTTCAGTCTATGTATCCCGACTTAACGCCCAAAGAAAGAGAAAATAGAATTCTTCAAAAGCATAAAGCTGTATTTATAATTGGTATTGGAGGCGATTTGGCTGATGGAAAACCTCATGATGGACGTGCCCCTGACTATGATGACTGGATTACTCCTACAGTTAATGGGTATAAAGGGCTTAATGGTGATATTATGCTTTGGCACCCGGTTCTTGAAATTGCTTTTGAAATATCTTCTATGGGTATCAGGGTTAATAAAGATTCATTGCTAAAACAGCTCGATTATACAGGCAGTAACGATCGCAAGGAATTATTGTTTCATAAACGTTTGCTGAACGATGAACTTCCATTATCTATTGGCGGCGGAATTGGCCAATCCAGGCTTTGTATGTTTTATTTGCGCAAAGCCCATATTGGCGAAATACAATCTAGTATTTGGCCAAAAAAGATGCATGAAGATTGCAAAGAACATGGGATTATATTGATTTAATAACGGTTTATTATAAAGTTAAAGCCCTCTGATTATTTCAGGGGGCTTTTTTTGTTGATATTTACAAGTGATTATATATAACAGATAGGGGAAATGAAAATTAACATAAATTACTAACCTATATACCCAAAATAATATGTCAATAATTAAAATAAGCGTAATTTAATTTGATTTGCTATATAAATATATGGGGTATAAAATATAAATATGTAAAATAAAATTTGATAATAAATTATAATATGGTACATTTGTGATGTAATTACTTACATATAGAAATTAAATATCAATTATAACTTATTAATAGCAATATGAGGAAGCAAAATAAGCAATTTCTGACACTTCTAAGCCTTCTTATTGTTCCGGGCACAATATGGGCTGGTGATGGCGCTGTAGTCGATACAGGAGTTACGGCATGGATGATAACATCTACAGCTCTTGTATTGTTAATGGTACCTGGTTTGGCTATGTTTTACGGCGGATTGGTTAGAACCAAGAACGTACTCGGGACTATGATGCATAGTTTTGTTGCTATGGGCATAATGTCGATACTTTGGGTAGCTGTTGGTTATTCAATGAGTTTTGGATCAAGTGTGTTGGGCGGATGGTTTGGATGGAATAATGATTATTTCTTCTTAAAAGGTATTGATGAAACCATTTCTTCCAGCGGAATACCAGAATATGTATTTGCTATGTTCCAGGGTAAATTTGCAATCATTACCCCGGCATTAATTGCTGGAGCTTTTGCTGAACGTGTTTCATTCAAAGGATATGTAACATTTATTGCAGTATGGGGAATTATTGTATACAACCCATTGTGCCATTGGGTATGGGCAAGCGATGGATTTTTATTTAATATGGGGGCTATGGGTGCTATCGACTTTGCCGGAGGTACAGTTGTGCATATTGCTTCGGGAGTGAGCGGTTTAACTATAGCCCTGTATATTGGTTCACGTCGTGGACACCCAAAAATTGCCGTTGCGCCAAGTAATCTCGTTATGACTATGATTGGTGCAGGTTTGCTATGGGTTGGCTGGTTTGGTTTTAATGCCGGGAGTAGTGTTAATAGCAGTTTACTAACAGCCCAAGCATTAACCGCAACCCAGGTAGCAGCGGCAGCTGGAGCTATTGCCTGGATTATAATTGAAGCCTTTCACCAGGGAAAAGCCACAGCTCTTGGGTTTGCCAGTGGTATTTTAGCAGGACTTGTTGCAGTTACACCTGCTGCCGGCGTTGTTCAACCTATTGGAGCAATTGTGCTTGGAATGGGAGCTTCTTTAATTTGTTATATGGCAATTATTGTTAAAAACAGATTGGGCTATGATGATAGTCTGGATGCTTTTGGAATACATGGTATTGGGGGTATTGTCGGATCATTGCTGCTGGTTTTCTTTATTCGTAAAAGCTGGATGGCAGCAGCATCTTCTGCTGTAGGTGGCACATGGTCTGTTATGCAGCAGCTTGGGGTACAGGCTGTGGCTGTAATTATAGCAATTGCTTATGCCACCATTATGACTTTGATAATTGTATATCTTATTAATAAATTTATTGGATTTCGTGCTTCGACAGAAGCTGAATTACAAGGGCTTGATCATACTTACCATGGTGAGCAAGGCTATGGTATGTTAAACCCAAGGTAATTTTTAATTTCTCAATGAAATAATTTATAAACTAGAATTGATGAAACTAATAACAGCAATTATCCGCGAAATTAAACTCGATCAGGTTCGTGAAGCATTAATCGAGGCTGGTATCACTAGAATAACAGTTAGCAAAGTATCTGGTCATGGTCAGCAGGTTGGTGAAGAAATATACCGTGGCGGCAAAGTTATACCAAACTTAATTCCAAAAGTTAGGTTAGAGATTGGGGTTAATGATGATTTTGTTAATATTACAGTTGATACCATTATTAAATCAGCCAGAACAAACTCAAAAGGTGAAGTTGGCGATGGTAAAATATTTATTACCAACCTTGAAGAATGTATCCGAATAAGGACTAATGAACGTGGAGGGAAGGCTATTTAATGATAAATAGCTTTTCTTAATACCGATATTTCAATGTTATTTCAAAATTAAAAGGTGAAATATGGCTTTTTTCTTCAATATAGGTATTTCCGGGAACAATAATTTGTTCATTAAGTGCTTTGGCAAATCCGAACCTTTTAAATAATCCGCCTTCAATACGCCATTCTCTTCTGATTACAAATTGTATACCTGCACCTATTCGCGCCCCATAATCATCTTTCATAAAATAAACATCCGTTTTACTTTTTGTGAGGAACGAATAATAAACCCCTCCTTCAAAGAATGGTTTGAAATATTTGCCTGTAGATATCCGGAAGCTAATTGGGACATAAAAATAGTCGGCGACAGTACCTTTTTCGAGTGTAAGGGCTGATTCTGCTGATAGCTTTGAATTAAATGGAGAATATGATAATGATAGGCCAAATTGGTTTATTCTGGATTTTGTAACAATATCTCCGGTATTGATACGCTTATATGAGCCTTCACCATATCCATATCTAATACCAATTGCAAAGTCCTGGGCTTTCAATGCCGAGCTGATGGCAAGAATTATTATAAGGGGATAGAGTTTTAGTAGTTTCATTTAGATTGACTAATTAATTGCTAATCGCAGATTTGAAATCATTGCAGCTTGGCCTCTGAAATTTCTTAAGGCCAAAACCTGAAAAAATTGCTAAGATATGTTCAAATATATCTGATTGTGAGTTTTCAAACATAAAAATCCCATGATTTTTTAAAAATGAAAGAATTTTAATTGGGATACTGCAGCCTATAGGTTGCAATTGATGCATAACACATGTATAATCCTTAGAGATAAAAGGGTTATCCTTTAGATACCCTTCATGATATTTTCTCAAAACACCTGAGTTAGTTAGTATATTATGGTTAACGCTTAAAGATAATCCAATATTGTTATTATTAAAATTGTTATTGTCAATTTTCAGTTTTCTTTTGTTAAGGTATTGATTTACATATAGTATTTTTTCAGGCTTGTTTATTTTGGCAGGAATGCAACCTTTTCGCTTTAAAATATTATAATCACAGTTGATTTTGGTAATGAAATTCATCTGAAGACTTCCCTAATAAATTTTTAAAGTTGGCGCAAAAATAAACTAATCAAAATAATGATTATAAAAATAAATGAAATTAAATAGTCAGGTTAATTATCTTCATTGGTTGATAATGATTGGATTAGGGGCGCAAATAATATGTTAAAAAAAAGGTTGTATAAAGAATAAACCTTATACAACCTTTTATATTATTCTAATTAAGAATGCTATTCTGCAACTATAGTTATCGACTGAATAACATCTCCCTGCCTGATCGTTTCAATTACTTCAACACCTTCAATAACTTTACCAAAACACGTATGGTTTTGGTCGAGATGTTTTGTATTTTGTCGGCTATGACAGATAAAAAACTGTGATCCGCCGGTGTTTCTTCCAGCATGCGCCATTGATAACACACCGCAGTCGTGATATTGTTTAGAGCCATCAAGTTCGCAATTAATCTGATAGCCCGGGCCACCTGTACCAATTCTTGGGTCTGCCATATTTTTTGAATATGGGCATCCACCTTGTATAACAAAGTTTGGTATTACCCTGTGAAAAGCCAGCCCGTTATAAAACCCTTCTTCCGATAATTTAATAAAATTCGCTACTGTTGCAGGTGCGTCGTCATCGTATAGCTCTGCAACCATTTCCCCTTTATCGGTTTTAATTAGAACCTTTTTCATTTTCACTTGGAGGCATTACTTCTAATAATTCAACTTCGAAAATTAATATACTATGAGGCCCAATTTGCTGTCCTGCGCCCTGTGCTCCATAAGCAAGTTCAGAAGGCAATACAAGTTCATATTTTCCACCTTCTTTCATAAGCTGTAAACCTTCGGTAAAACCAGGGATCATACCCTGTATAGAGAATTCAGCTGGTGCGCCTCTATCATATGAACTGTCAAAGACTTTGCCATCAATAAGTGTTCCTTTGTAATGACATTTGACTTTATCAGTTGCAACAGGGGTTTTGCCTGTACCTTCAACCAAAATCTTATATTGTAAACCGCTTGCAGTAATAACTACACCTTCTTTTTTCTTGTTTTCTTCAAGGAAAGAGATTCCTGCTTCTTTCGTTTTTTCAGATTTCTTGTCGTAAATTTCCTTAAAATAATTATTAAGGAATTCACTTATTTCTTTTTCTGAAACAGATGAATCATTTTTTAAAACAGCATCGATACCTTTAGCAATAAGTGCAGGATCAATATCAGGAATATCCTGAGATTTAATACTATGTCCTACGGATAAACCAAGCATATAACTGGCTGAATCAGCCCTGTTTTCAATTTTAGCAGCTTTATACGAGCCCATGTTGCAAGCTTGTAGTGCAACTATCATCAGGATTACTATACCTGCGTTTCTAAATTTTTTCATGTTTTGTGGTTATTAATTTTAATTGTTTGCATGGCGAAGATAAACCTTTATTGTAAATATTTGAATTGTGGATAAATCTTCTTTTAGTTCATTAAGTAAATTATTAATTTTCAAACCTTTCAATATTACTCTAAATAATAATGGGAATAATCGATATAAAGAACTACTATGTTCTAATATTTAGTATGTTATGCATTGAACTTTACTGCCAGGGCCCATCAAAAGATGAATTTGAAAATGCTAATCAGCATAATTTTACTTCAACAAATACAACTGGATTAAAAAATGCAGGTGGCATCAAAACGGATATTAACAAAGAAGAAGGAGCCTCAGAATATGAGAAAGTACTTTGCGAAGCTCTAAGTTTGCAATCAAAATGTGATTCAATATCCTGGAATGTTAATGATTTGAAAGATCAGGCACAGAGTGAAAACAATTTTCAGGAAAAGCAGCAATTACTTTCGAATGCAGCGCTTCTGGAAAATGAAGCTGAGCGGATACAAAACATGGCATCGATAAAATTTAGCCAAGCAGAGAAATTAAGGGTACCTGGCAATAATGAAAATAACTCCAACGGGCCATTGACAATAGAAACAAATAATAAAAATGATTTTAAAGTAATTGCCTACCCTGAGGAAATAATTGAAATAAAAAAACCAAAAAATAAATCGGGTGAAATACATAAAGCTTCTGATCATGGTCGTGAAACGACCACTAATATTGCTAAACCTAAGATTAACGATGGATTTAGAATTATGGGATCATCGCCATATTCAAAGCGAAATCCTATCCCTTTTCATGTTAAGTTGCCCGAAGGATTGGTTTATAGGGTTCAATTAGGAATATATGCAGGCATACTCGAAGATAATGCCTTTGGGGGCCTAACCCCTATTTCAGCTGAAAAAGTTGAAGATAAAGATTTGATACGCTATTATGCAGGATATTTTAATTCGATGGAAGAAGCCCGAAAAGCTCTGACAGAAGTGAAATTATATGGCTACCCCGATGCATTCCTGGTATCGTATTTTAACAAGGAAAAGATTTCTGTGCAGAAAGCCAAAGAGATTGAGTTTACTGAAAAATAAAAGATTAGAGTTTTGCTATTAATATTTTTTGTAAATTTGATTCAGTTTTAAGAAATTATTAAGTGTTATTATAGCATTTGTTTTTATGATTCATAAAGAAAGCCAAATAAATAAGCCTGATCTTGATGTTTTGTTAAAGAATGATTTAGGGAATGAGAGGTTTTTAATATTACATAATGACGAAGTTCATTCTTTTGACTATGTAATTGATACATTGATTGATATTTGCGAAATGGACGAAATTCAAGCTGAACAGTGTACTTTTTTAGTTCATTACAAAGGTAAATGTGATATTAAAAAAGGCGCTACAAATTACTTAAAACCATATCGTGAAGCCTTGATTGGAAAAGGTTTACAGGCAACAATTGATTAACCCTTTCAACCCACTTAATAATAATGTCTATACTTTCTATTTCCCTTTTAATTGTAATTGGAATAATACTTTTCCTTATTGAATTTTTGGTAATACCAGGTATTAGTGTTGCCGGAATTGCCGGATTTATAGCTATTACAGGAGGAATCTTTTGTGGATTCTACTTTTATGATGCAATAACTGGGACTATCTTATTGTTAGTATCTGTTTTTATTATGGCAATAATGTTTTATCTTGCTTTTAAATACAAAACATGGCAGAAGTTATCTTTAACAGCTAAGGTTGACGGAAAAACAGGGGTATTAGAAGAAAATAGTATTCAAATTGGAGATGAAGGTGTTACCGTATCAAAGCTTTCTCCAATTGGTAATGCATTAATTAATAATAAGATATTTGAAGTGCGGTCAGAAGGGGACTATGTTAATTCAAATATTAAAGTTTTGGTTAAGCATATTGATGGAAATAAAATTTATATAGAAACAATTAAATAAAAAGAAAATGGATGGAATGGGTTTTATTGTAGTGCTGATTGTCCTTCTGATATTTGTTCTTTGGATGATCTTATATTTTATACCACTCGGACTGTGGTTCAGTGCTGTATTTGCGAAAGTTTATGTGCCAATAGGCCAGCTTATTGGAATGCGAATCAGAAAAGTTCCCCCGGGAATAATTATTAATTCGCTTATTAGTGCAACAAAAGCAGGACTTAAACTTAATCGCGATGAAATGGAGGCGCACTACCTTGCAGGAGGTAATGTGCGGTCGGTTGTAAACGCACTTATTAGTGCTGACAAGGCGAATATACCTCTCGATTTTAAAGCTGCTACAGCAATTGATCTTGCTGGTCGTAATGTGCTTGAAGCTGTGCAAATGTCGGTAAACCCAAAGGTAATTAATACACCTCCGGTAACAGCAGTGTCGAAGGATGGCATACAGCTAATTGCAAAAGCCAGGGTTACTGTAAGGGCCAATATCAAACAATTGGTTGGTGGTGCCGGTGAAGATACCGTTCTTGCCCGTGTTGGTGAAGGTATTGTTTCATCAATAGGTTCTTCAACTTCGCACAAAACGGTATTGGAAAACCCTGATTTTATATCGAAGGTAGTATTGGATAAAGGACTTGATGCGGGTACTGCATTTGAAATACTATCGATAGATATTGCTGATATTGATATTGGAAAAAATATTGGTGCCGTATTGCAGATGGACCAAGCTAATGCTGATAAAAATATAGCCCAGGCCCGTGCCGAAGAACGCCGTGCAATGGCCGTTGCTTTAGAACAAGAAATGAAAGCTAAAGCGCAAGAGGCCAGGGCAAAAGTTATTGAAGCCGAAGCCCAGATTCCAATTGCAATGGCAGAAGCATTTAAAAATGGTAATCTTGGAATAATGGATTATTACAAAATGAAGAATATCATGGCCGACACTCAAATGAGAGATTCGATTTCAGGAGGTGGCGAAAAAAATAAAAATAAGTAATTAAATATAATTCAGGGATTAACAAAGCCTGTAAAAAAAAACATACAGGCTTTGTTAGATTTCTTTGGTTTATTTGATTGATTTTATACTTTTGTGCTGCTTTTGAGTTTGAGAGCTTCTCAAATCATAATACAAGGAAGCAAAATATTTTGGAGAGGTGGGTGAGTGGCTTATCCGTCAGCTGACGGATGCTAAACTGACTCACTCGATCTGAAAATAGAAAATGGAGAGGTGGGTGAGTGGCTTA
>Ga0105103_10001146_pt1 | contig 14905 bp, 12 predicted proteins | sample PPLLaktember2015_2_FD_79107 | JGI IMG/M metagenome (GOLD analysis project Ga0105103, IMG submission 79107) | Freshwater sediment microbial communities from Prairie Pothole Lake near Jamestown, North Dakota, USA - PPLs Lake P7 Core (6) Depth... | ecosystem: Environmental > Aquatic > Freshwater >...
GCGTTGAGCTGCCGGAGCGCGGCAATGCTCTTGTCGAACACGCCCTTGCCCCGCTGGCGGTCGACGTTCTCGACCGAATAGCACGGCAGCGAGGCCACGATCTCGACGCGATGACGGGCGAGGAACTCCGCGAGGTCCGCCTGGCCGGGTTCGAAGAGGATGGTGAGATTGCAGCGGTCGATCACCTGGACGCCGAGGCGCGTGGCCTCGGTCACCAGCCAGCGGAAGCCGTCGTGCAGCTCGGGCGCGCCGCCGGTGAGGTCGAGCGTGCGGACGGACCGGGCCTTCACGACCTCGGGGATCAGCTCCAGGTTCTCCCGGTCCATCATCTCCGTGCGGTTGGGACCGGCGCTGACGTGGCAATGCACGCAGCTCTGGTTGCAGCGATAGCCGAGGTTGACCTGCAGGGTCTCGAGGGCCCGGCGCCGGATGGCCGGAAAGTCCGTTGCCTTGAGCAGGGGCAGTGTCGCGTTCATGAGGCTCCCGAGGTCGATGACACACTGACAGTTTGCCGTCGCAGGCGAGGCTGTGGCTGTTAAGGCAGTCCGGTCGATCGCGCACCGTTGACGGCAACCGCGTGCCGCCGGACGAATCGACGGTCGATTCGATCTTTCCACCGCCAGGCCCAGGGTCCTCCGCCACTGAAGGCGCCCCACGAGACCACCGCGCTGCGCTGGCCGCAAGCCAGCAGGTACAGCGACCGGCGACGCGGGCGATAGTTGCGGAGGGCTCCACCGGAGAGCGCCGCTGCGAGATTGGCGGCGAGCACAGGCCCCGCGCGAACGGCGTGGACCCCGGAGCGTGCGAAGTGACGATCCGGACGGGAGCACACGTCCCCCGCGGCAAAGACGTGGTGATGCGAGAGGCTGCGATGCGTCGAGTCCACGGCGACGTAGCCGCGCTCGTCGAGGCGCAGGCCGCTGCGCTCGAGCCAGGAAGGTGGAGACGCTCCTGTCGCGGCAATGACGCAGTCGACAGCGAGCGAGTGTCCGTCGGGCAGGAGCAGGCCGTCCGGCGTGCCGACGGCATGGCCGTCGTGAAGTTCCACGCCGGCGCTGCGCAAACGATCCTCGATTCGGCGCCGGACACCCGGGGAATGGCCCAGCAGGAATTTCTCACTGGGCGCCACCAGGCAGACGGTACGGTTGAGGTGCTCGCGATCGAAGGCATGCCGCACGGCCAGGGCGATCTCCGATGCCGCCGCGCCGGCACCCGCCACGGCCAGCCGGAATCCCGGGTGTCGGCGTGCCGCCTCCAGCACGACCGGCCAGCGCCCGAGGAATCCATCGAGAGGCCGCAGCGGCAGCAGGCGGTCGCCCAGGGTCTCGAGCGACGAGATGTCGATCCCGCTGCCGACGTCGAGCGACAGCAGGTCGAAGTCGAGGTGGCGTCCGTCTGAAAGCGCGACGCGGCGACGCTCCGCATCCATGGCCTCGACGCGATCGAGCACGAGCTTCACGCCCGCGCGGCGCGCCAGCGGCTCGAGGTCGATCTCGATATCGGCGCGTTCGTAGTGCCCGGCGATCCAGCCCGGCAGCATGCCCGAGTACGCCTGCCGGGGCACCGGCGTGACCAGCACGACTTCGACGCCTCGCAGCGACGCGCGACCGAGCGCATGCAGTACCGCGAGGTGCGCGTGCCCGCCACCCGCCAGGATGAGCCGCCTCACTGCATCTCACTTTGTCGAATCGAGATCATCGACTCTCCGTCGGGCAAGGCCGCGATTTCTTGCGATGCCGGCATTGTCCGAGGCGAGGGACCGGCGCCGCCGGACCGCCCCGCCGAGATTGACGTGACTTACTGACGGTCATCCGCGGCCGGGAGGTCTTCGCGGGCATCGAGCCCGTGACCCTTGCGGCCACCCCGGCAGAGGGCGGCCGCGCCCAGCGTGCCCTTGATCATCAGGCCGGCCGTATCCACGCAGCGGCTCACCAGCGCGGCGGCGCCTTCGTGGAGACTCGCGGATTCGCGCACGTAGCGCTCGTTGTTCTCCATGTCCTCGGCACTCCAGCCACGGGAGTGTGCGACGTAGGGAAACTGCGGAAACTGGCAGCCGATTTCCGCGAAGAAGCCGAGCATCTGGCCCGCGACCGCCTGCACGTTGTCCTGCCCGCCGGTGATGATGAATCCCGCGACCTTGTCGCGCAGCAGGTGCCGGTTGGCGATCGTCTCCTGGTTCTGGATGCAGTTCATGCGTTCGACCATCTTGTAGTAGAGGCTGCTCGCACCGCCCCACCGGATCGGTGTCGAGACGATGATCACGTCGGCCCAGTGCACGACGCCCTCGTAGACCTGCTCCATCTGGTCATCCGCGTCCATCTGCGTGATCGAGCAGGGCCAGGTGCAGGCACGCGACGACTTCGAGTAGAAGCCTTCGCACTCGCGAAACTTCAGGTCGCGGATCGCGATCAGTCGCGTCTCGCAATCCAGTGCCTGCGCTGCGTGGCGCAAGGCCGACTCGAGCAGGTCTTCGGAGGTGCTGTAGCGCGGCTGGCCGGCAGTCATCGTGGTGGTCGACAGTCCGAGCACGCGGACGGGACCGTCCGCACGCTGTGGCTTGCGGGCCAGCGGGTGTGGCTCGTGGGACTTGCGGGACCGCCGGGTCGCGGCCTCGCGCCGCACCAGCACACGGCCGCCCTCGACACGAACCTCGTGGGCCGGCACACGATCCGCCTCGTAGCCGGGCTCGCCCTCCCCGGTCCGGCAGTGGAACTTCCAGTAGTGCCACGGGCAGACCACGTAGTCGCCGTCGAGCCTGCCCTCGCCGAGCGGGCCGCCGACGTGATTGCAGACACCGGAGATCGCGCTGAACTCGCCGTCCTTGCAGACCAGCGCGATCCGGGTGCGCCCGATCAGCACCTGCTGAAGGGGCTTTTGTCGCAGCTCGTCTGCCGCCCCGACGTCGATCCAGGCCCCTGGCTCCATGCGGTCTCCTCCCTGCCTCGGCGCACCGACGGGCGGGCGGGTCAGGTGTTGTTGCTCACGGTGCCGTGTAAACGCGCCCGCCGTCCACCCACGTCGACAGTACCTTGATCGACGGCAGCCGCGCCGCGTCCGCGGTGAGCGGATCGGCGTCGAGCAGCACGAAGTCCGCGCGCAGGCCGGGCGCGAGCCGGCCGACCTCTGTTTCGGTGAAACCGGCCCACGCCGCGTCCGCCGTGAAACCGCGCAGCGCCTCGGCGGAGTTGAGCTTCTGGTCGGGCAGCCACCCGCCGGGCGGCTGGCCCGCGAGATCCTGGCGCGTGACCGCGGCATACAGGCCGAGCCGCGGGTCCGCCGATTCGACAGGGAAGTCCGAGCCGAGCGCGAGGCGCACGTTCGACTGCAGGAAGCGGCGCCACGCGTAGGCACCCGCGAGCCGCTCGCGACCGACGCGCGCCTCGGCCCACGGCATGTCGGAGGTGGCGTGCGTCGGCTGCATCGAGGCGATCACGTTGAGCTGCCGGAACCGCGGTATGTCGGCCAGCTTCGCGACTTGCGCGTGCTCGATGCGCCAGCGGTGATCGGTATGAGCATCCTCGCCAAGCAGCTCGGCATAGTCGTCCAGCACCAGCCGGTTCCCGCGATCGCCGATGGCGTGGGTCGCCACTTGCACGTTGCAGGCACGTGCCTTGCGCATGGCCGCGAGCAGTTGCTCCGGCGGCGTCACCAGCAGGCCGCGGTTGCCGTGGTCGTCGCTGTAGGGCTCGAGCAGCGCGGCGCCCCGGGAGCCGAGCGCTCCGTCTGCGTAGAACTTCACGCCGGCCATGCGCACGCGTCCCGAGTCGTGCTGGTACGACCCCTCACGGCACAACGCTTCAAGCGCGTCTGAATCGCCGTCCGCGTAGGCGACGACCCGCAGCGTGAGCCGTCCTTCGTCGGCGAAGCGGCCGAAGAGCATGAGGTCCGCGAGCGACGTGCCCATGTCGTGCACGCCCGTGAGGCCCAGGCGGGCGGTGGCCTGCAGCGCGCGCCCCAGCGCCTCGTCACGGAAGGCCGCGTCGGGCGGCGGGACGACGACGTCCACCAATCTGGTCGCCGCGTCGATGAACACGCCGGTGGGTCGTCCGTCGGCGCGCAGGACCTGGCCACCCTCCGGCTGCCAGTCGCCCGACAGATCCCGCTCGACCCGCCGTAGCGCCGCCGAGTTGGCCCAGCCGGCGTGGCCGTCCACGCGCTCGAGCCACACCGGCCGGTCGGGGAAGGCGGCGTCGAGGTCGGCAGCGGTGGGGAAGGACTTCCCGGGCCAGAGGTTCTGGTCCCAGCCGCGCCCGAGGAGCCACGCGTCTTTGGGCAGACCGGCGGCAAAGGCCTCGAGGCGCGCGATGACCTCCGACTTGCTGCGGGCGCCCACGAGGTCGGCGCGCATCAGCGCGTAACCGAGGCCCATCAAGTGCGCGTGGGCGTCGATCAGGCCGGGCACGACGGTGGCGCCCCGTGCGTCGTGCACCGTTGCGTCGGCGGCCTTCGCCATCACCTCGGCGCGGCTGCCCACCGCAAGGATGCGCCCGTTCGCGTCCCAGGCCATGGCCTCGGCGAGCGGACGCTCATCGGCCTGCGTGAGGATGCGGGCATTCACGAGCACTCCCGCGTGAGCGGGTTCAGTTGCGGACGCAGGCGCGCCGGCGAGGAGCAGGGAGGCGATCGCGGCGATGTGGCCTGGTCGGTGTGTATGCATGGTCGCGGGATTGTATGCGGTGTCGACGCAAGTCGTGGACCGCGGCACCGGCCGGATCGCGAACCCGTCCGGCTCCCGGCACGGGCAGTCGCCGACGGACCAGAGTGTTCTGATAGCAACAGTGATTGTTTCTATCAAAACTCCAGGGCTATACTGGCCGCACGGGAGAATGTCATGAGCGCCAAGGCCATCGCCGCCGTCGAGACCGTCGCATCCGAGGACCGTGGGGCGCTTGCGCGCATGGTGATGAAGCTGCTCGAGCATTGGCAGCTGAGCACCGAGGACCAGGCGGCACTGCTCGGGCTCGCTGCCAGCAGCCGCGCGGCACTCGGACGCTATCGGCGGGGCGAGGCGATCGGCGGCAGCCGGGACCAGCTCGAGCGGGTCGGACACCTGCTCGGCATCCACAAGAGCCTGCGGCTGCTGTTCCCACAGAACCCCGATCTCGCCTACCGCTGGATGACGACCCGCAATCGCGCCTTCGACAACCGCACCCCGGTCGAGGTGATCAAGGACCAGGGATTTGCAGGGCTGCTGATCGTCAGAGGCTACCTCGACCGCGCCCGTGGCCGTTAGGCCGGGCCGCCCGTGAACGAATTCTTCTCGAGCCTCGCGATCGTCGATGCGGACCTGGACCTGCGCCGCAACATCGTCTCGCTGCGCGAGTCGCGCAACCTCTTCGACGACCTGAGCACCGACCCGGCCGAGCAGGTGCTCGCGCAGCAGGTCGAGAGTGCCGTGAAGCCGCTGCAGTACCGCTCGCCGACCCCGGCGATTCACCGTCCGTTCGAGGAAGCCGAGTGGTTCAACGCCATCGGCTGGCCGTTCCAGCACTGGCAGAGCAGCCGCTATTCCGATGGCAGCTTCGGCGTCTGGTACGGTGCCGACAGCGTGCTCGCGAGCGTGCACGAGACCGCGTACCACTGGTATCACGGCCTTCTGCTCGACGCCGAGGGCTTCGCGGGCGAGGCGGTCGCCATCGAGCGCAAGGTCTACAACGTGGCCTGTGTTGCGCTGCTCCTCGACCTGCGACCGCTCGTCGGGGAATTCCCGGCGCTGCTCCACGGGACCGACTACGCGTTCACGCAACGGGTGGGCGCGCGGCTGCAGCACGAGGGCCATCCCGGCCTCGTCGCGCCGTCGGTGCGTTACCCAGAGGGGCTCAACTACGTGGTGTTCAACCACGCGCTGCTATCGAACCCGCGCGTCAACTGCATGCTCACCTACCGTCTCAGGGGCGAGCACATCCTCGTCGAGAAACGTCCGGGCACGACCTGGCGGAGGATCCCCGTCGCCGACCTTTGAACGCTGCCCGCTCAGCCGCGGGTTCAGCGTGCCCGGCGGGCGGTCTTGCGTGCGACACGCCGACGGGAAGTCGACTTCCGCGTCACGGTCCCGGCCTTTGCCTTGGCCTTCGACTTTGCCTTGACACTCCGCTTGGCCCTGGACTTCGCACGGGCCGGAGTCTTGCCGGCGCGTCGCGCCGACTTCCCTGCCCTGGCTGGCTTCGCCGCGGCGGGACGCACGACAGCATCGCGCACCTCACCGGCCGCGCCCTTGAGCGCCGTGACCGCCCTGGCAAGATCGTCGACGATGCGCTGACGCGTCGCCAGCATCACCTCGCCCTGGAGTCGCGCCAGTTCGCGTGCGGTCTCCGTATACGACAGGCGCTCGATCTGCGCAGCCGCGTCGGTGAGCGCAGAGGTGACGATGTCCTCCTGCAGCTCGATCAGGTGCTGCGCTGCGCCGTGCGTCACCTCGTTCACGCGCAGGCCAGACTTCGCCAGCCCCCGGACCCGCTGGTTCAGCGACTTGATCCGCAATGCCGACGACTGCGCAGCCTCCCGGGCCGCTTTCACCTGCGACTGGCGCAGGTTCTTCATGAGTTCGACCAGGCCTTCGCGCTGCTCGGCGATGAATTCGCTGAGATGGGCACTCATGGGCTCTCCCTCCGGCGTCTGGTGATGACCTGGCGTCGAGTGTAAACCCTCGAGGGGCGCCACGGCGCCCAGCGACAGCCACGGATCGCAGCCCGCGCAGCCCGCAGGCGCCGGGCCGGGGAGCTGCACGACGTCAAATTTCCTCTATGCGGCGGACATCACGCTGCAGCAATCCCGTTCCAGCCTTCCGCTCCTGTTCGACCCGAACACGACAGGAGGCGAGATCCCATGACTGACGAACGCGAGCTGCAGGTCACCACGGTGCTTGCCCTGGACGACAGTGGCGACGAGCTGCCGAGCAACCATTCCGCCAATCCACACTTCAGCAGCGTCATCGAGCGACGGCTGTCGCGCCGGCAGGTGCTCGCGGGCAGCCTCGGCGCCGCGGTGGCGGGACTGCTGGGCTCGTCGCTGGTGGGAACTGCCGAGGCAGCACCCGGCCGCCTGCCGCCGCAGGCGATCGGTCGCGCCCGCAACGGGCTGAACCCGACGCTCGGCTTCGAGGCGATTCCGGTCAGCCGTTCCGACACGGCCGTGCTGCCGCGCGGCTACAAGGCCCAGGTGCTGGTTCCCTGGGGCGAACCGATCCTCGGCAGCTACCCGGCCTACGATGGCGTCAACGGCAACAGCGGCGCGGATCAGGAGCAGCAGGTCGGCTCGCATCATGACGGCATGCACTACTTCCCGTTCGAGCAGGACCCCAACGGCCATGGACTGCTGTGCATCAACCACGAGTACGTGGACCAGCGCGTGCTGCACGTCAGGGGCCCGACCACCGTCGCCGGCCAGCGCCCGACCGACGAGGTCCGCAAGGAGATCGCCGCACACGGCGTGAGCGTCATCGAGGTCCGGCGCGACTCGCGGGGCGAGTGGGGCGTCGTGCGCGGCAGCCGCTACAACCGTCGCATCACGGCCGGCACGCCGATGGAGATCCGCGGTCCGGTGCGGGGCAGCGGCCTGGTGAAGACGAAGTACAGCCCGAACGGCACGCGGACCCGCGGCACGATCAACAACTGCGCGCACGGGTATACGCCCTGGGGCAGCTACCTGACGTGCGAGGAGAACTGGGCGGGATACTTCCTCGGCATCCAGGCGCAGCGCATCAGCGCCTTGTTCGACGCGCTCGGTTACGTCGGCCCGGACATCCGGCAGGGCGGCTACTTTGCTCGCTACGACGCGACCAGGAACCAGATCATTGGCGCGATCGGCGAGACCGTGGACCAGAAGTTCACGAACAACGTCTATGAGCAGAGCGGCAACAGCCTGACGAGCTCGGGTCGCCAGTTGCTCGGCGAGCTCGAATCGCTGCTGTCCGCCTACAACGTCGACATCCCGTTGCCCCGGGAGCAAAGCCGCTACGGCGTGCCGGTGTCCTCGCGCTATCTCTGGGAGACCGCGGCGAGTGGAGCGGACGAGTACCTGCGCTTCGACACCCGGATCAAGGCGGCCGACCCGGGCGACGACTACCGCAACGAACCGAGCACGATGGGATGGGTGGTCGAGATCGACCCGTTCGACCCGACCAGCCTGCCGCGGAAGCGAACTGCGATGGGCCGCTTCGCCCATGAAGGGGTGGTCTACGCACCGCCGCAGCGGGGCCAGCCGATCGCCTTCTACATGGGTGACGACGCCCAGGGCGAGTACGTCTACAAGTTCGTCACCCGGGCCCGCTGGGCGCCCGGCCTCAAGGGCGACGTGCTCGACGAGGGCACGCTGTATGTCGCGCGCTTCAACGACGACGGCAGCGGCGACTGGCTGGCGCTCGACATCACGGACCCGGCGTTCCGATTCGCCGCGGCCGCCGCCGGAGTCGAGTTCAAGGACCAGGCCGACGTTCTGGTCAACACCCGCCTCGCTGCGGACGTGGTCGGCGCGACCCGGATGGACCGGCCCGAGTGGGGCGCCGTGCACCCGCAGACGGGCGAGGTCTACATGACGATGACCAACAACAGCGCCCGTACCGAGACCGACGCCGCGAACCCGCGCCCGAACAACTCCACCGGCCATATCATCCGCTGGCGCGAGCAGGGCAACCGGTCGTTCGCGACGCGCTTCGAGTGGGACCTGTTCGTGCTCGCCGGAGCGCAGGACAACAGCCAGGTGCTGCCCGCGCAGGGCGGCCCGGCGCTCGATGCGAGCAACATCTTCGCGAGCCCGGACGGGCTGTGGATCGACGACAACGGCATCCTGTGGATCCAGACCGACATGAGCGGCTCGCAGCAGGCCGGGACCGGCGGCAACCCGAACTTCGGCGAGAACGCGATGCTCGCAGCCAACCCGATCACCGGCGAGATCCGCCGGTTCCTGACCGGGCCGAAGGACCAGGAGACGACCGGCGTCGTGACGACGCCGGACGGCCGGACGATGTTCGTCAACTTTCAGCATCCGGGCGACCGCTCGACGCCAACCAACTTCACGAGCAACTGGCCGGACGCCGTCGTGTACCGCAACGCAGGCGACCCCGCCGTGGTGCCGAACCCGACGGGCCCGCGGCCGCGGTCGGGAACGCTGGTGATCACGCGTCAGGACGGCGGCCCGATCGGACTCTGAGCAGTTACGTACCCGGGGACAGGGAAGATGTTTCGCGGGGCAGGGACGCCCCTCGGTCGCCGCTGCTGCTTCATGCAGCCCGACGGTCCCTGATCGCGGGGACCCGTCGGCGGCATGGCGTCAGGCTCGAAACAGCCAGCGCATGAAGCAGGCCACTCCGATTCCCCATGCGCCGTTCACGATCAACCCGCCGATGACGGTGGTGGTGTTGACGTCGAGTCCCTTCAGCGGAAAAACCAGCAGCATGGCCACCGCGGTCGGACCGACGGCACCCGCAACCAGAGCAGCCAGCCAATGTCCGGCACCACGCCAACGTCGAATGAGCCACCACACCGGCAGACCCCAGACGCCACCCCAGAATGCCAGGGAAAGAACCTTCGGCACGCCCAGCGGCGGCGCCGGCGTCATGTCCCAGGGTGCTGCCGGTATCACACCGGCCAACCAGAACAGCGCGATCACTCCCTGATGAAACACCAGCGTCGCCAGGAATCCGGCGAGAAACGCCTTGACCCAGACCATGATTGTTCTCCTTGTGTGTCGCGGGACGATGTCGACCGTCCAGTTGGACTGTCCTTGCCGCCATCAAGATAATCGCGGTCGGGTCCAGGGAAAGCGAACGGCCGCGCCGAGTGTACGCCTTCATCCACATCGAGAAGACGGCCGGAAGTACGATCACGACGATCCTGCGCCGCTCGTTCGGCACGCGGCACAGCGACATCCGGCTGCCGCCGGCGAAGCGCAGGATAGGCGAGCGCGACCTGCGACCCTGTATCGATGCAGACGACCTGATCCGTGCACAGCGGCTGTATCCAGCGCTGGCCTGCATCGCCGGTCACAACGTGAAACCTTACGGCGGCCTCGGCACGCTGGGCGCCGACATCCGCTTCTTCACCTTCCTGCGCGACCCGGCTGCCCGTTACGTGTCGCATTACCTGAATCGAGCCGGCGTCTATACCCGCGAGGCCTTCGAGTCGTGGGTGTCATCCGGCTGGACGCACAACTGGCAGACCAAGAAGATCGCCGGCGTTGCGGATGCCGATCGCGCCATCGACATCATCAGACCGCGGGTCGGGTTCATCGGACTGACGGAGCGCTTCGACGAGTCGCTGGTGCTGCTCGGTCACTGGCTGGCGGAGCCGGCCTTCCGGGGCGAATATCGCCCCGTCAACGAGTTGCGGGAGAAGCGTCGGCCGCGCGATGTCGAACGCGAACGCACCGACACTGGTTATCTCCATAGCGACGATGCCAGGCAGCGCATCGCCGCGGCGAATGCCGAGGACCAGAAGCTGTACGACTACGTCGTGACGCAGTTGTATCCGCGGCAGGTGGCGGCGTATCCGGGTGACCTCGCGGCGGATGTGCAGCGGTTCCAGTTGCGCAATCGCTCGGCGGGCTGGCTCTATGAGCCGCTGTGGGCCAGGTTCTATCGCAACTGCATCTACAAGCCACTGCTGCGTTTCGGCGAGGTGGCTCCGTAGCCAGGACCGAGGTGCTGCCACAGGAACCGGTCGATGGCGAGGAGCGCAGGCGACGTCGCGGCGAGCCTCGCGGCATCGCGGTCGGGGTCGCCGATGGACTGCAACCAATAGCTGCTGGAGCACCCTCGGGTGAACACCAGCGTCACTCCGGACAGCGATGGCGCCACCGAGGCGTCCGCCCTTCAGGGTGGAGCCAATGCGGGTCACCTTTCGGATCCACGGTTCGATACGGCCGACTTCGCGGACGGCGCGATCGGCGCGGCACGGCTGCTTGCGTGCCCGTCCACCGGCGAACGGTATCCGCCCGCGTCGATGCGACTGGGCGAGCAGGGCACTGTCGAGGTCAGTGCGGCGGTGGGGGCCGATGGTCGCGTGACCGGTGAGGCGGGGCAGCCGGTCCACGGGGTGGTGCAGTTACGCCTGCGCTGGGCCCTGGAGCCGTAGCGACCCGCAGACGACCCTTGCCGGCACCCGTCGGGGTTCCAGCCGTCGGATCCGTCATCGGACTTGGATTTCCTGCCCCTGTCCGGGCTAGATTGGCGCCCAGGGCGACCGGCAAGTCAGTGGGGAGGGTTCGGCGATGTCGACGCGCATTCCGGTTCTCGTTGCGCTCGTGGTCACCCTGGCCACGGGACCGGCTCGCGCCGACTGCGTTGACTACAGCGAAGCGCGCGCGAAAGCGGCTGGCGAGAAGCTGGAGCGATCGCCGCCGACGGCCGCGCAGCTCGGCGTGCCGAGCCTCGAGGGCCTGAAGCTCGACGGGCCGCGCACGACCGGCGATCCCGAGTGCGGCAGCGGACCCGTCAAGTTTTACTACTACAGCACCTCCATGACCCTGGGCGAGCTGGTCGCGGCCTACTACCCGAACATCAAGCGCCGCACGGAGACGGACGGCATGAACCGTACGTGGTTCCAGAACCCGTACAAGGGCGACGAGATCATCCTGACGTCGAATACGAGCCTGAGGATCGGGGTCGACAGCGACAAGAAGATCAACTCGCTGAGGATCGAGCCGGCGAGCACCGTGCTGCCGTTGACTGTCGAGAGCCAGCCTTACACGGCCCAGGAGATCGTGGACTGGACGCCCTGGCCAGGCGGCGCGAGTGGCCCGCGCCAGTTCGTCCGCGCGGACGGCGCCACACCGCAGTCGGCTCCCGCCGCGGCAGCGGCCAGTGCGCCCGCCGCGCCCGCGGGCGCGAAGCCCAACTGCGCGCCCGCCGCTGCAACGGCTGACCAGGCGTCGAGCGACGCTACCGCTGTCGGCGCGGACGTCGGCGGCAAGACGCTCGGGGGCGGCTACGGTCGCAACGTGGGGGCCGCCGTGGGTGGACTGCTCGGCGGCCTCGGCAAGAAGAAGGCGCAGGAACCGCCACCGCAGCCGGAGTGCAAGTGAGGGCCGTGGCAAGCAGACAGGGCGGCAGCGGGACACGCAGGTTGCACGAGGCCCTGCCCGGAGCCGAACGGACGCGGGCGCTGGTATTCGATCAGGACGTGTTGAAGTCCATCGAGCGATAGTGCCAGACGTCGCACCCACTGCCACCCGCAGGGTCCCCTTCGGCCAGAAGGTGGCCTTCGGCCTGGGCATGCTGGCAAACCAGATGTTCCCGGCCGCCCTGGGCATCTTCATGGTCGTGCTCGTGCAGGACATGGGCTTCCCGGGCTGGATGTGGGGCGTCCTGTTCTTCCTCCCGCGGGTCTTCGATTCGGTGACCGACCCGATCATGGGGTTCATCTCCGACAACACGCGATCCACCTGGGGCCGGCGCAAGCAGTACGTGTTGATCGGCGCCGTCGTTATGGGCATCGCCTTCATCGCGATGTGGCAGCTCCACCGCGAGGACGGCATCCCCTACAACTTCGTCTATTTCCTGTGCTGGTCGCTGGTGTTCTACGCGGGGCTGACGCTGTTCAGCATCCCGTACGTGGCCATGGGCTACGAGATGAGCGACGACTTCCACGAGCGCACCAGCATCATGGCCGTCGCGCAGTGGATCGGCCAATGGGCCTGGGTCATCGCGCCGTGGTTCTGGGTCGTGATGTACGACCCCGACTGGTTCAGCAATGCCGACGCGGCCACCCGCACGCTGTCGATCTGGGTCGGCGTGGTCTGCATGCTGCTGGCGATGGTCCCGGCGCTGTTCCTGCCCAGCCGCTCGACCAGGGACGACACGAGCCTGATCCCGCTGACGCTGAAGAACGTCGGCGGCGGCATGCGGGAGATCCTGAACGGCTTCAGGGAAGCCTTCGGTTCCCGGCCGTTCCGCAAGCTGTGCTTCGCCACGTTCCTGATCTTCAACGCCTTCAACACGGTGGCGGCGTTCTCGTTCTTCATCGTCGTCTACCACCTGTTCGGGGGCAACACGGCGGCGGCCGGCATCTGGCCCACGCTGTTCGGCAGCGTCGGCGCGCTCGTCACCACCTTCGCCGTGATCCCGACCGTCGCGTGGATGTCGAGGCGGACCGGCAAGAAGAACGCGTTCATGATCTCGCAGGGCGTCTCGATCGTCGGCTACGTGCTGCTGTGGTTCCTGATGGTGCCGGGCCAGCCGTACCTGTTCATGTTCGCGCTGCCCTTCTTCTCGTTCGGCATCGGCGGGCTGTTCACGCTGATGATGTCGATGACGGCGGACGTCTGCGACCTCGACGAGCTGGCCACGGGCAAACGGCGCGAAGGCATCTTCGGTGCGATCTACTGGTGGATGGTGAAGTTCGGCTTCGCCATCGCCGGCCTGCTGAGCGGCGCCATCATGACCCTGGTCGGGTTCACGCCGGGTGCGGCCACGCAGGCGGAGGGCGCCGTGGACGGCCTGCGGCTGTTCTATTCCGGCGTGCCCATCTTCGGCACGCTGCTGGCCATGTGGATCATGCGCGACTACGACCTCGACGAGGAGCGCGCCACGGAAGTCCACGCCGAGCTCGAGCGGCGCAAGTCGCGCGGCGCCGGGGCCGCAACATCCGCGGGCTCGGGTGCCCGGCCGTGGCTGGCGCAGCACGGCCTGCTGCTGCCGGGCGCCGAGCCGTCGGCGCTGGCCGGACGGACGGCCGACGAGATCCGGACCTTGTACACCGAGCAGTTCCAGCGCGGCCTTTACGGCGTGTGCTTCAGCGCCTACACGCAGGGACAGCGCGCCGGCGACCGGCTCTCGGAGGCGCAGGTCCGTCGTCGCATCGACCTCGTCGCACCCCACACGCGCTGGGTGCGCTCCTTCGCCTGCACCGAGGGACACGAACTCATTCCCCGGGTGGCCCGCGCCCGGGGCCTCAAGACGATGGTGGGCGCCTGGATCAGCGCCGACCGCGAACGCAACGAACGCGAGATCGAGGCGCTGATCGCGCTGGCCCGGGAGGACGTGGTCGACGTCGCGGTGGTGGGCAACGAGGTATTGCTGCGCGACGAACTGCCCGAGCAGGAACTGCTGGCCTGCATCGCACGCGTCAAGGCCGCGGTCCCTGACGACGTGCGAGTGGGCTGCGTCGATGCCTACTTCCAGTTCCTGGAACGGCCCGCGCTCACCGCGACCTGCGACCTGGTGCTGGCCAACTGCTACCCGTTCTGGGAAGGCGCCGACATCGACTTGGCGGCACAGTACCTGCGGCGCATGCACGCGCTGGTGAAGGCCGCTGCCGGCGAAGACAAGCGCGTCATCGTCGCCGAGACCGGCTGGCCCGGCCGTGGCCGGCCCGTGGCCGGGGCCGTGCCCTCGCCCGACAACGCGATGAAGTACTTCATCGACGTGCAGCAGTGGGCCCGCAGCGAGGGGATCAAGCTGTTCTACTTCTCCTCGTTCGACGAGCCGTGGAAGCTCGGCCAGGAGGGGGAAGTGGGCACGCAGTGGGGACTGTGGGACAAGGACGAGCGGCCGAAGTATGGAGTGTAGGCGGCTGACCGCGAACGGCCGGCGAGCGTCACGATGGAGGAGCTGCACGCAAGGATGAATCCGCGGGCCGCGGCGTCGGCGCGCTACCCGACTCCCGACCTCGCGGCGATCCACGCCGAGCTCGCCCGCAAGGGCGTGAAGCGCGTGCTGCTTTGGCAGGAGTACCAGGCCCACCACCCCGACGGCTGCCAGTACAGCGCGTTCTGCCGCGACTGCGACGCCTGGCTCGGACGGCAGGATGCGTGTTCGCTTCGAGCACACGCCAGGCGACAAGCTATTCGTCGACTACGCTGGCTAGACGATGGCGGTCGTCGTAAGCCACAGCGGCGAGGTGCAGGTCGCGCAGACTTTCGTGGCCGCGCTCGGCGCGAGGCACTACAGGTATCGGCGCCTACACATCCA
>Ga0105103_10001147_pt1 | contig 14901 bp, 8 predicted proteins | sample PPLLaktember2015_2_FD_79107 | JGI IMG/M metagenome (GOLD analysis project Ga0105103, IMG submission 79107) | Freshwater sediment microbial communities from Prairie Pothole Lake near Jamestown, North Dakota, USA - PPLs Lake P7 Core (6) Depth... | ecosystem: Environmental > Aquatic > Freshwater >...
AACCTGATAAAATCATTGAAGTTTTTCTGAAGTATTTCCTACCTCCCGAAAAAAAAAAGTTAAATAAATTCTTTTCGGGAAAAAAAATTCTGATTACTGCTGGCCCTACATATGAATCTATCGATCCGGTGCGGTTCATTGGTAATTGCTCCACGGGTAAAATGGGTTTTGCACTTGCTGAAGCTTTTTCTGAAACCGGTGCTATTGTAACTCTTATATGTGGCCCAACGGCACTTAATCCTTGTAAAAATATTGCCAATTATATTCAAGTCAGATCAGCAGATGAAATGTACCAGCAATGCCTGAATTATTTTGCTGAATCGGATATAACAGTACTTTCAGCTGCTGTTGCTGATTATAGGCCTACAGAAGAAGCCGGTCAGAAAATAAAAAGCCAAAATCAAAAATTGAACATTGAGTTGGTTAAAACTGTTGATATTGCTACAGAATTGGGTAAAATAAAAAAACCTGGCCAGTTATTAGCAGGTTTTGCCCTTGAAACCAATGATGAACTCCAGAATGCAAGAGGTAAGATGGAAAAGAAAAATTTCGACCTGATTGTACTTAATTCCTTAAATGATGCAGGTGCTGGTTTTGGGTTCGATACAAATAAAATAACAATTATTGACCGGCACAATAAAATTCATAATTTCGGGTTAAAATCTAAGTACGATGTTGCCTGGGATATTCTTCAGACTATTTCCGGACAACAGGGTAATTAAATTCTCTATAATGAAAATAGGTGTTAAATATCATTAATTCAATACTTTAATAAGGTGAAAAGATATTATTACTTTCTATTTTTTATACTTTTCTTTTTTGGGTATAAAAACATTAGTGCACAGGAGCTTAACTGCAATATTTCGTTAAATACTTCGCAGATTCAAGGTACAAATAAGGATGTTTTTAATACTTTGAGCGAAGCAATAACTGATTTCATGAACAATACTGTCTGGACTAATACAGTAATTGATGGATCAGAGCGTATTGAATGTAATATTCTTATAAATATTACCAGTCAGCCAACAACTGTTTCATTTGAAGGTACAATGCAAATTCAGGCACGACGGCCTATATTTGGTTCGGCCTATAATTCTGTAATGTTTAATTATGTCGATAACGATTTTCAGTTTAAGTATACTGAGTTTGATCCTTTGGAATTCTCTGAAAATACCCATTTATCTAATCTGACTTCAATGTTGGCATTTTATGCCTATATTATAATCGGGCTTGATTTCGATTCGTTTTCGCCTAAAGGGGGCGACCCTTATTTTATGAAAGCTGACAAGATTATAAATAATGCGAGTAATTCGTCTGATCCCGGCTGGAAAGCTTTTGATAGCAAAAGCAGAAAGAACCGGTATTGGTTGGTTAATAATCTTCTTAGTCAGGAATATTCCCGTTTACGAACTTTTAACTATAACTATCACAGATTAGGTCTCGATGTTATGGGGCAATCGCTTGAAAAAGGTAGGTTGGTTATAAAAGATGCTGTTATTGAGTTAGAACGTTTTTACGATTCAAAACCCGATCCATTTATGCATTATTTGCAGGTAATACTCGATTCCAAAGCTGATGAAATTGTGCAGGTTTTTTCTCAGGCCCCCCCTGAAGACAGGAAGAAAATATTTAATATAATGGTTAAGGTCGATCCTGCAAGCCCTTCAAAATACGCACTTTTGAAACAATAATTCAAAGGGTTTATAACATGTTTAAATAAATTCACTATCGGGTATACTTTAGCAGAACATAATTATTTAGTTTTACTGCAAACCGATGAACAATGCTTAAATCAATTTTTATTGATAATTATGCTCTTATTGAAAAACTAGAGATTGAGTTTGAAAAAGGGTTGAGCATTGTAACCGGTGAAACGGGTGCCGGTAAAACCATTTTATTAGGCGCATTATCGCTTATACTTGGGAAAAGGGCTGATACTTCTATATTAAAGGATACTGAACGAAAATGCATCGTTGAGGGTGAATTTTTAATAGAGGGTTATGGACTTGAACCCTTTTTTGAACAGCATGAATTGGAATTTTTTACGGATACCCTGATAAGAAGGGAAATTTCAGGAAACGGCAAAAGCAGGGCTTTTATTAATGATACCCCTGTTAACCTCGAAATACTTCAGGAATTATCACTTTATCTTATCGATATCCATTCGCAGCATCAAAATTTGCTGTTGAATAACGAAAAATACTTGCGCTGGATTATTGATAGTTTTGCCGGAACAAACAGCCAGTCTGAAGAGTTCAGAAAAGATTTTCTTGATTACTCAAAACTCAGGAGAGGATATGAAACTGCAAAAAATGAATACGACAACAATAAGAGTGACTTTGATTACATAACACATCAGTTTAATGAACTTCGCGATGCTGCCTTGGTTAAGGATGAATTGCCACAGCTCGAGCAGGAATTTGATATACTGGACCATGCAGGCGAAATTAAAACGGGTTTTGCAAACTCTCTCGAAATTCTTCATTCTGAACAGGAAGGTATTATAAATGGATTAAAACAAGTGCTTGACATCCTTTTAAAAACAAAAGTGCACTTTCCGTCTGTTGAAGATGCCTGCAACAGAATTGAAAGCATATATATTGAGATTAAAGAAATAAAACGCGAAATTGATGCATTTAATGAAAAGGTTGAGTTTGATCCTATTCGTACCGGGCACGTTCAGCAGCGGATAGATAGCCTTTACACCTTATTACGAAAATATAAGGTTAGTTCTGATGCTGAATTGATTGAAATTCGCGATAAACTTGACAGAAAAATTCAACTGCACTCTATTGGCGATTTTGAACTTGATAAGCTTTTGAAAGAATTGGAAATAAAACGAAATCAGGTAGAAGCAAAAGCCCAACAACTTTCTGAACAAAGAAAATCAGTGTTCAATGATTTTGAAGTTAAGGTTGTGGAACTTTTGCAATCTTTAGGTATGCCAAATGCCGGATTCTCAATACGCTGGCAACAAACAGAAACTTCAGAAAGCGGAATTGATAGCATTCAATTTATGTTTTCTGCAAATAAAACAATTTCATTACAAAATATAGCTAAGATTGCATCAGGTGGTGAGTTGTCGCGATTAATGCTGGCTATAAAATATCTGATATCAAATTCATCGGCGCTTCCAACCATTGTTTTCGATGAGATTGATACTGGTGTATCGGGCGAAATTGCTGATAAAGTTGGAAACCTTATAAAATCAATGTCGCAAAATATGCAGGTAGTAAATATTACCCATCTGCCGCAGGTAGCCAGTAAAGGTGAACGGCATTACCTGGTTTATAAGCACAGCGAAAATGGTTCGGTTAAGACATTTATCAGATTGCTGAATGATGAAGAACGTATATTGGAAATTGCAAAAATGCTAAGTGGTGATTCAATAACTGATGCTGCAATTGAAAATGCCAAGGTTTTGTTGGGGAAATAAAAAACGCTATTCGCCATTCGCTTTTCGTTTTAATATTTTTTTCTATCAATTGCTAAAGGCCAAAAGCCAATGGCTAATTGCCAACAGCTTTAATTTATTTGCCCTATCTTTGCACATTAAAAAAACGAAAAATGACTTATAATTTATTAAAAGGGAAAAAAGGTATTATTTTCGGGGCATTAAACGATATGTCGATTGCCTGGAAGGTTGCGGAAAAAGCGCATGAGGAAGGCGCCCGGTTTGTTCTTACTAATACCCCGGTTGCTATGCGTTTAGGCACAGTTGATGAACTTGCACAAAAATGCAATGCACAGATAATTCCTGCTGATGCTACAAGTGTTGAGGATCTGGAAAATCTTGTGGTTAAATCAATGGAAATTTTTGGAGGTAAAATTGATTTTATTCTTCATTCCATTGGTATGTCGCCCAATGTTCGAAAAGGACTTTCATATGATAATCTGAACTACGATTTTTACCAGAAAACACTGGACATTTCTGCGCTTTCGTTTCATAAGGTGCTGTTGGTTTGTCGTAAACTCGATGCAATAAGCGAATGGGGATCAGTAGTAGCCCTGTCATATGTTGCTGCTCAAAGGACATTATATGGATACAACGATATGGCTGATGCTAAATCATTACTTGAATCCATTGCCCGCAGTTTTGGCTATATTTATGGGCGCGATAAGAAAATCAGGATTAATACCATTTCACAATCTCCAACCCTGACTACGGCAGGTAGCGGTGTAAAAGGGATGGATAAATTATTGGATTTTTCTGAACGCATGTCACCACTTGGTAATGCTTCTGCCGAAGATTGTGCCGGGTATTGTGTTACATTATTTTCAGATCTTACACGCAAGGTTACTATGCAAAACCTTTTTCACGATGGAGGTTTCTCCAGTATGGGTATGAGCCTTAAAGCTATGACTCAATACGATAAGAGTTTCAGGGATGATGACCTGGAAGGAGATTGATTAATTTTAATGTTGCTAAAATTAAAGTTAAGGGTTTATGCAACAAATTATAGAATGCATACCTAATGTTAGCGAAGGACTCGATTTTTCGATAATTAATAAATTATCATTATCAATTGAAAAGGTTAAAGGTGTAAAATTATTGCATACCGATATTGGTGAATCGGCAAACCGTACTGTTTTTACTTTTGCCGGTACGCCAGACTGTGTATGCGGTGCCGCATATAACCTTATCAATGAGGCAAAGTCATTGATTGATATGACAAACCATCATGGTAACCATCCACGAATAGGGGCAGTAGATGTTTGTCCATTGGTACCCATACAAGGCATTACCATTGAAGAAACAATTAGATATGCTGATGATTTGGCCTCTAAAGTAGGGTCTGTACTGAACATACCCGTATATCTTTATGAGAAATCGGCCCAACATTCCGAAAGGATCAAACTTGAAGATATCAGAAAAGGCGGATACGAAGGCTTAGCAGAGAAAATGAAGCTTAGGGAATGGAAACCCGACTTTGGTCCTGCAAATTTTGATCCGCATTTTGGTGCAATTATTATTGGTGCAAGGAATTTTCTGATCGCGTATAATATTAACCTGGCAACTTCTGATATATCAATTGCCAAATATATAGCTGCTGAGATAAGGGAAAGTGGTATTACAAAAAATGTAATTGAAAAGGGGATTAATAGAAAAATAAGGGTACCTGGCATATTGAAAGCCGTTAAAGCTATTGGCTGGTATGATGAAAGAAACCATTGTGCCCAGGTATCGACAAATATTGTTGATTATAAGGTTTCTTCCATAATAAAAGTACATGAAACAATAATAAGCGTTGCACAGAAATTTGGGGTAAATGTTACAGGTAGTGAAATTGTTGGGTTAGTTCCGTTAGATTCAATTATCGATGAAAACCAAATTTTATTAAACAATAACGACCCTGAGGGAGTTGAAAAAAAGTTAATAACATTTTCTGAAAAGATACAATTAAATCTGTGGACAGAAAACTCGCTGAATGACAAGATATTAGATTTCAAACTCTAAACGTTAAGCGATTAGCATCCTGTTTAAAGAAGAAAATTAAAATTTCTTTTACGTATATTCTTTCATTTATAATTCATTGATATATAATAATATATATTATCAATGTACAATAATATAATTTGTTTATTAATTTATATGCAGTATAGTATTCTGTATTTTAAGAAGTTAATTATAATGGCCTCTTTTATTTCTAAATATAATTTTATAGATTTGATAACAAAGATGCCATATTGGAAAGATGGATCTTTTTAAACTGACTAGTATTAACCTATTATAAACCTAACAAATGTATCTATGAAAAGAAAGTTGAGTATTCTTGTATTCCTGTTTTTCATAGGCTGTCTGGCTTATGCGCAGGAGTTACAAATTACCGGTTCTATTACCAGCTCAGAGGATGGTAGTGCACTACCAGGTGTTTCTATCCTTATTCAGGGAACTAAAGTAGGCACTACAACCGATGTAAATGGAAAGTATACCATTAAAGCGCCTGTCGGTTCTGTCTTAGTTTTTAGTTTTGTAGGTATGCAACCGCAAGAGATCACGGTCGGAAATCAACCCACAATTGATTTGGCAATGGAACCTGAAGCACAATCTTTAAATGAGGTTGTTGTTACTGCTTTGGGTATCCAAAAAGAAAAGAAAGCTTTAGGCTATGCAGTAACTGAATTTAAAAGCGATGATTTTGAGAAAATCCAGGTTGTTGATGCTTCCCAGGCATTACAGGGAAAGGTTGCCGGGGTCTCAATATCAACTTCATCAGGAGCCCCAGGTGCTTCTACAAGGGTTCTCGTTCGTGGAGTTTCTTCTATAACTGGTTCTAATCAGCCCCTTTATGTTATCGATGGAGTTCCAATAGATAATTCTTATGCGAATGCTAATAGTACATTGGCTGAAACAAATGCAAATAGAACAGTTGACTTTGGTAATGCTGCTTCAGACATTAATCCTGCTGATATTGAATCGATATCAGTACTTAAAGGTGCCGCTGCAACAAGTTTATATGGTTCAAGAGCAGCAAATGGTGTTATTATTATTAAAACCAAAACAGGTAAAAAAGGTGAAGGATTTAAAGTTAATTTTTCCAGTTCTGCTTCATTAACTGAGGTAGGTCGTTTACCTTATTATCAAACTAAATATGGACAAGGTTGGAGCGGACATTTCGACCCAATTGAAAATGGAAGCTGGGGGCCTGAAATGGATGATAAAGAAAGACTGACTGGTAATACTGTCGATAATACACGTCGTATGATGCCCTATTCATACCAGAAGAATAGTTTACGCGATTTTTATGAATATGGTTATTCAAGTGATAATTCATTATCGGTTACTGGTGGTACAGAAAATATTGGATATTTTGTATCGTTGGCAAATACAAAACAGGATGGGGTTGTACCTGGCGATGTTGATGTAATGAACCGTAATGCAGTGACTTTTAAAGCTAACGGTGAATATAAAAAGACAAAGATTGACTTTGGGGTAAATTTTGTTAACAAGAAAATCCGGGCTGTAGCTACCGGGCAGGGTGACGATGCAGGAGGTGGTAAAACATTGTATCAGGAAGTACTTCAAAATCCAATAAATCATTATATACCGCTTTATCGCGATTATGAAAACGAGTTTGATAACCTCGATAACTATTATACTCCTTATGCACAAAACCCCTACTTTATTATAAATGAAAACGGTAATGAATTTAAGCAATACCGCTTAATTACCAGTCTTAATGTTTCTCAGGAAATATATAAAAGGCTAAATTTAAATTGGAGGGGAGGATTAGACCATTACTCAAATTTTTATAAAGACTGGGGTGCAAAAGCTCAAATTACGCCCGAAACTCCAAATTCAAGTGCCAATGATGTAGCTGGTATGGTTAAGGAAGAGGGCAAAACAATCTCAAATTTTTCTTCTGATTTGGTACTCAATTATAATGGATCTTTAAATATTGGTACCGGAACTCTTGAATATGATGTATTAGTTGGAAATAACGTTATTTCCAATTTTAACAAAAGAGTAACTACTACATCAAAAGATTTAGTTATACCTGGATACTATAATATTAAGAATATTAGTGGAATGCCAGATGTCTCAACCGATGAAGAATTAAAAAAGCTGGTTGGTTTATATGGACAAGTTGGTTTAAACTTTAATAATTATTTATTTTTACAGATAACAGCCAGAAACGATTGGTCGTCGACCTTACCTAAAGGATCTAATTCATATTTCTATCCCGGTATTAATGCAGGTTTTGTCTTTTCAGATATCTTACCGCGAAATAATATTTTAACCTTTGGTAAATTAAGGGCATCTTATGCTGTTACTGGGCTTGATGCTGATCCTTATAAACATGAAGGATATTATTCATCTGCCAGGATCAGAGCCGGTGGTTTTGGTACTACCATTTATCCGGTAAATTCAATTCCTGCTTACGAAAAAAATAATACACTCGGAAACTCAAATATAAAACCTGAAATATCCAAGGAAATAGAAGGAGGATTTGACTTAAGGTTTCTCAACAACAGGATTGGTCTTGATATTGCTGCTTATCAAAAAGTAACAACTGATTTAATTATGGAAGCAACAATCGCTGCATCTTCAGGGTATTCGATACAAACATTTAATATAGGTCAGATTACTAACAAAGGTATTGAGTTACAATTAAATTTAGTCCCGATAGACATCAATAACTTTAATTGGGAAATTACATATACATTTACTAAAGGGAATACCATATTAGATAAGCTTTCAGAAGAATTGGGTGTTTCGGAATATGTTATCAACTCAGCTTATGAGGCTGAGTTTGTTGCAATACCAGGTGAACAACTTGGAATGTTCAGGTTGCCAGGCTATAAATACTCACCCGAGGGCAAAATTATTGTTGGTGATAATGGTTTGGCTGTTGAGGGTAGTAAAGAATTATATGGATCTTCGGTACCTGATTATAATATGTCTTTAATAAATACTTTTTCATATAAAGGATTAAGCCTTTCATTTTTATTTGATTATCAGAAAGGTGGTTATATGTGGTCGTATACTTCTAATATTACTTTTTGGTCGGGCAGTAATGAACAATCTATCACAAACGATAGAAGACCATGGGTAATACCCAATTCGGTTGTTGAGGTTTACGATGATAAAGGTAAAGTAATTGGTTATGAAGAGAATACAACCCCAATATTAAATAACTGGCATGAGTATTTTTCCAGTAATACTAATAAACCTATTGAGCGCAACAGGATGGTTGAAAAGACATATATAAAACTAAGGGAACTTTCTTTAAACTATGTTCTTAGCAAATCGTTAATAGAAAAAACAAAAATATTTTCATCTGTGTCAGTTTCTCTTTATGGCAAAAATCTATTATTGTGGACACCTGCTGATAATAGCTTTATCGATCCCGAATCTTCTACATTTGGTAATGACCTTGTAGGTATGTTTGGTGAATTTGGAGGGGCCCCTTCTGTAAGAAATTATGGTATCAGATTAAATTTATTATTTTAAACCCGACTAACAATGAAAAGAATATCGATTATATTTAGTTTTATTGGTATCTTCTTTCTTTCAGGATGTGAAAAATATCTGGATGTAAATAAAGATCCAAATTATCCGACTGATGTGGAGGATTATTTAAGTCTTCCGGCAGCCCAGGTTTCGGTTGCAAGTGTATTCTCTGCTGAATATAGCATAGTAGGTTCTTTCTGGTCACAACATTGGGCACAGAACAATACTTCATCTCAGTATAAAACCTTTGAAACCTATACTCTTAGTAGTAATGATGGTTTTGTTGACAATTCATACTTTGAATTGTATTCTGGAGGTCTTTCTGATAATGAAATAATTCACCGAAAAGCCAGAGAAGAAAAAAACTGGGGACTGTATCTGATGACTTCCACTTTAAAAGCATTTACATTTCAGTATCTTGTCGACTTATACGATAATGTACCATATACAGAAGCATTTAAAGCTGAAGAAGGGATTTTAAACCCTGCAATTAACACCGGACAAGAAATATACGATTCTATTTATTATCTATTAAATGAAGCATTATCAAAAGATTTTGCAGAGTTTAATATTGAAAGATATCGTAACTATGATTTATTGTTAGGTGCTGAAATTGAAGAATGGCAAGCATTTGCAAATACACTTAAGTTAAGGATATTACTTCGTCAATATAACGTCAGAACGGACTTCGCCAGAACTGAAATAGATTCCTTACTTTCTAGAGAAACAGCTTTCCTTAGTTCTGATGTAGCCCTTACAAATTTTTTGGATGAGGATAGTAAATCAAATCCTTTATATGAGACTGATCAAAGACAATTAAATACTAAAAACAATATTAGGGCAAATGCTACTTTTGTTTCATACCTTAAGGCAAATAAAGATCCCCGAATGTCATTGTTATTTAACAAAGTTGGTGGTGATATAATTGGAATGGTCACGGGTTCATACGAAGTACCATCAACTGAGTTTGTTGCTACCGATATTATTGCAAATCCAAAATTCACAGCAACAATGCCTGTTTATTTTATGACAGTTGCAGAATCAGAACTTTTGCAGGCTGAAGCATATTTGCGTTTAGGTAAAGTCGAAGAAGCAAAAGAACATTATGATGCAGGTGTTGAAAGTTCATTTGAACGTATGGAAGCCGATATGGGTACTCTTATTGATGAGGGTGGCGCTTATTTTTTTCCATCAAGCAATTTCGGTGCCCAGCTTGAAGCAATAATTATGCAGAAATGGGTTGATGCTGCCGATGGACAAAGAGGTATTGAGTCGTTTATTGAGCAAGTCAGAACTGGAATACCTAAGTTATCTGCTGTAAATGCATCAATTAGTGTTGGGGTACTTCCTTCTAATTTAAGCACTATTGGATATATTCCAGGAACATTAATCTACAGCAAAAAAGGATCAACCGGAGGTAGGTTCCCGGTTCGTTTACCTTATCCCGATAGCGAACTGAACTTTAATTCAAATGCTGCTGTTTATAAAGATTTATCCGATGCAGATGTAATGCAAACAAAAGTATGGTGGAACAAATAAATAGAAAACCATGAAATATAAAAATATAATAATATTATCCATAGCTATACTGGCAATTCACTTGACCAGTTGTGATAAGAAATATGAGGATGCAGGAGTTACTGTTCAACCTGCCCCATACATTGAAGTTCTTGGAGCTAATCCCTTATTTATTCTTAAAGGACTTGAATTTGAAGATCCGGGTATTTACACCGAACTAATTGTAAATGATGATACTCTTACTGAAATTGATTATAAGGTACTAGGAAAAATTAATACTGACCTTATTGGAAACTATACTCTAACATATGAAGTAAGAAACAATAATAATATTCCGTTTTATGCAACACGTAAAGTTTCGGTAGTAGATTTTACAGGTTATGATGTTTTCGAAATACCTATTGGGGAGTATGATGGAATAAGGGTTAACAGAGGAAAAGGCGGAACAGTAGTTATTGAAAAAATACGTGAAGGTATTTATAGCTGTTCAGATGTTCTTGGCGGGTACTATGATCAATTTGCAGGTTATGGGCCTGATTATGCCGCAACTGCTTTACTAATTATAGATGCTGATGGTAATTTACGAAGTGAATTGGGTTATGTTTCTGGATGGGGCCAAATAGTAATTAAAAATGCAAGTTTTAATTCAGCAACTAATGTCATGTCTTATACAATGGTAATGACTAATGACGGTTTTAGTTTTGATGTATCTCTAACTTTAAAATAAAACGATTTAATTATGAAAAAGTTAATATATAGTTTGGCAGTTTTATTTGTTCTTTTAATTTCCTGTGATGTTAAGGAAGATTATGAACAAATAAATTCCAAGGCAGTTGAATATGCCGGCCAATGGTATTTTACTGTAACTTCATCTGATGGTGCCACAGTTTATAAAATATATGATAATACAACTTTAATAACTTATAACACTTCAGATGACTTAGCTACTGAAATTTGGATTGACGATCAGAGTGGTTTTTTCCCTTCTAAATTTAAAGCAGTTTTAAATGGTAATTTGGAAATGTTCTCAGCTGCTCGAAGTGAAAATGAGTACTTTGATTCGGATACAGTTGAACCAGCTGAGGCAACTTCTATTGGTCTTGTTTCAACTGTCATACAGCCATTTAATGCTTTTGAAGTTGTCTCAGGGAGCATTTTGAAAGATGTAGCGACAACAAAAACCGGCAATATTGTAGATAGCATATTTCTATCTATATATGCCTATCAAGATATATATACATTTAATAGTGCCTTTGATAAAATTGATACAGCTTTTATTAAAGTTGCAATTGATTCTACTGAAAGTTGGGATGTTGATACAATTGTGCACGTTTTAAATCCTGAATCGGGTTACTATGATGAAGATTGGGTTAAAATTAATGATACTGTATATTATCAGATTGACTCAGTATCTATTATGGATTATAAATATGAAAATCAGGTTTCAGAAATAGATACCTTATACAAATGGATTATGCAGCCTCCTGCTGTTGAAATTCGCCAGGAAAGAATTATTGCAGGACATCGTTATTCAGGGTTCATTGAGGATATGTATTAATTTATAAAACATAATCTTAAAGAGGCTATCTCAAAAGTCAGAGATAGCCTCTTTTGTTTGTATTACTTTGAGCACTATGCATAACACTGTGGTTAAATAATGTATACTGCAAACTCAAAAATATTTCTCATCACAAAATATAAGTGTATCAATTCCGTTTTTGTTTCACCGTAAATTACATTATTTTTAGCGGCAGAAACCTATACCCATAATGGTTGTATTTTTACAAAAGCTCAGAAAATTAATAATACCTTTAATAGTTTCCTTTTTAACAACAGGACTTTATGGTCAGGTGCATACTGTTACCGGTATTGTTACCAGTTCGGAAGATAATATGCCTTTACCCGGTGTAATTGTCACCATTCTAGGTATTAATAAGGGCACAGTTACTAACATTGATGGTATTTATTCGCTTGAAATACCGGCTGGAACTGATTCAATTGAATATCGTTTGGTTGGGATGAAATTACAGCGATTATCTGTAAGTAAGGTTAGTAAACTTGATGTGGTTATGAGTCCCGAAGTATTCGAAATGAAAACAGTTGTTGTTACAGCATTGGGCATTACCCGCGAAGCAAAGTCGCTTGGATATTCTGTTACTGCTATGGGTGGCGATGAGATTAGTAAATCAAACGATCGCAGCTTACTTAATTCGCTGCAAGGCAAAGTTGCAGGGGTTAATATTAGTTCTGCATCAGGGGCCCCGGGTTCTTCAACCAGAATTATGATGAGAGGGGTATCATCTTTATCAGGGAGCAATCAGCCTTTGGTAGTAATAAACGGAGTAGCTGTAAATAATACCCAGTCAGGAAGTTCTTCAATTAATGGAGGTACCGATTTTGGTAATAAGCTTAACGACCTTAGTCCCGACGATATTGAGTCGGTATCGTTTTTAAAAGGGGCTGCCGGAACAGTGCAATATGGTTCAAGAGCTGCCAATGGTGTAATTATTATTACTACCAAATCGGGCAAAGTTAATGCAAAGACCCAGGTAAGCTTTAATTCGTCTGTAGGTTTTGAAAAACCACTTCGTCTTATTACTTATCAGAACGATTATGGACAAGGTTTGTATGGCAACACTGTTGCATACGAGAATACCAGTTGGGGACCTAAGTTCGATAACAAATATCACCCCTGGGGGAATACTGTTGATGATGAAGTAAGGGTGAAAGCATACAGGGCATTACCTGATAATGTTGAAGAATTCTTCGAAACAGGCAGGAATTACTCAAATTCCCTCTCTATAAGCGGAGGGACCGAAAAAACAACATATTATTTGTCATATAATAATGTGACCAGCGATGGTATTTTTCCAACCGATGCCGATAGCTATTTAAAACATTCTCTTTCACTGAGTGCTTCTCATGTTGTTTCCGACAAATGGAAATCATCAGCTTCAATAAATTACATTAAAAAGAAGAGCAGTTTTGTAGCTACTGGCCAGGGAGAACAGTCGGTATATAACCAGGTAATGCAAACTCCACGTGATATAAGTCTCCTCGAAGTTTCTGATCTCGATAATAAATGGAATACAATCGATAATTATTATTCTCTATATACGGTCAACCCATATTATCTTCTCAAAAAAAACGGAAATTTTAATGAAGAGGACCGAATATTATTTAATGTTGACCTGAATTATGAAATTCTAAAGGACTTTACAGCGCTCTGGCGTTTTGGGGGCGATATTTCAAATGAACGCCGGAAAATATACAGGGTAAAGATCGAACCTCAAGGTAATAATGAGTATTCTTCTGTTTATGATCCAGGTATGGAAAGCCGATCAACTCCTTCACAATCGCAACTTAATAGCGACCTTATCCTTACTTATAAACTTGAAAAGGAAAAATGGTCTCTCGATCTGATGGCGGGACAATCATTGAATCAACGATCATCCTACGGATTAGGAACTTATGTAAGCAATATAACTAACGAAGGATATCATCATATCACCAACAGCTCTGAAAGGCCCCAATCGGATGAATCTACCATTTTGCGCAGAAATATCGGTGCTTATGGTAGTGCTGATTTCTCATATAACAATTTCTTTTTTCTTTCTTTCAATGCACGTAACGAATGGAGTTCAACGTTGCCCAAAAAGAATAATTCTTATTTCTTTCCGGGAGGAAATATAGGCCTTATTTTTTCTGAATTAATGCCTTCTTCCAAACGTATTTTGCCATATGGTAAACTTAGGGTAAGTTGGGCCAGGGTTGGCAACGATGCTGCGCCTTACCTTATAACTAATTCTTTTGTTCAGGGTTATCACAGCGATGGATTTGGTAATATGACCTATCCGCTGACAAATGGTGTTCAATCATACGATGTTGGCGACTTGATTACAAATGATGAATTAAAACCAGAGCTAACAGAAGAATACGAAATTGGTACCGATCTAAAATTTTTAAATAACCGGATTTCACTTGATTTTACTTATTATAATAAATCAACCACAAACCTAATATGGGCTTCTCCTGTTGCATATAGTTCAGGTTATTCGGTTCAGATGCAAAACCTGGGTAAATTAACCAACCAAGGTATTGAGGCACTTATAACGGTTGAACCAATAAGAACACAGGATTTTGTATGGGAATTGGCGTTTAATTTTACTAAAAACAACAATAAGCTTGAATACCTTAATGAGCAATTAGAAGAAGCAGAATTAAATGCATTAAGGATTGATGGAGGACAGCAGGTTTCATGGGTTGCAATCCCCGGAATGCCTGTTGGAGTGTTTAAAGTACGCGTTCCTCAATATACACCTGAAGGTAAAATGGTAGTTGATAATAAAGGTTTGCCCGTAGCCGACGATACGATTAGAATAGCAGGAAACTCACAATATAAGTATTTCGGAGGTGTTTCAAATAAG
>Ga0105103_10001148_pt1 | contig 14894 bp, 19 predicted proteins | sample PPLLaktember2015_2_FD_79107 | JGI IMG/M metagenome (GOLD analysis project Ga0105103, IMG submission 79107) | Freshwater sediment microbial communities from Prairie Pothole Lake near Jamestown, North Dakota, USA - PPLs Lake P7 Core (6) Depth... | ecosystem: Environmental > Aquatic > Freshwater >...
CTGAAAAACCCAAAAAGGAAGTGCCCCGAGAGGTCTTCACCTCGGATGCATCATAACCCCGAATCTGCGGCGTTTTGCGCATTCCGCAGGACTTCTTGCCATTACGTCCTGCTTATTGCCCGCTGATCGGGAGAGTGCTCCGGCAGATAACCTGCGGCCCCATGAAACGGTATCTTTTTCGACAGCATACTGTTCGCCGTTCTGGTTTACTGTCTTACCGGATCATGGCGTTTTTGCCAGATTTCCCCTTTTAGCGGCCCGACGGAAAACGATATCTTTGCCGTTCACGGGTCTTTGGCCGTACAGGCCCGGGAACTTATCGCATCCTTCGCTGCATTCTCAGCTTTGGCCTCCCTGAGGCAAGCCCCCGTACGTTTTGATTTTATAAATACCTGCGGACAATTTTCAGTTTTTGTAATGTTCGTTCTATCTCAAAATTTATCTGAAGCAGCAAACTTCTGCCGGGCCCGGCGGTGGAACTGTACTGCCCATGAACCAGGGGAGGTGCCGGCTATTAAAAATAACCAGATACAGACGTTACCGTTCAGCGGAGATGGATCCTGCCGGGCAGGTGCGACCCGGGTCGTGGACATGACGATTGTTCAGCAGATCGTCGGGATTATGACCGGGACAGGAGTATATACCCTGCAGGGATGTGATCCTACCAGATTATTTTTTATCGGTAAACCGCCATGCCCCGTTCGGCACCGTGATCTCGAACCTGACCCCCTTCCCCGGCACTCCGTTCTCCGTGATCGTGATGCCGGTTATCGAAAGGATCTCGCGGGAGAGGAAGAGACCGAGACCGGTATGTTTGCCAAAACCTCTCGTGAATAACTGCTTTTTATCATCAGCACTGATACCATCCCCGTCATCTTCGTAGATGATCCGGAGATTCTCCCCCTGTTCCTCTGTGGTGATGCGGATGGCTGTTATCTTCTCCCCGCCGTAATGCAGGGAGTTGTCAAAAAGGTTATAAAACACTTTTTCGAGCAGCGGATCGGCAAACACCTCAAGGCCCGGGCATCCGTTCTCAACCCCGATATTCTGCATCGGGAGTTCATTCATCGTGCTGGTGACGAGTGCGCTCACATCCTGCCAGACTGCGGACTTCACCCCAAGATCCTCGTAATCCTTGGTGAAACTGATCTGGCGGGCGATAGCGGCGGCGGCCTTCTCTCCCTTTGCAATAAAGTCCGCCGTGGCGGCAACATCGGAAAGCGATCGTTTCGAGAGTTCAAGAAATCCCGAGAGGACAAGGAGCTGGTTCTTGATATCATGCCGGGTAATGCCGGAGAGGAGGTTTAACTTCCTGTTTGCAGAACGAAGCGCCTCTTCTGCACGTTTCCGTTCGGTAATATCAGTCAGGACACCGGACAGAAGGAGATGCCCCTTATCATCAGTCCCGTTCTGGATGAAATCCGAAACCCAACGCACCTGGCCATCCTTCCTGATGATGCGGTATTCGCGCTGGATGCTGTATCCCGGAACAGTGAGGAGCTTTTCGTTATCCCGCTTCTGGATCTCAGCCAGATCATCAGGCCAGACCACCTGGTCCCACCGGGGGTTCCCGGCGATAAAGTCCTGCTCGGTATACCCGGTAATTTCCCCGACTGCCCCATGGAAAAAGATTGGTGTCCAGTCGGTAGTTGAGAGGAACGCGATCCCCCGGAACGACTGGACGAATGTGCGGTATCGTTGTTCGCTCTCGCGGAGGGCTTCTTTTGCCCGCGTGCGTTCGATATGAAGGCCTACCCGCTCAGCGATGGCATTGATCAGATCACATTCGTCTACGGTAAACGGTCCTTCATAATCTGCCGGCCGCTCCTCCCGGTACCATACCTCCACACGGCCGGCCGGACTGCCGTTTACCCTGATTTCCCGAACAAGTACCTTGGGGGTTTCCAGAAAGGGATCTGTCTGGACCAGTTGTCCCTCCACGACGATGCGAGCTTCTGCAATATCAGGATACTGGAGGGCCGGCGGGATGAGATGTACGGTTTTTTCCAGGATTTCCAAAAGGCCGGTCTCAGGCTGCTCCATCAGGGTGGATATCCGGAACATGCAGTTCAGTTCCTTGAACCGCTCCCTGAGCTCATGCTCTTCCATACTGAGCTTCAGCAGGAGGAGATCGTACGGCCGGGTCAGGCTGATCACCACAAATGCCCGGTAAAAAAAGTACACTGACAGGAGCCGGAAGAGGTGCCCGAGCAGGTTCATGAACCCGTGAACGCTGACGTATGACGTAAACGTCAGCTCACCGAGAATGAGGAATACCTGTGCGGAGATGAGGAACTGCCAGACCGTGGAATCGAAGTGTCCGCGTTTACGGTACAGGATAATAATCGTGGCAACGAGGATGAGCGAGATGAGATATTCGCTCACGATCTTAAACAGGGTGAGCCCGCTGCCCTCAATGAAACACTGCGGGAAGATCTGCCAGATAAAGATACTCAGAAAGAGCAGGGCACTGGCAGCAGTGCAGGCTGCAATCACAATTGCGGTATCATATTTCCGGTCTTTTGTTATGGACTTCCCGATAAAAAATGTTGCAATAAGGAATGTGATGCTCTGGAAATAGCGTGCTGCGATCCAGAGCTGGGTGGGAAGATCGGCATTGTTGCCGGGAAATACTCCCATGCCCTTGTACGAGAGGGTATGGGTGAGATCAATGCCTCCGATGAAGAGGAACGATATTCCCACAATCAGGAAAAATGCATCCGGGACCACCCGTCTTGTATTCCAGATGATGATGAAGATCGAAAATACTACTGCGATACCAGCGATCTCTACGATACCATGGAAGAGGAGGTAGTTCCGGATGCCTGTGAAGTATAAAATAATCAGGATTGCCGCAGCGATTGCACCGTGGAGAAGATTGATCGGGAGAAAAAGCCTTCCCGTTCCGTCAGGCAATCCGGAATGTGTGATTATCATCACTCCCGCAATTCTTAATCCTTGTTCTCGATGTGTGGGAAGATATTCTTTCTCTTGGAGCGAATCAGACCCGCAATTATCTATCAGCCGGCCCAGGAATCATTATAATCGAACATACAATACCGTAAAAGAATAATGATGAGAATACAATACCCCGAAATCGGCATTTGCGGGCTTTCCTGCAGGCTTTGCCCTCAATACCATACAGAAGGTAAAAGCAGATGCGGTGGATGTAAAACCGAATCCCGGATGGGTGCCGGCTGCCCGTTTATCACCTGTGCCTTGAAAAAAGGAATTGAATTCTGCTGGAATTGCAAAGTAAATGAAACCTGTGAGAAATGGGCAAAGCACAGGGAATCCGGAAAAAAAGCCGATTCATTCAAGAGTTATCAGAAACTCAAGGATGATATTGCATTTATTCAGAAGAACGGGCTCAACGAGTTTGAAAAGACGCAAAAAACAAGAGAACACCTGCTGAACAAGATGCTTGGGGAATTCAATGAAGGGCGTTCAAAAAGCTATTATTGCATTGCTGCAACCGTTATGGAAATCCGGGAACTGGAAGAAGCATTGAAAAAAGCTCATAAGGATTCCCAGGGCCTTGGAATTAAAGAGAAAGCACGCGTTCTTCATTCAGAACTGGATGACATTGCCCGGCAAAAGAACTATTATCTGAAGTTGAGAAAATGAAAAGAAAAGATTAACGGGGTCGTTATGATCCTGCACCATGCTCCGCATCACGTTCGCCGCTGGATATCCTTTGGCTTAAAGAGAAGTAAAAAGGCAATGCTGGATGGCGTATGAGTGCCGTGGGAGGACAGAATAACAATATTATTGATACTGGCGAGACTGAAAAACTCTGGCGGACCGCGCTTCTCCTCGAATATTTCACCGTTGCCTACAACATTGCTGAAGCAGTTCTGTCAATCCTCTTCGGGATGCTTGCCGGAAGTATTGCTCTGATTGGTTTCGGGCTGGACAGTATCGTAGAGTCGCTCTCGGCAGTGATCCTGATCTGGCGTCTGCAGCAGCACGATACCGGCACACGGGATGAGGAGGAGAAAACAGAGAAGACGGCGCAGCGGTTCGTAGCGGTCACCTTCTTTATCCTCGGCATCTACGTTCTCTATGAGTCGGCTGACAAGCTGCTCGGCCACGAGATCGCCCAGACGTCACCCGTGGGAATACTCATTGCCATCGCCTCGATACTGATCATGCCCGTCCTCGCATGGAAGAAGCAGACCATGGGGACTGCAATCAAGAGCAAAGCCCTGATCGCCGATTCGAAAGAGACCTTAACGTGTGCATTCCTGTCGGTTGCCCTCCTCACCGGCCTTGGCCTAAATTACCTGTTCGGCTTCTGGCAGGCCGACCCCTTAGTGGGATTTGTCATCGTCCTGTTTCTGTTCCACGAAGGATACGAAGGATGGACGGAAGCGGGGGAGGAAGGGGGGGATGAATAGGCAGGCAGAGATATTAAACCGGAACCTGGAACTCCCTGCCGGAGTCCCGGCATAATCCTGCCGCAGGCTTACCGGCCATGAGTCCCGGCCCGGTTGGGCAACCAAGGATAGAACCCTGCGGTTCAACAAATATAATATCCAGTTCTCCCATGATTAAAACGGGAATAGTATGAAAAAAGGAACCATGAAAAGTACAGCACACAATGCAGGGGAGTACCTGGCATCCATTTTCGCGGTCGCAACCCTTGTATTTCTCCTCATCATGGCCGGATGTACCGGCAAACCGGCCGCAGAACCCGTTACGACCACTCCTGCCACAACCATACAGACCACGGCCACCACCATGACGGTTGTCCCGAGCCCCACAGAGGTATTGCCCGATCCGACAGCAGATAAAAAATTTGCTGATGCTGCAGATGCCTGTTTCAACAAGACTCCGGTCATCACCAATCTTTCTACCCACCTGGCATTCGCCACATGCATGAAGGATACGCCGCTTCCCTTGGGCAACTGTGCCCTTAACTACCGGTACTACGTCCTGAAGTATACCAACGAGGACACCACGACGGCAGGATTTGCGCGGGAAACGGAGAATTCCCGCCTTGCACGCGAGGCATATTTCCGGGGCGAAGGCTTTGATGGCGTTCGCCAGGAGTACGTACCATGCGGGAATGCAACCATTATTAAGACCTCATTTTATCAATGACCTTCCGGACCTGACGACCGTACAGTCCAAAAAAATTGCAGGGAGATATTCCCTGCTCCCCGTTACGGGACGATCCCGGCAATCGTCTGAGCTGTATGGGGATCCATAGCCCGGGCCGGTCAAAACCTGGACCGTATCAAATCCGGATTATCCTTTGCGGGCTTGTGTCCGGGGATGGAGAAAAACCATTCAGCGTTTCGCATTTTTCATAATCGTGCAATATGCGCAGGTCTCAAGGTTCTTTTCCCTGCAGCATTTCCTGATGGCGTCCTGTGAACCGGGGAGACCTAAAAAAAAACGTGCGCTCAGGGCAATATATCCCGAAAAGTTTGCGCCGGGAATGATGTGATCAGTGTTTTCCTGTACCATGCCCGTGCTCGCCCGGCACCCAGCGCCCGCCATCCTTTGTCAGCTCCTTCTTCCAGATGGGGACACACTTTTTGATCTCGTCGATGATGTAGCGCGAACCGGCATACGCCTCCTGACGGTGACTGGCACTCACAATAATGATGAGGATATTCTCGCCGATTAAAAGCCGCCCGATCCGGTGGATAATATCTACATGGAGGAGCCGGAACTGCTCCGTTGCGGCATTTGCAATCTTCTCGAGCTCTGCTCCCGCTACATCTTCGTACGCTTCCAGTTCCATCTCGGTGATATCATCGTCGCGTACGATACCGTCAAAGACCACAACTGCACCGGTCCCGTGTTTCTTCGCAGCGGTGATGAGCGCCCCGATATCCACATCTTCGGTCTGGATTTTTATCGTCATGAGACCTCATCCCCCGGCAACCGGCGGGAAGACAGCAATCTCGTCGCCATCACTCACCAGGAGGGTTGCAGCGTCGGCAGTCTCCACACGCTTCCCGTTCCTCATCAGGATTACGTACTCGTGGAACGTCCCGTGCTCATTGAAGATCGCATCATAGCCATCCCTGTTCCTGTGGGCAATATCTGCCACAAGAACGGCAAGTGTCGTGTCGCGGCGGAGTTCAGTACTGATATCCGTCCCGAGAAGTTCCCGGAAGCGGGCAAAAAAACGAACCTTGACCTTCATCATCTCTTCCTCTCAGGTTTCGCTGGCATTGGACGGCTCACCCCGCACACCGGGCAGGCAGGGTTCTTCTCAACCGCAATCTCCTCCGCGGTTGCCGCAAGGCCGTCCCAGATGAAGAGCCGGCCGGAAAGCAGATCGCCCTGCATCGTGAGATATTTAATTACCTCGGTTGCCTGCACGGTACCGATCACCCCGGCAGTTGCCCCGACTACCGGGAATACTTCCTTTGGCGGGGCCTTGGGGAAGATGCATTTCAGGCACGGGGTCTTATTCGGGAGAATGGTGGTTGCCTGCCCGTAGAAACCCTGGATGGCCCCGTGAAAGAGGGGGATCTTCTTGTGGATGGCCACCTCGTTGAGCAGGTAGCGGACGGGATAGTTATCCATGGCATCCACGATCCCGCCGGCACTGCCGATGAGCCGTGCTGCATTGGTCTCGTCAATACGGGTATCGATGGCATGGATCCGGATGTCCGGATTGATGGCGGTCAGTTTCTCTTCTGCTGATATGGTCTTTTTCCTGCCGATATCGCGGTCGGTGTGGAGGATCTGGCGGTTCAGGTTCGACTGGTCAACGATGTCCATATCAACAATCGTGATCGTCCCGACACCGGCAACAGCGAGGTAGAGGGCGACCGGCGAGCCAAGACCCCCGGCGCCGGCAATAAAGATATGGGCCTTTGAAAGCCGCTCCTGTCCCTCCGTACCAAAGAGCATCATCTGCCGTTTATACCGTTCGCGTTCCCGTTCTGAGAGCATGGTTCACCTGAAGTTCAGCCGGAAAAACCCTGTACGGAATAGCCGGCACCGTATCGGTTTTGCCTGCTGTTCACCCTTGCCGGAAGAATGACAGATACCATTGTATGCCGGTTCATTTTTCCTGATCCTTTCATCCTGTGCAGGAACCGGCCTTAGTGCTGGCAGGTCTGCTCCTCCCCGCCTCCGTCATGGGAGTGCGGGTTCTTCTCCACCCACGGCTCAAGACCCTGTTTCTTCCGGTAGTCATTGATCGCCTTGTGGATCCCCTCCTCGGCAAGCACCGAGCAGTGCAACTTGATCGGGGGGAGACCTTCAAGGGCTTCTGCGACCGCCTTGTTGGATACCTCCCAGGCGTCCTCAAGGGTTTTACCCTTTACAAGTTCGGTCGCCATGCTGCTCGAGGCAATGGCAGCACCGCAGCCGAAGGTCTTGAACTTCGCGTCGGTGATGACATCGTTCTCGACTTTTATATAAATATTCATGATATCGCCGCAGACCGGGTTCCCGACCTCCCCGACGCCGTCCGGGTTCTCGATCTCCCCCACGTTCCGCGGGTTCCTGAAATGGTCCATGACCTTTTCACTGTACATTACGAACCACCGTCTTTGCCACTCTTCTTATAGAGCGGCGACATCTCCCGCAGGCGGGATACAACGTTCGGCAGTACCTCCAGGACGAAATCCACATCGCTATCCGTGTTCACGTTGCCGAGAGTCAGCCGCAGGGAACCGTGAGAGACCTCGACCGGCAGACCCGTTGCGAGCAGGACATGGGACGGTTCGAGCGATCCCGAGGTGCAGGCGCTGCCAGTCGAAGCACAGATCCCCTCGTCATCCAGCCAGAGGAGCATCGATTCTCCCTCGATGAACTCAAAGGAGATGTTGATATTCCCCGGGAGGCGTTTTTCCGGGTGGCCGTTCAGGTGGTAATGCGGGATTGTATCAGTAATCCCCTTCAGGAGCCGGTCCCGCAGGGCTCGTATTTTCTTATTATGACCTTCGATATCGGCGGTTGCCAGTTCGATCGCTTTTCCGAGGCCGACGATACCGGCGATGTTCTCGGTGCCTGCCCGGCGCTTCCGCTCCTGTCCGCCGCCGTGGATCAGGTTGTCAATCCTGATGCCTTTTTTGATATAGAGCACACCTGCGCCCTTGGGGCCGTAGAACTTGTGGGCGGAGAGCGAGAGCAGGTCGATGTTCTGGGCATTCACATCGATGTGGACGTTCCCGACTGCCTGCACGGCATCCGTGTGGAACGGGACCTTGTGCTTCCGTGCGATCGCCCCCAGTTCCGCGACAGGCTCGATCGTGCCGATCTCGTTGTTGGCGTACATGATCGAGATGAGGATCGTCTTGTCCGTGATTGCTTTTTCAAGATCTGCCGGGCTGACAAGACCGTACTGGTCTACCGGAAGATATGTTACGGCAAAACCCTCTTTCTCCAGGTACTCGCAGGTATGGAGGACCGCGTGGTGCTCAATCTTTGAGGTGATGATATGGTTGCCCTTCTTCCGGTTCGCAGACGCGATGCCTTTTATTGCCCAGTTGTCGGATTCGCTGCCCCCGGAGGTGAAGTAGATCTCATCGGGATGTGCGCCCAGTGCCGCTGCCACCTGAGCCCGGGCAGTGTCGACTGCCTTTCTGGAAGTATGGGCAATGCTGTAGATCGAGGACGGGTTACCGAAGTTCTCGGAATGGTACGGTCCCATTGCTTCCACAACGTCCTTGTGGACGTACGTGGTTGCCGAGTGGTCCATGTAGATGATGCGTTTTTCTCCCATGCGAAGATTCCGTGTATCCTGATATCTGCGCGTGTCGTCTGATTATTCTTTCCCTCTATCTGTGAGGGATGCGAGGTTGATCGGTGAAATGAGGTCGCTTCCGGCTGTCAGGCCCGTGAAATATCCGGGGTGACAGGACAAATCACAATTGTGAATACAATGTATTATGTCAGGACTCATAATAACGTTAAGGTTGTGTTATAATGGAAGCTCCCTGCCAGAAGATCGTATGGAACGTCCTGCCGGCTATCCGGGCTGCAATAGCAGTCGAGCTGGTACAGCATGGCGTATCCCAGGTTGAAACCTCGCGGATGCTGGAGATCGCGCCGTCCGCAGTCTCCCAGTACCTCTCCGGAAAGCGCGGCTACCGGATCGAGTTTGAGGATGACGTGAAAGTGTCCATCGAGGTCCTGGCCCGGGATCTCAGGGATAAAAAAGAGGTTGACCTTGTGAAGCGCACCTGCGATATCTGCCGGCAGCTGCGCGACGGGGCCGACGGGTGTGCCGGACCGTCCGGGCCGCGCTGCGGATTGTAACGTACCAGACACGAATCAACCGGTTTTTCTCAGGAGATGACCATGACCGCCCGGACAAAGCACGAGGATCTCAGGAAAATCATTGCAGGATACGGCCCGATGCTGGTCGCCTACTCGGGCGGTGTTGACAGCACACTCCTTGCGGTGGTTGCCCGCGAAGTCCAAAAAGAGAAGACCCGATGCGTCCTCCTCGACAGCCCGGTCGTGCCCCGAACTGAAGTTTTACAGGCAGAGGAGATCGCACGTGATTGCGGCCTTGTACTGGACATCATCGAAATCCCGCTGATGATGAGGGCGGAGTTCAGGATGAATCCGGCGGACCGGTGTTACCACTGCAGGAAGATCTCGGCAGGTTTTCTTAAAAAACTGGCAGCGGAACACGGCCTTGCCTGCATCGCGGACGGGATCAACCTCTCGGATACGGGCGGGCACCGGCCGGGTCTCCGGGCATCCACGGAAGAGGGTATCGTGCACCCGTTCGTAGAGGCCGGAATTACAAAACAGGATATCAGGGACATTGCCCGCGAGCGGGGCCTGACGGTCTGGGATAAGCCATCCGCAGCCTGCCTTGCATCCCGCATCCCATACGGGGATGCAATAACGGCCTCGAAACTCCGGAGGATTGAGAATGCGGAGGCGTACCTTGCCGGCCTTGGGATCGGCCAGCTCCGGGTGCGGCTGCACGGGAATCTTGCCCGTATCGAAGTGTATCATGAGGACCGAAAGAAAATACTGGAGCAGGAGTCAGCAGTGGTCCGGCACCTTACATCCCTTGGCTTTACCTATGTCACGCTCGACCTCGAAGGGTACCGCAGTGGCAGCATGGACGAAGTGCTCTGAACCATGAGGACGGAAATGATGTATAAAAAAATCCCCTGTATACGGGTTGACGGTGAGAATTTCGAAAAGGGCGAGCACGAGGTGATCGAAGAAGCCCCCATGGCCCTCTTCGTTAACGGGCGGCACGCCATGACAGCGATGATGAGCCCGGTGCAGCTCGAGGATTTTGTGACCGGCTACCTATATACCGAACAGATCATTAAAAAAATTGACGAGATCGAGTCCATCCGGATCGAGAAGAACCGGATGAGCGTGATAACAAAGAACCTTTTCAGGGTGCTGGGACCGAAAAAGACCATCCTCTCCGGCTGCGGCGGGAGCGTATCCTTCATCGATACCGAAAAACTCCCGAAGATCCATTCCGGATATTCCATAACAACACAGGATATCCGGACCGCCGCAAAGGAGGTCCTGAACTCCGAACTTCATGTAAAGACAGGCGGGATCCATATCGTTGCCCTGCTGGACAGAGCAAAGGTCCTTACGGTCTCCGAGGATATCGGACGGCACAATGCGCTTGACCGCGTCATCGGGTACGCGCTCCGGAACAACGTCGACCTCTCAAAGACCTGGGTCCTTGTCTCCGGGCGAATCTCTTCAGAGATGGTGCGCAAGTGCCTCATCGCCGGCATCCCCATCATCGTCTCCCGTGGGGCAACCACCACGCTTGCCGTGGAGACCGCAGAGAAGACCGGCCTCACGGTTGCCGGGTTCGCCCGCAGCTCGAAGATGGTGGTCTATACCCACGCGCAGCGAGTGGACGGGGCAGGCCGGGCCGCTGCCGCGTCAAAATCCAAGTGAGTGCCGGAGCCGGCAGACCTGGCAGGTCTCCCCGCTGCACGGGTCGCCGCACTCCCGGCAGGCACCAGGGGGTTCACCGGCTGCTTTCTGCAAAAAGGCTGCCGCGACCGTCTTTTTATTCTCCATGAGCCGGAGCATGGTACCGGGATGCCGGTATTCAAGCCCCGACAGTAACGACCGCACCTCCCGCCGCAGGGCGTGGATGGCGTACGGGCATTCCGGCAGATCGTCCCAGATACCCTGCACCATGAGACAGGTGGCGATCTCCTTTTCCTGCACGTACATCAGCGGCTTGATCCGCGGGATGAACCGGCCGGAGGATTCCCGGCCGGAATCCCTCACGAGCCGTACGAGGTCCCCCCTGAGCACGTTCATGAGCACCGACTGGGCTTCGTCATCGAGATTGTGGCCGGTTGCCAGTTTTGTTGCCTTGGCCCGTTCTGCTCCCGCCACAAGCGCTTTCTTCCGGAGGATCCCGCAGATGCTGCAGGCCTGATGTTCCCGGCCTTTCAGGAAGGTGTCAAGCGAATGACCGTAGAGTTCCTCAAAGGAGACCGTGATGTGCTCAACCCCGAGTCTGTGTACAAGGTCTCCGGCAGAGCGGACAGTCGCTTCACGATACCCGCTGATGCCCTCGTCAACGGTAACGGCAATGAGCCGTATATCGCCCCGGAACCCGAAGAGATGGTGAAGGATGAGGAGGAGGGCGGTACTATCCTTGCCGCCGCTCAGGGCAACTGCCACGCGGTCGCCCGGCACGATCTGCTTTTGGGCAACGATAGTTTCAGAGACCCGCTGCCCGAGATCGGCAATAAGGTGGGTGCCGCAGAGGTACCGGCCTGCCTGCCGCTGGTGGATTACGGCCGGTTCCCCGCAGAAGGAGCAGGCCGGGGTATCCCTGCGGACGGGCTCATAATCCATCTGTTCAGCCCCCGTGGGAGATCCTGATGATCCGGAGCTCGTCATCCCCGCTGGCAAGGGTATCTTCCGTTATCAGCTTCCCGTCCCGTGAGACCATCACCTCGATTGGATTGATCCCCTCTCTTTGCAGGATTGTCTCAACAGTAGCCGGGGCAGGATCAATGGTCCTGGTGCTCCGGTCCGGCAGGATAAGTTTCATGCGTCCGGGTACTACTTCGCGGGGCGGTTTTTTAATAATGAGGGTCGTCAGGCCCGAAGCAGGTGAAGAATGCGAAGCGTTCTTCGCGTCTAAAAACCGCGTAATAAGATAGTTACGTTATATAAAAAAAATAGCGGGAGATCCAATTATTTTTCCGCAGGCTTCCCGTCGTATTCCTCGGGCAGGGCGATGGCCTCCTGCGTTGTCTTCCGTACAATCCTGTCCTGGTGCCCGGGCGGGGAGCAGATGGTATACCGTCTGAGGTTTCTGGAGTCTGAAGTATTGATCATTGTGTGCTTTGCACCGGAGGGGACGATGACACCGCTCCCGTCTTTCACCATGTGCATGGTGGCATCGATAACAACAACCCCCGCCCCTTCTTCAAACCGGAAGAACGGGTCAGCGTCATCATGCGTTTTCACCAATGTCCTCCTTCGGCCGGAGGCACATTAGGACACGCTGGCTGAATTTTCCCGTCTACAGTACCCTCGCGGAAATCCGTGTTTTTCCGGGTTTCTTCTTCGAGACTGGCTGCAAAACCTTTCTTCAGGGGTTTCACCGGATGATACATTCATTTGAATCCTTTTATTGTATCACCACGTGGCTGCCGTCACAAAATGGTTTGTTCCCTGATCTCCCGCACCGGCAGAGCGCGACCCGGTTCCGTATCTCGTACGGCTCGCCATCGGCAGATATAACCGGGATACCGCCGCGAATCCAGAGCGGTCCATGCTCCCCTTTGGGCGGGTACTCGATAATGACAATGGACTTCTCAAGTTTTGGTTCGAGCGGCTTCCCGGTGGCGTTGTCGTGGACCACGAGCCGGCCTGATGGGCAGTTGCCAGCCTGCCCGATGGCGAGATCCCGTGCTGCCGGATTTCCGGACTGACGGACAAGGTTCCAGATTCCCCCGGCCCGCATACAGAACCGGGCATGGACACAGAGGTGCCCGTTGTCGGTCAGCGTAAGGGCAGGCCCGCGGATCACCTCTGCACCTTCACGGTAGGGTACCCGGTCTCCCGATTCGGTCCCGTCGAAGTGAATTTTTGTGTGCGATCCGTCGCAGAAAGGCTTGTTCTTCGAGTTGCCGCACCGGCAGAGGGCATACTCGTCCTGCAGGGGATACTTTTTAGCCTGTCGCCAGGTGTGGCAGTAGCCCTCGTTATCATTGCAGATCTCTTCGGTAGTCAGCGGCACCCCACCGGTCACAATATAGGGGCCGTTCTTCGTCACGGTGATCTTCATGGAATCGTTGTGGACTCCAGACGGTTTTTTGGTCATTTCTGGCATGATTGGATTTGTGTCCTTCTTTCTGGGGGATACCTGCGTGATGCAGGACCTTTTTTTTAGGGTGTCGGAGAGATCATAATAACCCTGTCTCCCCTGCCCCTTATTTCTTCCCGGTTTTTTGTTTGACAAACGTACCGTTGTTGTATTCCTCAAACGCGAGACGCAGTTCCTCGTTCGTATTCATCACGATCGGACCATACCAGGCAACCGGTTCACCGATGGGCTTTCCTGCGATGAGCAGGAACCTGACAGGATCACCTTCAGTGGAAACCAGGACCTGATCGCCATCATGGAAAAGGACAAGATCACCGTTGACGAGGAAGGGATCCCGTTGCATATCGAAATAGTTGCTGCCCTCCCTGTCATAGGAAAATGGCTTTTTCTCTTTGCAGAAATATCCCTTTCCGTCAAAAACATAGGCAAATACCGTATGCCCCCGCCGGGTCGGGTGCGTGAATTCTGAACGGGGAGGAACCATGACATCGAGATATTCGGGGTCGATGACAATGTCCCGGACCGGTCCCTGCACACCGTCAACATTCCCGCATATGACCTTTATTCTGGTACCGTTTTTCTGTACAACCTCGGGAATCTCCGATGATTTCAGACCCCGGTAACGGGGGTCCATCATTTTCTGGGATTTTGGGAGGTTCGCCCAAAGCTGAAACCCGCCCATCGAACCTTTGTTGTCACCTTTGGGCATTTCCTGGTGGATGATCCCGCTGCCGGCAGTCATCCACTGGACATCGCCGGATGAAATGATCCCCGTGTTTCCCATGCTGTCCCCGTGTTCAATTTCACCTTGGATGGCATAGGTTATTGTCTCTATCCCCCGGTGAGGGTGCCAGGGAAATCCCCTGAGGTAGTGATCCGGAGTATCGGACCGGAAGTCATCGAGCATCAAAAAAGGGTCAAATGCAGGAACCTGGGCAAACCCGAATGCCCGCCTGAGGTGGACGCCCGCTCCCTCGATAGTGGGGAGGCTTTTACGGACTTTCGCAATCTCTCTCGTTTTCATAATACATCAACGCCTGAGCAACACACGTACATCAGGATCTCCCTGAACTGACACATTCCCCTTTTCGTGAGAAAGGATAAAATTATGGATCGATCCCGGCATTCATGGCGTGGATCTGGAGAACCCGGGCACATTCTTCTCGTCCTCTTCCCGCAGGCATGCTGTTGTTACCCTTTCCATCTTCCACGGAGAAATCATTCAGAATGATGGAAAGCTCCAGGGGCTTCGCCCCCGCCGCTGAGGCGCCCCGGTTGCGATAGTGCCGTAATACCGGTGCGCAAAAAACAGAAAATTCCTGTACCGGTAATACGGAGGCATCATATGCGCCCCCGCCCCCCAACGGGAGAGCAGGGCTGGCGCAAGGGGGGTGACGCTTATATTTCTGAAACAGGTTTTCTCATGAAAACAGATATGATGCCTGCGGTCACAGGCACACAGGACGAAAAAGTGACCCCATTTCCCTATTAAATTACACTAATCAAATGTGATTTTAGGTTTTTTTACGCTCTCAACTATTTGCGATGAACGCCGCCTCCCCGAAGGGGCGCCCCTGCGGCAGATCAATAACCGGGAGCATTCTGGAAAACA
>Ga0105103_10001150_pt1 | contig 14884 bp, 15 predicted proteins | sample PPLLaktember2015_2_FD_79107 | JGI IMG/M metagenome (GOLD analysis project Ga0105103, IMG submission 79107) | Freshwater sediment microbial communities from Prairie Pothole Lake near Jamestown, North Dakota, USA - PPLs Lake P7 Core (6) Depth... | ecosystem: Environmental > Aquatic > Freshwater >...
AAAGAACAAAGCAATACCGAAGTTGCAAACTTCGGGTTATATTCTTAGAACCTGAAGCCATTTATGGCCACTGTTGCAGTCCGGGATAAAGGATAAATGGCAAAGGATAAAGGACAAAGGATAAAGGACAAAGGACAAAGGATAAAGGACAAAGTAAAAAGGAAAAAGTTTGGATAGTTATGAGTGGTGAGTGAAATTGTGAATAGTGAAATAGTGATATCGATACGGATTTTAACCACGGCCTCAAAGAAAAAAGAACAAAGCAATACCGAAGTTGCAAACTTCGGGTAACATTCTTTGAAACAAAATCATTCCAGTCCACCCCGCCACTCCGTGCCACCCTCATTGGAGGCGAATTTTCGATAAAAAGACAAGGCTATTGTAAAAACTGTGCTTCGCGGGCTCCCGATCCACTTTTCACGGGGGATAAACATACCAAAGCGTTGCCCAAACATTTTTTGCACAACAAGTCCTGTTGTATATCGGTTTATTTGTAATTTTAAGAGCAGCAGAGCAAACAGGGCATTCTGTTTAATATTTGCTTGTTGGACTGTAATTTTTCATAAACCAAGAAAAAATGAATTGGATTTCAAGACGAAATACGAGTGGGGGTTTCATACTGTTGCTCCTTTTTCATACAAGTTGCATATTTGCCCAAAGTCTGAGCATTCGGCAGGTAGTAACAACAGAGAGGGAAGCCTGGGTCACCGGGGAATTCAAGACAGAACCAATTAGAAAAGTGCATCATACTGTTGAACTTTTGGTAAATAGGCCCCTGCAAACCATGGATGGTTTTGGTGCCTGTTTCAATGAACTGGGCTGGACTGCCTTGAACAACTTGTCTGAAGCCGACAGGCAGCTCATTTTAAAAGAACTGTTTGAACCCGGTTTTGGAGCTAATTTCACCATGGGCAGAATGCCGGTGGGCGCCAACGATTTTTCCCGAAACTGGTATTCGTATAACGAACATGAGGGTGATTTTAAGATGGAAAAATTCAGCATTCAAAACGACCTGGAAACCCTGGTTCCCTTTATAAAAAATGCGCTGAAACAGAATCCGCATCTGAGCCTCTGGGCCTCGCCCTGGAGTCCGCCGGCATGGATGAAATACAACAAGCATTACGCCTGTGCGGTTTCGCCGGAAACGCTGGATGCAAAATTCAGAAATGATCTTACAGCAGACAAACAGGGTGCCGAAGGCAGCAATATGTTTGTGCAGGAAAAAAAATATTTCAGCGCCTATGCCCTGTATTTTTCAAAGTTCGTTGATGCCTAACTCAAACAGGGAATAAAGATCAGTATGGTGATGCCACAGAATGAGTTCAATTCCTGCCAGAATTTTCCCAGCTGCACCTGGACGGCAAAGGGACTCGCAACATTTATCGGCGGCTACCTGGGACCGGAAATGAAAAAGAAGCAGGTAGCCCTCATGTTCGGCACCATGGAGCGGGAAGATATAGCGCTTGTTGATACCATCATGACGGATGCCCAGGCAAAAAGATACATCACCGGTATAGGCTTTCAGTGGGCCGGAAAGGGCGCTATAGGTAAGGTTTATCAAAAATACCCCGGGTTGAAGCTCTACCAGACCGAGCAGGAATGCGGCGACGGCAAGAACGACTGGGCCTATTGTAATTATACCTGGGATTTGATGAAACAATACCTGAAGAATGGTGCCTCTGCTTATTTGTACTGGAATATCGCACTGGAAAAAGGAGGTTTCAGCCGTTGGGGCTGGCAGCAGAATTCGCTGGTAACGGTTGATGCACAGGAGAAAACATTTCGTTTTAACCATGAATACTACCTTATGAAACACCTGAGTCATTTTGTTTCAAAAGGGGCAAAACGCATTGAAACCCGGAGCGAATTCGACAACCTCCTGGCTTTTGTGAATCCCGATGGCACTGTAGTTGTCGTTGCACAGAACAAGACCGAAGCATTGCAAACCGTTCATTTTCAGCTGGAAAAACGCAGCGCTGAGATCAGTCTGCCTGCGAATTCTTTCAGTACTATTGTTTTCAAATAAGCAGCAGTTATGACAGATCCGGAACCGGCTTCTTTGAGACACGATGACAATACCACCCAGGTAAACCTGAACACAGAAACAAAATTTCTTTTTTCGACTTCGGGCAGCCAGACTTCTATTGAAAAATACAACGAGGCACTCAAGCAACTGGGTTTGAATCTGGTCTATTTCAGTTTTGCGCATCCCGTATCACCGGAAGTTTATGCCGGACTGCTGCGCTCGCCCATCACAAGGGGAGCGGCGGTTACGGGTAAGGGTGGCTTAAAATCGAGCATTATTCCTTTTTTGGATGAAGTAGAGCCCCTTGCTTTGAAAACCCTCACTGTCAATACCGTTGTCAATAATAACGGAAAACTGTATGGCTACAATACCGATTCTTATGGATTAAAAACGGCCCTTGAAAAAGGGATTACTGAGTCGGGGATACAGGTAAAAACCGCTGTTATCTACGGCTATGGGGGTGTTTCCGGTGCGGCTTATTTTGTATTGCAGGAAATGGGCATCCGGGTAACGATTACCGGAAGAGATCCCGAAAAGTTACTTATCAAAAGAACAGCTTTGGCCATTGAGCCTGAAGATCATTTTGAAGGCCCCTGGGATCTGATGGTCGATGCCACTCCTGTTTCTTCGGATGCCGATTTTTTAAAGTCGGAGAGACTGGAAGACATATTGAAAAACTGTAAAATGGTGTTCAGCCACAACATGCCCGAACGGGAAAAGAAAACCAATTATTTAAAGGCGTATTGCGAGGAACACAAACTTCCCTTCATTCCCGGAAAATGGATGCACAAGGCACAGCAGTTAAAACAATACAGTCTGTTCCTGGAAGGGTATACTAAAAATGGCACAGGCCCAATACAGGAAAAAGATATAGCTGCGGCATTTAAAACGGGCTGAACAGAAATATTTCATAATGAAAAGAATAAATGAGTCATGTAAAAAAGATCCTAATATGAAAACAAAAACAAAAAATTCAATTTTATCACTAACAAAGGCAATTCTTATTTTGCTTGTTTTATTCAGTTTTTATTCTTGCGCTGAGGTAAGTCATATCGAAAAATGCGTGACCGAAGCTCCTTATGGCTTTTGGGGTGGCTTATGGCATGGTATAATTGCTCCAATTGGATTTATTGGCAGTTTGTTCAGTGATGAGATAGCCATGTATGCTGTAAACAACAATGGCGGGTGGTATGATTTTGGATTTGTTTTAGGAGCCGGAATATTATTTGGCGGGGGGTCGAAGGCTACATAATAATATGTAACTGAATGTAAATGACCACCGATGGTCAGAGAAAAGTACTAAATACACGAAGAGATTAATCATAGCAAACATGATCCAATTAAAAAGAACCAATTCCAACGACAGAACCTTTCAGCTGCTTGTAAAAGAACTCGACATAGAGTTGGCAGTAAGAGATGGTAATGAGCATGCCTTTTATGCCCAGTACAACAAACTTGACCTGATCAGGCATGCCGTAGTGGCTTATTTTGGGGAAACTCCGGTGGGCTGCGGCGCCATCAAGGAATTTAGCCCTGAGGTCATGGAGGTAAAAAGAATGTACGTCCCACTCAAACACCGCGGCCAGGGCATAGCCTCCCTGGTACTCAAAGAACTTGAGAAATGGGCCAGAGAACTGGGCTACAAAAAATGTATTCTGGAAACAGGCAAAAAACAGCCCGAAGCCATCCGGCTTTATGAAAAGAACGGCTATAAAAGTATTCCCAATTACAGTCAATATTCCGGGGTGGAGAACAGTGTTTGTTATGAGAAAAGTATTTAGATATGAGATATGAGATTTGAGATATGAGAAGTGGGAAGTGAGAAGTTTGAGGTGAGAAGGAAATGGCTAGTTTTAAGTGTTGAATTATGAGTGATGCGTTGAATGAAGACAGGAAGACAAGTAAAAAGTAAAAAGGAAAAAGTAATGTAATACGGCTATACGGTTTTACGAAAGAGCGAATGAACGATAGAACGAGAGAGCGAAATCCTTGTCAGTTCGAGTGTCACGCCTAAGGCGTGATGTATCGAGAACTTTTAAACGACCCATTCTTTACGCCAGCTCTTCGAAGTCTCCCGACTTCGAAGGAAGTGAACCTGCTGTCGCAGGCAAGGACAAAGTTCAAAGGACAAAGGACAAAGTCAAAAGTCAAAAGTAGAAGTCAAAAGTAGTGATTAGTGAAATAGTGATGTTATTAAAGATTTTAAACCCCGGCCCCGCTCTTCGAAGTCTCCCGACTTCGAAGGAAGTGATCTTTCTTCAAGATGTCATCCCGAATCCCCCGCCCCGAGCGCTCGGGGCGGGGGTGAGGAATCTTATAAAGTTGAAAAAGAGATTAAATTTGCGATTTGCGATTTAAACAGTCCCGTCCCGGACATTAAAATAAAAAAAGCCTGTCGAAAATTGTTCCGACAGGCTCAGAAATAAAATTTTATAATTTCTTATTTTATAACATTAACCTGAGCAATAACATAGAAAGGCGGATTATCTTCTTCTGGTCTGGTTCCAGGCCATGCCATTACTGCCTTCGTAAATGTATATGATGGAGCATTTACATTATTTTGATCGAATAATGTACCCGAAACAATTCCCCCTGCAGCTACAGGATTATCCCAGCCTACGTATACGCTTATGTCTTTCATTGAAAAGCCGCTAATCATTTCAAAATTCATTTCTATATAAGGATTTTCAGTATTTGCATCTACAATTTCGAAATATATATCCCCCACATAAACCTTTTCATCAATACCACAGTCATCTTTTATATTAGCCCATATAGGATAATTTGGCTTGTTATCAGCTACCCATGTATAATCGATTTCATTGCTAAACCCAAAAATATTATTTGACTCAAAACAACTTACATATAAATCCGGATTAGTGTTCTTATATAACCAACCAATACCTTCAAATTCTTCACAACAAACAGTAATTTGATTAATATAATAATACCATCTCTTGCTGGTTCCTTTCTTGTCACCACCATAAGCAGTTTGAGCACTGGTTTGTCCATTTACAGAAACCATTACATCCCCATGGACCACCACAAATAAATCCAGCGGGCAGTAGTCACCCCCTTCACCAAAGATATCAGATAACAGAATCTTAAAAGTAAATGAATCTCCTGAAACCGTTGCCTTATAAGGAAATTGACCGTTCGTTGGAACACCCTGATTATTTTGCGGCATGTCTGCTAAATTAGTACCTACCCACATTTTAAGATTTTCCGATACATTTTGAAAACCTGCGGTTGAGTTAGCTGTTACATACAAATATTGATCGTCATTTCCAACCACCACAGTACCGGCATCCATATTTTGTCCGGCATTGAACGTATAACTGGTGCTATTCATACAATAATTAACTGATTGATCATTGGTTAAGGCAATAAATTGCTTAGTACCTGCAATTGCAGATGTTTTGGGGTTTAAGTCAACTGAGTTCCAATCATCTTCGGCGGTCTGTTCACCACATGAGAAACAACAGAAAAATAAAGTTAAAATAAAAAAACAGTTAATCATTCTCATAGCAAAAGGATTTTAAATTAATAAAAAATAATATTTAGTTAGTCCTGCTATAACAGAGGCGTTATCGAAGTAAACCCCGGCAGCATGGTTATTTCAGTTCTAAGTTTTTTTTATACAGGGTAAATGTTTTGTGCATACGCCAACATTGTACATGTCATGGCCAAAAAGACAATAATTCTTCATAAACTTTTTACTCTTTTTTTTGATTTCTTTTTCATAATAGCTTTACACCAGATCGGTAGTACTAATTCATTTCGAGGGGAAAGCACTTTTGCGAAGAGGGGATTGACAGTGCTGTTAATTTTAAACGTAAGATCATGTTCTATATTGCGCTATTAAAGGATGGAAATTCCTTTTCAGAGGACCAACCTCGTTAGTAAATCTTGAGAGATTCTAAAGACATGACAAATAAACTTAATTTTATTTATATTTAGAACTTAAACAGGCATGATAAACACCTGCAGCAAAAACCATGAAACAAAATCTGGTACATATTTCAATTCTGGTGGATGATTACGATCGGGCTATCGCATTTTACACCAAAAAACTCCGATTCAAACTGGTTGAAGATACCGTTCTTACCGACGCAAAACGCTGGGTTCTTGTAAAACCGGAAGGATCGGAAGGCTGTGCCTTGCTGCTCGCCAAAGCTGCGAATGAAGCACAAACCCAACGCATCGGAGATCAGGCCGGAGGTCGGGTGTTTCTGTTTTTGCAGACAGATAACTTTGAAAGGGATTATCAGCATTTAATTGACAACAACATAGTGATCATACGTGAACCCAGTGACGAAACTTATGGCAAAGTAGCTGTTTTTAAAGATCTTTACGGAAACTTATGGGACCTCATCGAATATAAAAAATAGTTTTTGATAATAAAACATATCCCTCATGAAGGACATAAAATATGTACTCGCTTACCTGATCCCGCTTTCAGCATGGATAGGCCTGGAATACCAGGGTTTCTGGGTTTGGGCTACTTTGATCTTTACCTTTGGTATTGTGCCTGTGATCGATGCCGTACTCCCGGCTTCAACGCGGAATGTTCCGGTGGAAGTGGAAGAAAGTCGTTCCAAAATATTCTTTTTTGACCTGCTCCTGTATGCCTGTGCGCCTATTTCTTTTTATCTGTTGTTTGTGTATTTCCAAACCCTTAAAAACGCGGATCTTACCCTCTCTGAAACCCTTGGATTAACCACGGGTATGGGAATTGTTCTGGGCTCTATGGGTATCAATGTGGCACATGAACTTGGGCACAGAACGTCAAAAGTTGCCAGGCTGTTTGCCTGGGCGGGTCTGTTGCCAGTTTTATACCAACATTTTTATATAGAACACAATAGGGGTCACCATAAAAATGTATCAACAGAAAAAGACCCTGCCACGGCGAGAAAGAATGAAGACCTTTACTCTTTTTTTCTTCGTTCCATCAGCGGGCAGTACAAAAATGCCTGGCGGTTGGAAAACAGCCGTTTAAAAAACAGCGGGCTGAAATCTTTTAGCCGGCACAATGAAATGCTGCGTTTTACCGTGTACCAGACCTTGTATCTGACAGCAGTGATCATCCTTTTTGGCATACAGCTGCTTCCCCATGCCCTGGCTGTAGCCCTTATTGGCGTTCTGTTGCTGGAGGCGGTAAACTACATAGAACACTACGGACTAAAAAGAAAAATTTTGCCCAATGGCAAACCGGAACGCGTACTGCCCAAACACTCCTGGAACAGCGATTTTGAGATGGGACGTATCATGCTCTTTGAGCTTACACGCCACAGCGACCACCATTACAAGGCTTCCAGAAAGTACCAGATACTCAGGCATATGGACGAAGCTCCGCAGTTACCCATAGGCTACCCTGCCAGTATGCTTCTGGCCACCCTGCCGCCTTTGTGGTTTAAGATCATGAATAAGAGGCTGTAGGAAGGATAAAGGATAAAGCCTGCCTGCCGCAGGCTGGGATAAAGGATAAAATCTGTGATGCGGTTATACAGTTATGCAGTTATACAGTGAAGCAGTGAATAGTGAAGCAGTGAATAGTAACGGACGTGATTCAGAACGATGAAGCGGAGAATTTTTGACTTTTTACTTTTAACTTTTTCCTTATTTCTTGCTGCCAAAGGCAGCTGGTTATGCAGTGATCCAGTTTTAAGATGGAGCGATAGAGAGATTGAGCGATTGTGCGAGTCAGATTGACCGTATAAAACTAACTCAAAAAACAGTATGCGTGGCAAAATCAAGTATGAATTTTCCGCAAGGGTTTGGCAATATGCACCACCCGGTGCCTGGCATTTTGTTTCGCTTCCTATAGAATTGGCCAAAGAGATCAGAGAAAATTTGAAATGGCAGGAAGAAGGCTGGGGACGAATAAAAGCAACTGCCAAAATTGGAAATAGTGAATGGGAAACTGCTATATGGTTCGACACAAAAAAGAACACGTATTTATTACCGCTTAAAGCGGAAATTAGAAAAAGAGAAAACCTTGAGGCCGACAAAATCATTAAAACAACCATTTGGATTTAGAGTTCTGACAAACGAATAAATTGAATATATATCAATACCATCATGAAAAATATAATTTTTATTACCCTTTTTTGTTTATCCTTTTTTGTTGTTGGTGCCCAGACCATTTATTTTCCGGATTCAACCTGGCAGGTTAAAAAGCCTGCTGAAATGAACATGGATCCGGATTTGTTAGACAGTGCGGTCAAATTTGCCCAGGCAAATGAAACCAAATTTGATAAGGATATCCGGATTGCCATTTTAAAAGCCTATGCCAATGAACCCAATTTTAAAATAATTGGCCCGACAAAAGAAAGAGGAGGCCCTGCCGGTTTAATAATAAAAAATGGTTACATCGTGGCACAGTGGGGCGACGTGAACCGCGTGGATATGACAAACAGTGTTACCAAAAGCTTTCTTTCAACTGTTGCCGGCTTAGCCCTTGAGGAAAGGCTCATAAAAAATGTGCATGATAAAGCAAGTAACTACGTATGGGACGGCACTTTTTCGGGGCCGCACAATGCAAAGATCAGCTGGGATAACTTACTCGACCAGTCTTCTGACTGGAGTGGAACAAAATTTGACCTGGCAGACTGGGCAGACAGGCCGCCAAAAGAAGGCAGTATTGACGATTGGAAAAACAGAAAGCTCAACGAACCGGGTACTGTTTATGAGTACAATGATGTAAGGGTAAATGTCCTTGCTTATGCCTTGTTGCAGGTTTGGCGAAAGCCGCTGCCTGTGGTTCTCAAAGAAAAGATCATGGATCCAATAAGCGCTTCCACAACCTGGCGTTGGTTTGGATACGAAAACGCATTTGTGAATGTGGATGGCATCATGATGCAATCAGTAAGTGGCGGCGGTCATCATGGCGGAGGACTTTTTATCAGTGCAGCAGACCAGGCCAGATTCGGGTTGCTGTTTTTGAGAAACGGAAAATGGAAAGACCAGCAGCTGGTCTCAGAAAAATGGGTGAAAACGGTACATCAGTCTTCTGCTGCTAATAAAGACTATGGATATATGTGGTGGATCAATACAAGTAAAAAATGGAAAGATGTTTCTTCTGAAATTTATTATGCTGCCGGAGCCGGAGGCAATTATATTGTTATAGACGAGGAACATGACCTGGTGGTAGTTACCCGTTGGATCGATGACAGTAAAATGGGCGAGTTTATGCGTCAGGTGGTACAATCAATAAACAATCCATCAAAGCACAAATAAACCGGAACAAATTTGGTTATTTTTAAGAGTTGGTAGCCATAGTTGATAAACCCTAAACCAAAGTACTATATAACTAAAACTAAATAGACAAAAAATATGCTGACAGACATAATTCCGAAATTACCCATGCGGAACAAAGCTATAACCCGAAATTATTATGAAAATAAATTGGGGTTCAAATACATAGGTAGTGATGATTATGACCATTACCTGATAGTAGAAAAAGACAAGCTGCAAATACATTTTTTTGAGTTCAAGTCACTGGACCCGAAAGAAAATTATGGACAGATTTATATCCGTACCGACAATGTGGATGTACTGTATCAAAGTATGCTAGACAACAGGGTAGCCATTCACCCTAACGGACACTTGGAAAACAAGCCCTGGCAGCAAAGAGAATTTTCTTTGCTCGACCCTGATAACAACTTGTTGACTTTTGGGCAGAAATAGTGCGAAATGAATTATGAGTGTTGAGGGATGAATTATGAGTGTTGAGGGATGTACAGTGGACAAGGATAAAGAATTAAAAACGAAAAAAACATTTGATGGAAGAGAAAATTTAGTTGACCTGTAAAGGCCAGCAAATTGATCAGTCAAGATAATTATAGTTATGGACAGAAGAAATTTTATTGAGGTGGGTAGTGCACTGGCTGCCAGTTCAATTCCATTGTATTCATTTGGTAATGGTTTGTACGATCGGGGTTCTCAATCTGAAAACGAAGAGATTGATTTCATTTATGATGGTTTGAAGCTTGATCCGCAAGATTATACAAAACTGATCACCAAACTGGTGGACGAAGGAAAAGTAAAACCAGATAATTATTCAAACGGAGGGGTTGTTGAAGAACTGGAAAGCAAATTTGCTGCTTTATTAGGAAAGGAATCGGCTGTTTATATGCCAACCGGCACGCTGGCAAATCACATTGCTGTCAGGAAGCTTGCGCAAGATAATCGAAGAATTGTAGTGCAGGAACAAGGTCACCTGTATAACGATTCAGGTGATTGCGTTCAAACACTCAGCAATTTAAACCTGATACCCTTGGGCTTGAACGAGGTCAGTTTTACGCTTGAAGAAGTAAAACAACTGCAAGACAAAACAAAATCAGGCCGGGTAGAAACAAAGATCGGTGTTATCGTGATCGAATCTCCGGTTAGAAGAAAGAATGACTGTGTGGTTGAATACGATCGGATCAAAGAGATTGCTGATTATGCAAAAAATAACGATATTAGAATGCACATGGATGGTGCGAGACTCTTTGTTCAGGCGGTACATGCTAAGCTTGAACCTAAAGAATTTGGCAGTCTTTTCGACACCGTCTATACATCATTGTATAAATGTTTTAATGCCCCCTCTGGTGCTATTCTAGCCGGGTCGAAAGAATTTACTTCAAACTTGTATCACGAACGCAGAATGTTTGGTGGCGGACAGTCGAGTGTCTGGCCTTTTGCAGCCATTGCCTTATATTACGCAGATAGTTTTATGACAGAATATAAGAACGCATGGACCAATGCAGAAGCACTGTTTAGCATACTTGAAAAACAAGAAAGATTTGAGGTAGTCAGATTTCAAAACGGTTCTCATATTGTAAGTCTGAAGGTGAAAACAAAGAATTTGCCCGGATTTCGAGACGCTCTGAGAAAACAAAAAATATATTTGGCCCAAGCTGATGGTTCCGGTTTTATATTAAAGATCAATCCCACCATCAACAGAATCAACCCAAACGAACTTGCCAATCGTTTTATTGAAGCATTAAATACAACCGGCTAAGGGAGCAGCGTATAGTAAAACGTATTGGTTATAGCGCGGATAAGGAGATTATTTTTTTGCTCAGTGACACTTCTTTCAGATAATCGTTGGTTACAAGCACAACAAATAACAATAAAACAAGATCAAAACAGAAAATGCATAAATCAACAGTAGCAGAAATTAAAGAACGGTTTGACAAGGATGTAGAACGATTTTCAAATCTGGATACCGGTCAACTTTCAACCATAGATGCAAAAGTGTCATTGGAACTGATAACGGAAGCCTCAAAAAGAATTGTTCCGCAGGCTGTAAACTTATTAGACATAGGATGTGGTGCCGGGAACTACACCCTCATGATGCTTACAAAAATCCCTGACCTGAATTGTACCCTGGTTGATTTGAGCAAACCCATGCTTGAAAAAGCCTTTGAAAGAGTATCCCAAAAAACAAAAAATCAGGTTACCATTTTACAGGGCGACATCAGGGAAGTTAATATGAATGAAAATCATTTTGACATTATTTTAGCGGGTGCCGTATTGCACCATTTGAGGGATGATGGGGATTGGGAAACGACATTTGAAAAACTTTTTAAACTACTCAAACCCGGTGGTTGTTTAATGATTTCGGACTTGATTACACAAGACACGAAATTAGTAACCGAATACACATGGGAAAGATATGGAGACTATTTGGAAGGTTTTGGTGGCAAAGCATATCGCCAAAATGTTTTTGACTATATAGCAAAAGAAGATTCCCCCAGGTCGATGAATTATCAGTTAGACCTGATGAAACAAATTGGTTTTCGAAAAGTGGAAATCCTGCATAAAAATATGTGCTTTGGTGCCTTTGGAGGAATTAAGTGAGGAAACGAAAATTGGGCACTAAACACCAACTGGTAACCGCAACTGAACAAACAAAGGATTTCATTTTCGAAAACCAGTTTTGTGGTAAAAGTGCCGCCACAGAACCGGGCCAAATACCGTTTGCGAAAGACATATAAACTCAATATAGAATAAACTTTATGACGGATAAACATTCATTATTTCTAAACACAAAAAAAAGTAAAATAATATTTATGTTAAGTATTATTGTATCAATAATTTGGGTTCTTGGCAGGACAATTGATATTTATCAGTTCGCAGTGGTTGGAGCAATATTTGAAATTTTATGGCTGCCTGTTATTTTTTTTATCCCAATTTTGTCGGTAATTTCTATCATATTCTGGATTAAAGACAAACTCGATTTTCGATCACTAAATCTGTATTCGTTTCTCATTATTGCTATGGCAATTATATATACAATCGTGAACGGCATCTGGTAGACGGAATTTTAAATAGATATCAATGGACCTGTCGGACCCGCCATGGCACGTATTGATAAAAGGTCAATAGGATATTCTTAAGCGTGCATGCCTGCGGCATGTAAACCTTGAACCAGCCTTCCTGCAGGAGGCACTTTTTTTTATATCTTCGGGACACCAATCCGGAAAATAAAACCTGCCGGGCCGGGAAAAATGAAAGCAACAATTTTATTCATCAGCCTTTTGTTTACAATGGGCCTTACAGCACAAAACAAGCTGGAGCTGAAACGAGATACCTCCAACATTAAAATAAACAAAGAGATTTACGGCCATTTTTCCGAGCATCTGGGAACCTGTATATATGAAGGGATCTATGTGGGTGAAGATTCAGAAATTCCCAACATACACGGATACCGAAAAGATGTGGTTGAGGCTTTTAAAGAATTAAAAGTTCCTGTTCTGCGCTGGCCCGGAGGTTGTTTTGCAGATACCTATCACTGGAAAGACGGTATAGGCCCCAAAGAAAACCGCCCTTCTATTGTCAATGTGTTTTGGGGAGGGGTTACCGAAGACAACAGTTTTGGTACCCATGAATTTTTAAATTTTTGTGAATTGACAGGGATAGAGCCCTATCTGAGCATCAATGTGGGTACGGGAACAGTTCAGGAAGCGGTTGAATGGGTGGAATACATAACTTCGGATAATAAGAGTCCGATGACGGACCTGCGCCGGAAAAACGGTCGTGAAAAACCCTGGAAAGTCAAATTCTGGGGTATAGGTAACGAAAATTGGGGCTGTGGCGGAGATATGGCTCCCGATTACTACGCGAATATTTACAGAAATTACGCCTCCTATATACGTGGTGACGGGTATCAAAAAGTGATCTGTGGCCCCGCGGGCGGAGATACCCATTGGACAGAAACCATACTCAAAGGGCTGGAAGGTAAAACACACCTGGTACAGGGTGTTTCTTTGCATTATTATACTTTGCCCACAGGCAACTGGGAGCATAAAGGTTCTTCAACGGATTTCAAGGAAGACATGTGGTTTGCAACCCTGCGCAATACCCTGCTCATTGAAGATTACATAAAGAACCATCTGGCAGTTATGGACAAATACGATCCGGAAGGGAAGATAAAACTGATCGTTGATGAATGGGGTACCTGGTATGATAAGCTGCCCGGGACAAAGGATGGTTTTCTGCAACAGCAGAATACGGTGCGCGACGCTGTGGTGGCAGGTATTAACCTGAATATTTTTAACCGCTATGCCGGCCGCATCAGTATGGCAAATATTGCCCAAATTGTAAATGTACTGCAATCGGTTATCCTGACCAGTGGACCTGAAATGGTTAAAACACCCACTTACCACGTATTTAAAATGTACAGTGTGCACCAGGATGCGCGGCTGCTTCCCCTCAGTTTGGAAACAGAGCCCTATACCTACAAGGAGGAGTCAATTCCGGCCATTACAGCTTCGGCTTCTGAGAAAAATGGGATAGTAAGTATGACCCTGACCAACGCGAATCCGAACAAGTCGGTAACGATTGACTGCAATGTCGGGAACCAGCACAAATCAGTGACTGGAAAAATAGTTACGGGTAAAGAAATGACAGCGTATAATGACTTTGGAAAAGCGGAAAAAGTTACTGTTTCAGAATTTATGCCCGGAAAAATAAAGAATGGGGTATTGAAAATAGAAATTCCTCCGTTTTCGGTGGTTTTGGTTCAGCTACAATAAGTATCTTTTTCCGGGAAATGTTTTTTTTTGTTGCATTAAATTAAGGGATAAATAGGGACAAAGTATGCAAAACGTTTGTGCACATCACCAAACAAGAGCCGCAGGCACAACAAATGACAGATCAAAAAACAGGGAATATGACAGAAAATAGCCCAATAAATAAAATGCTTGCGAGCAGACTGCGGGAAGTCCTGCTCAGCGGAAAGTGGATAGCCAACACGAACTTTAAAGAACAGATCATCAGTATTTCCCGGGAGCAGGCCATTCAAAAAGTCAATGGTCTGAACTCTATTGCAGCGCTGACTTTTCATATAAACTATTATCTCAAAGGAATTTTAAACGTCTTTCATGGCGGAGAACTTGAGATCAGAGACAAATACAGTTTTGAGCTGCCGGAAATGAAGTCAGAGGAGGATTGGGAACAGCTGGTTACCAACTTTCTGAACAATGCTGAAGCCTTTGTGGAGTGCGTGGAACAAATGCATGACGTGATTTTTGACAGGCCTTTTGTGGATGAGAAATATGGAACCTATTTGCGTAATATTGAAGGGGTTATTGAGCACAGCTATTATCACCTCGGACAAATTTCATTGCTCAAAAAGCTGATCCAGGAAAAAGAAAAATAGAGATCCTGATAAACAAGCAGTTAGCGATAAAAAACGTATTATAACCCAAATAAAAAAGAAATAAATGAGTAATCTGAATAAGCTTATAGATCAACTTGAACAAAATATTCCGTTTTGTGAAACACGCAATAAAGAAGTGTCTCAATCGGATGTGGCCTGGCATATTGAACATTCCCTGCTGACTATCAGTGGCATTACGGATGCCT
>Ga0105103_10001151_pt1 | contig 14878 bp, 20 predicted proteins | sample PPLLaktember2015_2_FD_79107 | JGI IMG/M metagenome (GOLD analysis project Ga0105103, IMG submission 79107) | Freshwater sediment microbial communities from Prairie Pothole Lake near Jamestown, North Dakota, USA - PPLs Lake P7 Core (6) Depth... | ecosystem: Environmental > Aquatic > Freshwater >...
CTGCGGTACAGCGCGATCGCCGCGACGTTGTCCGGCGCCACCTCCACGTGAATGGCGCGGCAGCCCCGGCGCCGGCAGTCCTCCAGCAGCACGTCCAGACCCGCGCGCGCGACGCCTCGACGTCGATAGTCCTGCTTCACGAACAGATCGTCGATGTAGCCGAGCCCCCCGAACTCCATCGCGAATCGCACCGACAACACCACATGACCGCCGGGCGAGCCGTCCACCTCGAGCAGCCACACCGGCCCATGCGAGGGGTTCCTCAGCAGATCCCGAAACGATTGCGCGGCCCAGGCACGATCGAGCGGAACCGACGACTCCCCGTAGACCTCGGCCATCAGGTCGACCAGCGTGGGCACGTCCGCGGCAGCCGCCTGACGAACCGCAATCACGATTCGACCTTGGCGCCCTGCTCGAACAACAGCTGCTTGAGGACCGAACGATGGCAATGCTGTTCGTCTTCGCAGTAACACCCCACCGAGAAGTTCGTCGTCTGCGACAGGGCGGCAAGCAGAGCCAGCGCGTGCGCCGCGTCTGGCGCGGACATCTCGGCCTTGTATTTCCTCGCGAACGCAGCCCACTCCGCCGGCGTCGTCGCCGCCTGCCCCAGCTTCATCGTCTCGACGCTGGGCGCGAGATTCGGGAACCACACGTCGTACCAGTTCTGCGATGAGAACTCGGCCTTCGGCACACCACGCGGCGGACGACGGACCGTACCGATACGGAGGCCTTCGCCTGGTACGCGGGGAGAGCCGAGGCGGACCACGCGGACGCTCATGATGCGCTCTCGCTCCGTCGCTTGAGCCCCGCCGCTTCCATGGCGATGTAGCGGTTGGTGATCCCGCTCGTCCAGCGCCCCATCAGCTTGCCGAAGACGCCGGCATAGGAGAGGGCCAACGTCACGCGGCTCCCGGCCGGCGTCGGCTCGATGCTGTGACGCCCCGTCACGTGAATGCCCGGCGCCACCGATTCCCACGTGAAGCTGCGGCCGGGTTCGACTGCCGTCACGGTCCACAACGCCGGCGGGAATTTCGGCTGACGAACCAGGGCGCGCTGGCCGACGGCAAGATGCCCCTCGCCCCAGCGCTTGATGCCGCGGATGCTGGCGGTCCACTCGTGCCAGCGCTCGACGTCGCTCATGATGGGCCAGATCCGCGCCGGCGGCGCGTCGATGTCTATGACGTGAGTGAAATGCATCATCGTTTGCGCGCCGTCCAGGCGGCGCGGCCGACATCGATGGCGATCACGAGCCACGATGCGAGCGGAACCATCAGAAACGCGGGCGGCGGCCTCGTCCAGCGGCTCGACCATCCGCCGGCGACCAGGAGCGCCGCGAAGGGTGAGAACACCCACCCCAAGAACAGGACGAGCAGGGGGCGCGGCGTGTTCCATCCCATCCAGAGCGTCGCGCCGAGCGAACCGCAGGCGCCGCACAGCGCGACCGCGGAAGGCCATCTGCAGTTGCCCATGTCCGGCCAGATTCTGCCACGACGGGATTGGGCAGCCACCTCGACCGTTCTGGCGATTCAACTACACTGGCGGCGAACGCACTCCAATGGTGGTCTCAGCCCTGGTCCTGACGTGGATCCTGTCGGGAGACGTCGCCTCCGCCCGCGCGCAGTCGATCGACTCGCAACTTCCCGAGCACTATCGCACGCTGGTCGACGCATACCGATCAGGACAGACGGACGCCGCCATCGATGGCGTGCTGGGTCTGTCCGGCCAGGAATACGAGATGGTGCGCCGCACGGTGTCGCTGGCTCGCCGAGGCCTGCGTGCCAACTCCGCACTCGCCCCTCTCCTGCACGCGGCTGCCCTCCTGCACACGGATACTGCGTTTCGCTGCTGGCGGACCGGGATGGAGAAACAGGCTCGCCCACAACTCGATTTCGCCCGGCGCCTTGTCGACGCATCGGCAATCCTGGACCCGCGCCTGGAGGCGTTCCGACGTCGATGGTACCTGGCCACGGCCCTGGTCCACTCCCGAGTGGTGGTTCCGCAGGACGCCGCCACCTACTTCGATGAGGCGGTCAAGGCCCTCGCTGGCGACGTGCCGATGCTGACGGCGGCCGGCTGGTTCCACGAGCGCCTGTCGCATGGCGCGGCGGCGCCGGGTTCGACGCCTGACCGTCAGCAGATGCTGCATCGGCGACACCGGCTGGCGGCCGAGCGCTACCTGAGCACCGCCCTGCAGGCCGACCCGTCGGCGTCCGAAGCCTCCCTTCGACTCGCGCGCGTGCACATCTCCGCGGGACGCGAGGCCGAGGCGAGGCGGATCCTCACGACACTGAGGGCACGGACCGACCTCGCGGCTGTCGTGGGCTTCGTCGGGCGACTGCTCCTGGGCGGCATCCACGAACGCGCGGGCGACAGGTCGGCGGCCGAGCGCCTCTATCGTGAAGCGCTCGCGCTCGACCCGGTGGCGCAGTCGGCGCGCGTGGCCCTGGGCCACCTGCTCTACACCGCTGGCGACGCAGAGGGCGCAGCCCAGGCCATCGAGCCCCTGGCCCTGGGCCGCCATGATGCGCCGGGAAACGACCCGTGGTCAGACTATCAGCTCGGCTACCTGCCCACTGGGCAGGCGCTGCTCGACCAACTTCGGACGACGGTGCAGCGATGAGAGCGGCGCTTGCGCGATCTGGCTTCCTCTGGTTCGCATGGACGCTGACCGTCGCCCTCCACGCTGATCAGACCTTCCGCGCAGGCGTGGATGGCGTCCCAGTGGACGTGCTGGTGACCCGGGGCGGCCGTCCCGTGGCCGGACTGAGCGCGGCGGACTTCGAGCTTCGGGACAACGGGGTCGTCCAGGACATCGCGGCCGCGAGGATGGACGAGGTGCCGCTCACGCTGATGCTGGTGCTCGACGTGAGTGAGAGTGTCGCGGGCGAACCGCTCACGCAACTACGCACCGCGATCGGCGCCGCGGCGGACGCCTTGTCAAAGAACGATCGCCTGGCGCTCCTCACGTTTTCACATCAGATCACGCTGACCGCTGGGGCGACGCGAGACTTCCAGGAGATCCGCTCGGCGGCGATGCAGGTGCAGGCACTCGGCGCCACGTCGCTGTACGACGCCACGCTGACCGGCCTGCTGATGCGGCACCGCATCGAAGGACGAGTGGTCATGCTGGTCTTCAGCGATGGCGCCGACACTACCAGCTGGATCGACCCGCGGTCGAGTCTATCGGCCGCGCAGCGGAGCGATGTGACCGTCTACGGCGTCTCGCTGCGCCGCCAACTGGAGCGTCGCGACGCCCAGGCGGTCCGGCTGACCGGGTTGGAGCAGAACTGGTTCCAGCGCGACCCCACGTCGTACGGCCGGCAGTATCTGCCGTTGCTGGCTGCCGACACCGGTGGGGTCATGCTGATGGCCGAGCGCGTCGAAGAGCTGCGCGAGACGTTCGCGCGCGTCGTGGCCGACTTCAAGAGTCGCTACACGTTGCTCTACACTCCCCGTGGCGTGGCCCCTGGCGGCTGGCATGCGATCGACGTCCGGCTGAAGCGCCAGTCGGGCGAGATCACCGCAAGGCGCGGCTATCTTCGCGACGCGCACTGACCCGTGACAGGACTTGTCAGCCGCTCACCGTCAGCGGATCTCCGCGGGCGGCAGGTGAAGTTTCAGACCTTCGTGTGACGCCACGAAGCCCAGGCGCTCGTAGAAGCGGATGGCGTCGGCGCGCGACTTGTCCGAGGTGAGCTGCACGACGTGACACCCTCGCGCGCGCGCGCGGGCAATGGCCCACTCGAACAGCCTCTTGCCCACGCCGCTGGACCGGAGTTCCGCAGCGATGCGCACACCCTCGATCAGTGCGCGCCACCCTCCCCGGTAAGTGATGCCGGGTATGAACGTCAGCTGGAGCACGCCGACTACGGTATGCCCCTCGGACTCGACCACGATCAGTTCGTTGTTCGGATCGCGATCGATGGCGTCGAATGCCGAATAGTACGCTTCCGGCAATGGCGCCACGTTGTGTTCGCGGTTCGCACCCAGCGGATCGTCGGCCAGTAGCCGGACGATGGCAGGCAGGTCGTCGCGGACGGCGGGGCGGAACGTGACAGCTGGCGTCTCCACGTGTCTATTCTCCGCGGTCTTTGGGGTGTGAGCGTAGACCATGCCCGCGACGCGGCTCCAATCGTCCGCGCTCCTCGTCACATTGGCGTGGGGGGTCATCCCCAGCGTGGCTGCCACCCGTGCATCGTCGATCTTCACGCGCGACGGCGCGAAACCGATCAGCTCGTCACTATGGCCGTCGAGCGTCCTGGCGAGCGTCGAGCGCTGCACGTCTTCCTGCTGCAGCGTGCCGTACGAGAACAACAGCGGCATGACGCTCAGTGAACGATGGCGGGGGTCCGCTCGAGGAGACCGAACATCGCAAGGGCCAGCAGGATCAGCGCAAGCACGATGGCCCGAAGGAGAACCCTCTGGCGTGTCGAGATCGCCTGCATATCAGCCTCCTCACATTGGCAGCCTGAGAGCCTCAGAGGTCCAGAAGGAACACCGGCGCCGCCGCGCTGAGCGCCGCGCCCACCTGCAGGATCAGGACGAGCAGGGCCTGCCGCGTGGCCATCGGCAACCACTTGATGGCGAACAACGCGATGATGGGTACCTGCCCCGCCATCAGTAGTTGCCAGACGTGAGCCGCGGTACCCTCATCTGGTTCGCGCACGACGCCGTTCACGGCCAGATAGCCCAGCACGATCGCCAGGGCCGTGATCGACATCACCAGCGGCAGGAACGCGCTCGGCTTCTTCAGCAGCGTCGCGATCTTCATCGGCCACCTCCCACGACGCGTTATCGTTTCCGCAGCTTCGGATTGTGCCACATCGCCATGGCGTTCTTCGGGAGGGTGCCGATCGGTCACGGCGAAGGGGGCCAGTTGTCATACTGCATCGTTGTGGTCACCCCTCTCTGGCTCGAGATTCGTCGCCGCAAGGACGTCCCGGGCGCGGGTTAGGTCGCCCGGCGGCACCATCACTCGAACACCGCCGACGAGGTTGCCGTAGAACGGCGCTACCCCGAGCGTGTGCTCGTTGGGAATCGTCGCCATGATGCCCGCCGCCTCGAGCACCGATACCAGCAACTGCGCTTCGTGGAGCCAGGTGCAGGACGCCGCCTCGGCCCACTCGGTGTCACCGCCGGAATCGGACGCGAGAATCGCGTAGACGGCCAGGTCTTCGAACTGACCCCACTTCAGCACGGCATCGCGAGCCACACCTTCCAGCCGCATCCCGAGCTTCTGCATCACGCGACCCGACGCCGGGTTGCGGGTGAGGTGGCGAGCCTGGATGCGGTGCAGCCGCAGCGGGCCGAAGGCAAAGTCAATCAGCAGCCGGGCCGCTTCGGTGCAGTAGCCCTGGTTCCAGTGCGGGACCGCCACCCAATAGCCCAGCTCGGCACTCGCGTGCGCGGCGTCGATGCTGAGGCCGATCGCTCCCACCAGCGTGCCGGTGTCCTGCAGCGTGATGGCGTAGGTCACGGCGGTGCCCGCCTGCCAGGCGGCCTGATGCGTGCCAATCCAGGCCGCCGCCGCGCCCTCGGGATACGGATGAGGGATCGACAGCGTGGTGTCCGCGATCTCACGCGCGCCGGCGATCGCCTGCACTGCAGGCGCATCGGCCGGATCGAATGGCCGCAGGAGCAGACGCGTGGACGTGAGGATCGGCTGTTCGGACATGTGAACGTCGGCATCGGACGACCAGGCACACACGCCGTACCGTCCTCAAGGCCGTCGCAGAGCCTCGAGCGCGGCAGAGGTCAGCGGCGGACGGGCTCCGGAGCGTCGGCGAATTTCCGGTACTTGCCGAGCAGCGCCCCAAGAGCGACCAGTAACGGGAACACGATTCGCTGAACGGTCGCCGGGATCTCCATCATGCCGAACTCGCCCCGGTATCGCCTCGTCAGGAAGGCCGCATCGAACGGATCCGTCCGCGCTCCGGCGCTCCGCTTCTGCGAGGCAAAGAGCTCGGTCAGGAAGTACTCCGCGTTGTCGGCCGGTTCGATGTGTCCTGTGCAGCGAAGATCGCCGTCCCCGGCGTTCCAGAACTTGTGCGGCTCCCCCGCCTTGAAGACCACTCGCTCACCGGGGCCGGCGAACCGCGGGGGCTCCCCGGGCCGCTGAAAGCCGATGCGTCCCTCGATGACGGTGAACCCTTCCTCCTGATGGTAATGGACGTGCATGGGGGGCCCGGCTCCGGGCTTGACGATGTTCTCTCCCTCGAGGCGGTCGCCGGTCATGCCTGCGACGTCGCAAATGCCGGTCGGCAGGATTCTGCCACAGTCCACCGCCGACAGCGTCATGCGGCGCTGAACGCCGGCAGGTATCGCACCAGCCCACCCATGCCAGCCAGCGCGCCGGGCATCAGCTCCGCCACCATGAACACCTCGTCCGGAACATCGAACTCGGATCGCAAGCCGAAGGTGCGGCCCGGGCGAAACCCGAACCGCGGGTAGAAGTCAGGGTGCCCCAGCACGACGACGGCGTGGTAGCCGAGGCGCCTGCACTCCTGGAGCCCCGCTTCCACGAGCTTCGAGCCGATGCCGCGGCGCTGCACAGCGGGCGCGACCGCCATGGGCGCCAGGCCCACGACGCGGGGCGCCGACCCCTGCGAGTCGACGGAGACGGGCGTGAACAGGATGTGACCGACGACCGTCGCGCCCTCCACCGCGACAAGAGAAATCACCGCGTCGCCCGCCGCGCGGACCGCGTCGATGATGCGCGACTCGTCGGGCTGACCGAAGGCCTCGTCGTTCAGCCGCCGGATCGCCGGCTCGTCGCCGGGCCGCTCCGGCCGCACGTCGACTTCGTGAGTGTCGCCCATGGCTTCATCACGTGTTCGTGGTGCTGTCGGCTCAATCGTCGATCGCCTGGTAGGCGGACGTCCAGAAGTCGAGCACGACCGGCGGCAGGCGCAGCGCTCCTGGGCGGCACTGCGCCATGAGCACACCGACCATGTCCTCGCTCGGATCCACATACAGCGATGTGCTGAACGCACCGTCCCAGCCGAAGCGCCCGGGCACGCTGGCGACATCGTCGCGCCGGGTCACGATCGAGAGGCCGAGGCCCCAGCCACGCGAGTCCCAGAAGTTCTCGAAGAACGGTGATGCCGCCTTCTGCTCAGGGGTCAGTTGATCGGTCGTCATGAGCTCCACCGACAGCCGCGACAGGATCCGCTCTTTGCCGAATGCTCCGTAGTTCAACATCATCCGGCCGAAGGCGAGCAGATCGTCCGCCGTGGAGACGAACTGGTCTCCAGCGCCCGACTCGAACACGCACGGACGAGCGAGCAGGTCGCTGCGCGCCTCTTCCAGCACGGTGATCTCGCCGCTCACGAAATCGGTCTGGTAACAGGTTGCGACCCGGTCGAGCTGCGCCTGCGGCACGGTGAAGCCGGTGTCCTTCATGCCCAGCGGTTCGAAGATTCGCTCGCGCATGAAGGTTGACAGCGACACACCGGACGCGCGGGCAATCAGCACCCCCAGGATCTCGGCGCTCATGTGATAGAGCCACCGCTCGCCCGGTTGATGTGCGAGCGGCAGCCTGCCCAGACACTGCATGTACTCGTCGGGAGTCCCCGGGAACATCCACGCGCTCAGCGGCAGATGCGCTTCAATCAGTGCCCGATGGAGGGGACACATCGGCGAGAGGAACGCCACTTCGCCGTATCCCGAGCGAAAGGTCAGCAGATCGCGCACCGTGATCGGCCGTTTCGCCGGCACCGTGTCGTCGAGTTCGCTGTCGATCGTCCGGAGCACCCTACGGTTCGCCAGTTCCGGCAGGAAGTCGTCCACGGGATCGTCGAGCCGGAGCCGGCACTCCTCGACAAGCATCATCGCCGCCACCGCAGTGATCGGCTTCGTCACCGAGGCCAGGCGAAAGATGGTGTCGCGCCGCATCGGCGCTGTCCGGTCGAACGCCAGGGTCCCGATGGCGTCCACGTGCTCCGCGCCACCCCGGCTGAGGAGGGCGACGAGGCCAGGCAGCCGGCCGCTGTCCACGTGGCGGCGCAAGGTGTCGTGCATCCTCGCCAGCCGCGTCGGGGAGAGGCCGCTCGTCTCCACCCGGGGCGTGGCGGCTGATTGTGCCGTCTTCGTCGGCGTACCGGTTGCGGGATCTGGTGACGCCATGCTCAGCTCCTTCTCGCCGGATGATCGGCGCCCATGACCGCCCCCGCGGAAGCGCGCCGCTTCTATTGTCGGCCCAACGACCGGCGCGGTAAGCCGCGGCGGCCCGTTGCCGGATCCTGCCACAACGGCGGAACGCCGCCGGCTGCACGCGCAGGCTAGGGCGCGTCTGGCAGCTCAGTGCCGGAGCTGAAGGCTTCGGCGCCACCTCGCCGAAAGACGTCCCAGTGGTGCCACTTGAGATTGCTGATCTCTGTCGAGGCCGACAGAATCCGGTGAATGCAGTCGATACCTGCGATCGGCACGCTTCGCCTCCGCTGGCCCAGGATGGAGCCGACGAACCCGGTCACGCGTTCCACTGCGACAAACCAGAACTCGCCACCAACGCTTCCAATGACGGCACAGTACGGCTGGTCGCCTACCGAGTAGTTTACGTACCAGCCGAAGTCTTCCTGCCCAGGTTCGGCATCGGGGACGGCTCCGGCTGCCCGAAGGCGTTCAATCAACCATCGCCCGACGTCGTCTCCGAAGCACCCTTCGTTGATGAAGTGCTCACGGTGCTCGGTCAGGTTGAATTCCCGAGAATCGAAGGTCGCGACCGTACGCATGGCTCACTCCGTCTCGTCGCCCTAACGGTCTCACGATCAGCCGCAAGCGGCGCGAGCGTCACCCTTCGTCAGCGCCGGTGCGGCCGCTTGTCGGCTGCATCGCGGTGTCAGGCCTCACCGCCAGAACTTCCAGCGAGAACCCGACCGTTTATACCGAATAAGAGGGACAGTTTCGGGCTCAATCAGCGTGGGATCAACGATGCCCTCGAGTTGATAACCGAACAGCTCCTGAAGGGCAGCCTCTGCCAACTCCAATGGGTGAAACGGGAAAGGGTAAGTCTCCTCTTCCTGATTGTCGACAGCCGGGTACTGGCCTGACCAGTAAGGCTCCTCGAAAGGCAGTCTCGAGCCGATGTCTTCCAGAATGCCACTGTCTGGCGAGAGGCTGAGGGACCGGCTCAACTTGCCGTTCGTCCACTGTGCGTAGGCGAACCAGTCACTGACGCTGTGCATGGCGTGAAGTGAGATCGTCGCGCTTCCGCCTGCCGTGATGAACCGTGGCAGGAGTTTGGACGGATAGTCGATCCTGAACTCCTTGGCTGCGAGAACCGAGACACCGGTAAAGCAGCCGATGCACAGCTCGTCGCTGGGCGGACAGGTATTCGCCAGATCGCCCTCTCCCGCCGGCTCCAGCTTTTCTCCAGGAAACAAAGTGCTGGCGAGCCTTGAGGTCGCGTCTCGATCCAATCGAGGGCGGCCCCTCAGAGCGTCGCGAGCGTCCACGTCCGCGTAAACGAGCATCCAGGTCTTTGCGCCCATGCATCACCCACAGCGTGTCCCTGAGGCCCAACGCCTGCGGCTGAGCCGCGGCGCCCATTCTGAGCGATCGCGGGGCCAGAATGCCAGCCGAAGAGCCACCGCACCAGCGCGACGGCCGGGGCGAGCACACACAGGCTATCGGATTGAAGCCGATCGGCATGTCTCATTCGTGACGCGGAGCCACGCCACCCTAACGGCAAGCTACTCCAACACGTCGTAGTGCCGCACCACCCGGTCGTAGTCCACCATCATCGCGGCCACCGCCTCAGGGACCACCGCCGCGTCGACGTTGGCGCCCGCAAACGCCCGGATCGCATCCAGCGAAGTCCACTGCGTCACGATCAGGAACTCCACCCCCTCCGGAACCACGCGCCGAAGAATGGACGCGTCGACGAAGCCAGGTAGCCGCCGCAACCCCGGGAACGTCGCCGTGCGCAGGTGCTGCACGTAGGCATTGGCGTGTTCGGGGCTCGCCACCCCGCGCCACTGCCGCGAGATCATGAGTTCACCCCGATCGGCGTGTAGTTCGAGAACATCTGCGACGCCTCCGGCACCTGGGCCACTGGCACATAGTCGCAGACCGCGCCGAACCGGTCCCACATCTTCAGCACAACGGGATGACCGTGCGCCGCCTCGATCGCCTGGGCCGACGCCCACTCGAACACCTCCAGAATGGTGCCATCCGCGGCTTCCATGGTGATGGGCGCGCGATCGGTCACGAGCCCGATGCCGCGGAGCGTGGAGACGTGATCGCGGATCAGGGTCCGGAGCGCATCCTGCTGCCCGGCCTTCGGTCGATAACAGGCTATGACGATGCGGCTCATGAGGTCTCCTTGCCGGTGCCCGGCTGCAGGTAGCGGTTGGGGACGTTCGCGAGCGCCCGGACCGTGCGCCCGGAGGCGGTTAGCATCAGCGCGATGTTCTCGTAGATGTCCTGCTCGCGACGATGCATCTGCGGCAGCAGCCCGAGCTGCGCGTAGGAGACGGGCGTGACATCGAAGCACGTCGTCTCCCAATCGAAGCTCCGGCCCCAGGTGATGCCCGCCAGGCGAAGATCGGTGCTGGCGCCCGCATCGAGCAACAGCCGCAGCACGCGCTGCGAGCGGTTGCCATGCGAGTTCACAGTGTGGAACAGCGGCGTCTGGCCGTTGAACCCGTCCTCGTCCAGGGCGGCGCGCGCGTCGACATCGACTCCGTGCTTCAGCAGCACCCGAGCCACGCCGAGGTGACCGAACTCGGCGGCGACGTGCAGCAGCGATGCGCCGACGAGAGGAGTGAAGGCCGACACCATCGCTGTGCGATGTTGCAGCACCGATGCATCACGCTGGATCGCGGCGCGCAGCGCCTCGCCATCGTCGAGCAGCACCGGCGCCACCACGGGGTCGTCGAGTTCAGCGCCGCCGTCGAGCAGCAGGCGCAGGCACGCCGGAAACCGGGCCGAGCGCGTGTACATCTCCGTCAGCCAGGTGACGGGAGTCTTCCCGCGAACTCGGGCTCGCGGATCCAGGCCACCATCGAGGAGCGCCCGCAGCCGCTCGACGGAATGCAGCTCGATCGCGACCAGGAGTTCGTCATCTGTATGCGTCATGGCAGCAAGCGACCGAGGCGCCGCTACGGCTTCGTTCCGGAGACCAGATGGGTCCTGGTGGCGAAGGCCATCGCTCCATCCGCTGTCACGTACGCGCCGAGCACCGTCTCCGCCTCCGTCAGAATCCGGTCGATCTGGTCCTCCGCCAGCAACACGCCCATCACCGGCAACCATCCTCTCAAGTCGGCTTCCACCATGGCCCGGATGCTGGGGAACCGCGCCGTCCCCTCGCAGGTGGCGACCTCAACCGACCCCACCCCCGCATCGGTGAACAGCGCGCGCAGGTCCTGCTCATTGCCGAGCACGAAGGGTGAGCGCAGCGCATCGGCCGCCGGCCGGCCGGCGAGTCGGTCCAGTATCTCTACCGAGGTCCGGTACGCCGGGTTGTGCTCGAGCGAGTCCCAGACCGCGACGGACACACGTCCGTCGCTGGTCAGCACGCGCAGCATCTCGCGGAGAGCCTGGCGCCGATCCGAGAAGAACATCAGGCCAAACTGGCTGACGACCGCATCGAAGGATCGGTCGGGGAACGGGAGCGATTCGGCGACGCCCTGCCGCCAATCGATGGTGGGCGCCAGTTCCCGGGCCACCGCCAGCATGCCGACGCCGGGATCGAGCCCGCTCACCGATCCCGATGGTCCGGTTCTCGACGCGGCTTCCCGGGTCAGGACTCCAGTACCGCACGCGACGTCCAGCACGCGTTGCCCGGCTCCGATCTGTGCGGCGTCTGCGACCCTCGGCGCCCACTCCCCGAAGAGCGCGGGCACGAACAGGGCTTCATAGGCCCTCGCGGCATCAATCTGTGCTTGCAGCGCAGGTTCGCTCATGTCGCTTCTCCTTTGCTGTCGCGCGGCCGGCTCCGCCACCCGGCCGGTTGCCCGAATACTGCCACAGCCGACGAACTCGGGCGCTCAGTGCCAGCGGTCGTTCGTCCCAGCATTCGCTCGTGCATTCAGCCGCTGAGCTTGACATGTGACCAAATGGTCACATAACTTGGGCCAACATGGACGACGTATTCAGAGCCCTCGCCGACCCGACCCGCCGGCGCCTGCTGGACGAGTTGTTCGAGCGCGACGGGCAGACGTTGACCACGCTGGAGGGGCGCCTGCCGATGACCCGCTTCGGGGTGATGAAGCACCTGCGAATCCTCGAACAGGCGGGCCTGGTGGTCACGAAGCGGCGCGGGCGCGAGAAATTGCACTTCCTGAATGCCGTCCCCATCAGGCTGGTCCACGACCGGTGGGTGAGCAAGTACGCCGAACCGTGGGCCGCCGCCCTCAGCGACCTCAAACACGAACTGGAGAAGACGATGGAGAAGGTGTTCGAGATCTACATCAAGACCACGCCGGAACGTCTGTGGGAGGCGATTGTCACGCCCGAGCAGCGCGAGAAGTACAACTTCGGCGCGTCGTTCCGCTGCGAGCTGAAACCCGGCGCGAAGTACACGATGAGCGCGCGCGGCGGCACGGTGGTGTTGGGCGAAGGCGAGATTCTCGAAGTGGATCCGCCCCGGCGACTGGTGCAGACGATGGTGGCGCTCTGGAGCGACGAGGTGAAGAGCGAAGGGTCGTCGCGCATCACGTGGGAGATCGAGCCCATCGGCGACTCGTGCCGGCTGACGGTGACGCACGACCACTTGCGCGAAGGCGCGAACAATCAGCTCTACGGCGGCTGGCCGATGATTCTATCCGGGCTGAAGACGTGGCTCGAGACCGGGGAGTTGCTGACGACGCCGGGATCGATCCGCTATGTGGATGGTCCGGCGAGCGGCGTCGTGGGACAGAAGACGCAGGAGCTGATCGCCCACCTGCCGGAAGGCGGGAAGGGGGCGTAGGGCTTGGGGCTTGGGGCTTGGGGCTTGGCGCTTGGGGCTTCAGTCTCAGCGCTTGAGGATTGAGGCTCGAGCCCTTGGGCTCTTCGGCTTCGCGGAGATGCGGCGGAGTACGGATGCGCTGTTGAGTTCACGCAGCGCATCCTTCCCCACCCAGCGAGCCGTCTCGTCCTCGGAGGCAGCAAGGCGTTCGGACACCGCCAGCGACGCCTTGTGCAGCGCGGCGTTGCGCTTGCCGGTGGCGCGCAGGGCCATGTTGACGGCCTTCTTCACGTAGAGCCGTTCGTCGATGGCCGCGCGTTCGATGAGCGTCAGCCCTTTCAGGAATGGCTGGTCGCCGGCCGACTTGTCGTGAACGGTAAGGCCCCACAGCAGCGCGAAGGCGGCGCGCTTCTGGTACTCGCCCTTGCGACCCGCCCACTGCGTCACCTTGCGCCAGGCATGCGGCGTGCGATCGAACAGCGCGAAGCAGACGGTGTCGCACACCGCCCAGTTGTCGAAGCCGCGGCACCATTGGTCCATCTGCGCCGCGGTCACGTCCTGCGGATCGTCGACGTATGCAGCCAGCATCCGCGCTTCCAGCCACTCGGACTGCCATAGCGCCTGCGCCAGGGCGTGATCACGCCCCAGTTGCTTCGCCAGCGTCTGGATCTGCCCCATCGTCACGCCCAGGGCGTATTCGGTGGGAATGGCGAAGCGCGCGAGGCCGTCACGATGCGCCTTCGTCCGATGGCGCTTCAGCCACTGGATGGCCGGCTCGGGATCAGCGGCGCCGTGATTCACGCCCCCCGCGCTACGCATTGACCCACGCGGCCATGATGTAACGCAGGTCGCCGACATACCGGTACTCGAGCCGTACCGCCTTGCCATGAACGAAGGATTCCCGCAGCAGCGCCGTCAACTCGCGCTCGGCGGCGCGGTCGGACGCCTGGGACAGCGGGATGAGAAAGAAATCCGGGTCGTCCCGCAACCACACGAGGCACTGATCGTGCTCTTCCGGCAGGGTGCCGCCGAGACGGTCGCCGCGCCGAACCCTGACCTGAAACCGGGCAATCTCCTGATAGCCGTCAGTGGACCGCGCGATCGGGATGGTTTTGAAGACGGGCTGTGCTCGCCACTGAATCGTGTGCACGGCGCCCTTGATCGGCGACTCGAAGACCTTCGCCTGTCGCTCGGGCGGGAGGTAGTTGGCGTAGGTCGCGTCGTCGTGCTCGTAGTAGTCGTACACGCCCCAGGGGTCGATGAAGTACCAGAGCTTCGGCACGTGCACCGTGGCCACCGTCACTTCCGGTCCCTCCACGGCGACGCCGAAGTGCAGGTGGATGACGTGGTCTGCGTCGGCGGGCGGCTTGCCGATCGCGCGGCCGAGGAACTGCCCGCGACGGACGTCGGCGCCGGCGACGAGCTCCGCTGGAACGGTCGTGATGTCCAGGTGTTGATATACGGTCCTGAACTCCTTGCCGGCGGCCGTGACATGCGAGAGGACGAGCGGTGCTCCCCGTCCACCGTTCGCACCCGCCCTGGCGAGCACCGTGCCGCTCGCCGCCGCGCACACCTCGAACACGGCCCGGGGACTGGTGTCGAAGTCGGTGCCGCCGTGGAACCCACCCTCATCGTTGTTCTTCCGTAACCAGCCACCGCCGCTCGGCCCCAGCTTGATGTCCTCGTCATAGATCGGCAGCGACAGGTCCATCCGGTGCCCATCGAGGGGGTCGTCCAGAAAGGCGCGCAGCTTCGGCCCTATCGGCAGCGCGGACGGAGGCCCGATGCGAGGGCCCTGCGTCCTGGCGGCGAACGGCTGGACGCTGACCGGACGCGGCCCTCCGAAACCGTAGTCCTGGGCGGGGACGAGCTCGGCCCGACCGGGGATGGCGGGAATGTCGCCCACGGCATGCGCGAGCAGGTTCAGATTGTAGTGAAACGTGATCCCGGCGAAGCCGCCAGGGCTTCGCCAGAACCGCGCGGGCGATC
>Ga0105103_10001153_pt1 | contig 14863 bp, 9 predicted proteins | sample PPLLaktember2015_2_FD_79107 | JGI IMG/M metagenome (GOLD analysis project Ga0105103, IMG submission 79107) | Freshwater sediment microbial communities from Prairie Pothole Lake near Jamestown, North Dakota, USA - PPLs Lake P7 Core (6) Depth... | ecosystem: Environmental > Aquatic > Freshwater >...
AATTCAGGAGCGGACCGAATTTTCGGGGCCAAAGGAAGGGTGCCAGGTCTACCTGAATACGTATGATCCCGAAGGGACCTGCAAATTTTTCAGGTGGGAATATACCGAGACGTGGAAATTCCGGCTTCCCTATATTATTGTTCCGAACAATACATGTTGGATTTCAAATACTTCGGGTAATATACTGATTAAGAATACTTCTGTCTTGACGGAAGACAAGGTAGCCAGGTTACCCCTGCATTTTATCTCCAATGAATCAGACAGGCTTGCTGAAAGATACAGCATTCTTGTAAATCAGTATTCTTTGAATGAGGATGAATACAATTACTGGGAGAAGTTGCAGAATATTTCCGAGGAGGTGGGAAGCCTGTATGACATTACCCCGTCATCAATCCCGGGCAACATTTTCTGCGTCGAGGATCCTGCTGAGCAGGTCCTTGGCTATTTCAGCGTCTCGGCCAAAACTTCAAAGCGCACTTATATAGATGAGAATTTCAGGGGGCTTATAAATCTTTATTCCGAGTGTGAATCCGATACAATCTACGGAGGCAGGCCAATTCCTGACCTTAACATTTCCAAATGGGTTATTGTAGATCAGCCATATGCCATGCCACCTTATAAAATTATAACTGAACGGCGGGGATGTGCCGATTGCACGGTGAGGGGAACTATTATCCAGCCTGATTTCTGGGTGGACCGTTAAAAGCTAGAAATTTTGAAAAATATATCAATGTTAAAATACAGGATATCCGCATTTGTAATTCTTCTGAGCTTTTTCTCCCTTTTCTCCCATGGGCAGGCACGGCAGGATTTCCTGGATGCGCTTACCGTAAAATTCCGTAATTACTGCAACTCGGTTCCGCGGGAAGAAGTGTACGTCAGTACCGACAGGCAGGAATACATTGCAGGTGAAGATATGTGGTTCAGTGTCTGGCTTTCTGACAGGCAATCCGGCAAGCCATATGGCGAAAGCAGGCTAACATATGTTGAAATCCTGAATCCTGAAAACAGGCCGGTGGTCCAGAAAAGGATTAGCCTTGAGGCGGGATACGGCCCGGGACAGATAGTATTACCTGATACACTGACATCGGGGACTTATACTTTAATAGCGTATACAAACTGGATGAAAAACTTTATGCCGGAAAACTGTTTCGCAATGAAGTTTGCAGTTCAAAATGCCCTGAGTGAAAAAAGTTTTGGTTCGAACGGAGCATTTTTGTCATTGTCATCAAAAATACTCCCGGGAACACTATCCTCCATCAAGACGGAACTGGGACTGAATATCGGAATTGACAGAAGAAGTCCGGAGAGTGTCAGGATAACCGTCAGTTCAACAAGGGATTACCGCCTGGCCGAGGGAAATACCTGCTATCTGTTTATCCAGACGCATGGGGTAATCAATTACAAGCAGGTTGTCAGCCTCCCGGAAGATGGAGCGGTAATAAACCTTCCTGAGGGGTTGTTTATCCCGGGTGTAAATCATATTACCCTCTTCAGCGCTTCAGGAAAGCCTGTGGTTGAGAAACTGGTTTTTACTCCGTTCCCCGAAACCGGGTCATTGAAAATTGATGAAGCCGTAAACTTTAAAATCAGGGAAAGGTTCCCGGTCACAATTAAAATCAATGAAAACCAATCTTTGGCAGCAATCCCCGGTAATTTAAGCATTTCAGTTGCTGCATCAGGACGCAGGAGCTTTCCTGATATTGACGACTATATGATCTTTGGATCGGAGTTTGGAATATTGTCAGATGAACTGGTGAATGCACTGGTAAACTGTGCTCCGGCCGATACAATCGACAAATTTCTCTCCTCGATGAAGAGCAGCTGGATTAACTGGAACAGGATTATTTCCGGTGATCTGCCGGTAACAAAGTACAGGAAAGAGACAGAAAGTCATTTTATTTACGGCCGGCTTATAAATAAGGATACTCAGGTCCCTGATCCTGACCAGTACCTGTTCCTTTCAATGCCCGGGAAGAATGCGACATTCCGGTATGCAAAAACAGACAAAAACGGCGTTTTCTTTTTCACAGTCCCTTTGGATCAGAATTTCAGGAATCTTATCATACAGCCTGAAAATGCAGAAAGGAACAATAATATTCAGATCGAATCTTCATTCTCGAATAAATACCCCGTAATCCCTAAACCAGGTGGTATTCCGGTTGAAGCGGCAGTTAAAAACATTTCTGGGCCTGCCGTAAATTACCAGGTAATGAAGATATACAGGTCAGAGGAACCTCCTGAAGAATTCTCCGGAGTTGTTTTTACCAGCGGATCAGCAAGGTTTTATGGCAAACCGGATATTGAACTGGTTATGGATGATTATATCAAACTGCCTGTCATGCAGGAAGTATTCTTTGAATTGATTCCCGGCGTCTTTATGAGGAAGAAGAAGGAGAAATACGAAATAACGATATCGGATCCAATTGAAAACAGGGTTTATGACAAGCCGCCGATCCTGTTTATTGACGGGGTGGTTGTAAAGGATCCTGACCTGATAGCAAACCTCGATCCTGAGAAGGTAGAAAGGATCGATGCAATAAAAGCACGTTATTTTGTGGGGGATTACATGTTTCTGGGATTGGTGAATGTAATTACAAGGAAAGGTGATTTCAGCGAAGTTACAATGCCTGATTATGCCGTGCGACTGCCTTACCGGGTAACTGAACCTGTTTTACTTTTCACTTCACCCGATTACTCTTCAACGGAAAGAAAGAAAAGCCGGATTCCGGATTTCAGGAACACCCTATACTGGGATCCATCGGTTAGAATCAACGAGGCTGGTGAAGCAATATCCGGCTTCTGGACCTCTGATTTCAGATCTGGTTTTGAAATAAGTGTTCAGGGTTTTACAGGGGATGGCACACCTGTCTCAATAAGAAAAACTCTTAAAGTAAATTAGGATATGCCAGGGATTACACGGCGTAAGTTCATAAAGGGAGGGGTTATGGCATCTGGTGCGGTATTTTTAAGCCCTCCGCATATTTCGCGGCCGTTGGGCAGGCCTTTTGCTGATCCAAAGAAAATCACCCTTTCGAGGGTCAGCTCAAATTTTGAAAGGGAACCTTTGATTCGTCCTTTTGGATTCAAGGGTGGATATATGAAGGAAATATGGCAGACAGTTTCATACCTTGAAAGCATTTCAGGATTGCATTCTATAGGTCTATGTACCCAGAGCGTCCTTTGGTCTGATGCAAACGTGTTTGTGGCGCATTCGGAAAGCGGGGGAAATGCGCTGATGTATGCAATGACTGAACGGGCTATGCAGATGCTTAATGGGGAAAGCTATACTACACCTCTTGATCTTCTGGATTTTCTATATAATGAGATTTATGAGTATGGTAAAAAGATCACTGCAAATCAGGATCTAAGAAAAACATTTGCCCTGAATTCCCTCGTGGGGATTGATAATGCCCTCTGGCTGCTTTATGCCGCGGAAAACGGGTTCACTACATTTGATGATCTTATACCTTCAATTTATAAGCAAGCCCTGTCACATAAACATGACAAGGTTGCAGGCATCCCTCTTTTTGCCTATTCAGTTCCTGTTGATGAAATAAGGTCGGCTGTTGAACAGGGATACTTTTTTATGAAGATAAAGATCGGTCAGCCTGGCACACAGGAAGAAATGCTTGAAAAAGATAAAGCCAGGCTGACTGAGATTCACAAGACTATCGGAAATGTGAAAACTAATTACACCTCGAACGGAAAGCTTCCTTATTATTTCGATGCCAACGGACGGTATGAGGCCAAAGAAACATTACTGAGGCTGATCGAACATGCAAAGGCAATAGGGGCCTTTGATCAGATAGCAATAATAGAAGAACCTTTTCCTGAGGAGATGGAAATGGATGTCAGTGATATTCCTGTAAGACTAGCCTCGGATGAAAGTGCACATACTGTTGAAGATGCGGTTACGCGGATTGAAATGGGATATATGGCAATAGCTCTGAAACCTATTGCCAAGACTCTGAGTATGAGCATGAAAATCGCTCAGGCAGCTTATGAGCGGAAAATCCCTTGTTTCTGTGCGGATCTTACGGTAAATCCTGTCCTTGTTGAATGGAACAAGAATTTCGCGGCACGTCTCGCCCCGTTTCCCGGAATCGGAAACCTTGGTCTTGTTGAAAGCAACGGCCATCAGAATTACCTGAACTGGAATGCCATGAAGGGATACTTTCCGAGGAAAGAGGCCCCCTGGGTCGATATCGAAAATGGTGTTTATAATCTGAACAGTGCATACTACGATACAGGTGGTGGAATATTTGATCCCATGCCTCATTATGAGGAGATGTTTAAATCAAAATAACCCGGAATCTGCTATTCATTATCTCAGGAGAGGCTTTTCAACAAGCTGAAGCGTAAACCTGCTCCCTTTTACAATATCATCATGATTGATTATAAAGTATGGATAAACCCCTCCGTTGCGGGTTATCACTTTGATATATTTGTTCCCGGGCTTACTGCTCACGGAGCTGATCAGAAAATACTTCCCTCCCGGTAGAAAAATTTTTATTTCGTCAAAGGCAGGTGTGGTAATAACATACTGATTTGATGCAGGACATACCGGGTAAAAGCCCATCATTGAAAACACGAGCCATGCCGACATTTGCCCGGCATCTTCATTTCCACTTAATCCACCGGGTCCGGTACCATATTCCTCTTCAATGATAATCCTGACTTGTTCCTGAGTTCGGGAGGGTTCTCCTGCAAGCGTAAAGAGATAGGGTATCTGGTGTCCGGGCTCATTCCCATGCCAGTACTGATCCCCTTTGAAAAAGTCTTCAAGTTTATTGATGAAAGCTTTTTCTCCTCCCATAATTTGGATCAGTCCGGGTAAATCGTGAGGCACATACCAGGTATACTGGAAAGGAGTTCCCTCGCAGATAAAGCTTGCTTTGTTATATGGATCAAACGGCTCTATCCATGTTCCGTCGGCATATCTGCCTCTCGCAAAACCTGTCTTACTGTCAATAACATTGCGCCAGTTCTGCGATCTCTTCATCAGAATATCGTAATCAATTGTTACCCCCAGGCCCTTGGCAACCTGTGCAATAGCGAAATCATCGAATGCATACTCAAGTGTTCTGGATACCTGTTCCCTTTTGTGAAAAGCATCCCATACACTGTCTTCCAATGGGATATAGCCTAAGTTAATATAGCCGGACAGTGCTCTTCTGCCTTTGCCATCTTTATAATCTTTCTCAACGGGATTGTCGAAAGCATTTTTTCTCATATAGAAATAGGCTGTATCGATTTCAAAATCATTTATGCCTTTTATGAAAGCATCGGAAATCATTGCACTGACATGATCACCTATCATTGCAGCAGTATAATTTGACCATGCAGGAAAAATTGGAATCCAGCCTCCATGTTTAGCCTTGATGATTAATGATTTAACCATATGTAAGGTGCGTTCGGGCTCCAGGATTGTCATCAATGGATGAAGTGCACGGTAGGTATCCCACATTGAGAAATCATCATAGTAATCAAAACCAGCAGCTTTATGGATAAGGGTGTCCTGTGCAAAGCCGGGGTAGCTTCCATCTGTATCGCTGACTATCCTCGGAAGCTGGTAGCAATGATATAGGGCTGTGTAGAATTTCCTGAAGTTGTCTTCGCTTCCACCTCCGGGTCTTACCTTACCAAGGGTCTGATTCCAGATCTCTTCTGTCGACTTGCGAAGTTTCTCAAAATCCCAGTCAGGTATTTCCGTCTCGAGATTCTTCCTGGCATTTTCAATGCTGGTAAATGATGTTCCGATACGGACGCAAACAGACTTTTGATTACCAAAGCTTATGGCTATTTGTTGATTATCAGCCAGTTTATCAATTTGTTCAAAAGATTTGTCAAACCTTAGTACAAACCATCCGCTGAATCCTGCCAATTGTCCTGATCCCTGATAAATACGGTGAACAGGATTACATAATGCAATCTCATTCTTCTCCCTGTTTATCCATATTCTTCCAACTTTTTCGTCACTGTTGATCCTTATAAACACACAGCTTCGGTTCTTTCCCGGAAAGGTGAATCGCATCATGCCTGAACGTACGGAACCGGTAAGTTCTGCCACAATATTGTAACTATCCAGTAACAGTCTGTAATATGAGGGAGAAGCCATCTCGTTCCTGTGATTTAAATGTGATACAGGAGGAGCTGAAATCGTATCAGGTATTCCTGAAGTAAAAGGCATTAAAGTTGCACTGCCGTAATCCTGAGTACAACTTCCGCTCATCCAGTGACTGCCCCGGAATCCTGTTATAAATTTATCGTTGTAATAATACGGCGAAATACATTTAAGCTCGGTACGACGGGTTTCAGGCGTCCATTGTGTCATCCCAAAGGGACGGCCAACGCCCGGAAAGGTCTGTCCCCTGAGTTCTGAACCTGCCTCACTATGTTTGCGGGCGCTTTCAGTTGTGGCAGGTGCAGTACCGATCAGAGGATCAACATATTGGATCGGTTGTTGTGCAACACAGTTTAATGACAGAATCAACAGCGGGAGGAAATTTTTCATCGGCGGCTCATTATAGGTGTGCAAATCGTGATAAGGTCCGAAAATCAGGTTATAGCAATTATCTGGTCCTTAACATTTTCTGGTTCAAATACTTTTCTCCAGTCTTCACTGATGAATTCCTTAAGTCCTCTTTGCAAAGCCTTGTTTGCTGCATCAGAGAATACAGCTCCCGGAAGTTCATTAAAAAGGACAGCCATCTGTATTCTAAGGTGTCCAAGAAGAAAATCCCTTGCCGCTTCAGCAGGTACACCCCTTTTTATCACCTCATTGAGTCCCTCCCTGATCACATAGATGCATGTTGAGGCCAGAGTTTCAACAAGGGCAGGCTCGAGCAATCCCATCTGTTCAACTGTTATCCGGTGAGCCCGCCATACCGGGGCATAAAATGTACAGGCAAGCTTTTCGCCCTTTATGTAATCATCTTCTTCCCCTTTCAAAAGTGAGCATACAATAGATTGTTTGGCCATTACTCCGCCGAAATGATCTTTCATCTTTTCAGGGTCAGATTCCCAGTTAAAAATCGAAGGATGGCACGGGTGAGTAATGAAATATGATATTTCTTTCCTGTCGTACAATTTCCCTGCAAGAGCCGCCGCAGGGTCGAGTGTTACGACTAGTGCTCCTTTTTTCATGACAGGAATTATTTCAGCTGTGACTTTTTCAAGGGCCACGTCGGGAACTGCAAGGATAACAACATCAGATTCAGGTATACACAATCCCGGATCTGAAACCCTGACGCCCTTTTCTTCAAGCCGGTTTATTCCAGCCGGGTTTACTTCATGATACGACATTATGTACTCCGAGTCCCTGAGGTTTTGGGTAAGGCGGAGTCCCATTTTACCTCCGGCGCCTATCAATGCTGTTTTTAACATTTGACCTGAATTATTGTTATTTAAATTCGTTTATTCTGATAATGTTCCCGTTTTTTGCAGATTCATAGCATGCCCATACAAGTCTGACGGTTTCGAGATTATCCTCTCCCGTGTTTTCGGCCTTGTCCTTTCCAAGCATATCGTTAAAGATATTCCTGTTTACATGGATCCCGCTTTCATGATTTACAATATAATCGGGATCGGCCCATGAGTACGATTGAAATTTCACCACTTCAGATACTGTTTCATTTCTGGTCGTTGTCCGGATTTCGAATCCGGGTCCCAGAAAAACGGATCCGGTCTCTCCTTCGACCAGAATGTGCAATGTGGAAAATGAATCGTGTTCAACAACTGATGCATAGGACAGCTCTGTATAAACAGGCATCCCATTGTTCATTTTCATCATTGCAACAGCGAGATCTTCGCCTTTTATGCCTTTGCTGACTGCCTTTGTCTGACACCACAGCTGCTCACATTCACCGAACAGAAACCTGATTACGTCCAGTACGTGGGATCCCATATCGGTAAGGATAAAATGATCGAGCTCCCTGAGGAATGGCTGGTTATCGAATACCGGAAACCCCGACAGAAACGAGACCCTGGCCTTGAAGGGCTTTCCGACCACTCCGGAATTTACAATTTCCCTGAACCGCCTTACTGGAGCCTGCCACCGGTAATTTTCATGGATATAAAGCCTGGCCCCGGCTTCGGAACACATTTGTACCATTTTTTTTGCAGTTTCGAAATCGGGGGCCATCGGCTTCTGGCAGATGATCTTCCTTATACCGTGCTTCAAAGCCAGTCCTGTAAATAGGGCATGTGTGTCAACATCAGTGATAATATCCACGAAATCAAGCTTCTCGTTTTTGAGGAGCTCCTCAGGATCGTCATAAACCCCGGGGACATTGAAATCCCCGGCAATTTTATCTGCTTTTGACCTTGTCCGGTTGTAGACCGCAACAAGGTCAGCTCCTTCAACTTCGGTCCAGGCGCCGATCTGGAACTTCGACCAGAATCCGCAACCAAGCACAGCAAATTTCAATTTCTCCATACTAATGTTTTAAGATAATCTATACTCTCCTCAGCCCATTTGGCTTCCTTTTTTATTGTAGCCTCAGTTTCCCCTTCAGGGGGAGTCCATAACTCGAGAATAGCGCTCCTGCAACGTTGATTTTCTGAAGCTCTGAGCAAAAGGTCCGGAATATTAAGCATCCCTTTGCCGGCAGGGGTACCTTCAATCAGTAATCCCATCTTATGCGAAACCCTGCGGATTGTAAAGTCTTTAATATGCAGGTTAATTGTATAAGGCAACAGGATATCAGAAACTGTTTCAAATCCTTCCCCGGCTCCCAAAGAATTCACTGAATCGAGGCATATTCCAACCCAATCGCTTCCTGCTGAAACAACTATATCTTCAAATTCCCTTGCTTTGAGTCTGTCGTGATTTTCTATTGCAAGGCGGATATTTCTTGAACGGAATTCCGGAAGCAGATCTCTTATAATTGTTTTGATATCGGGAACCGAATGTTCAAAACCGGCTGCATCAATAACCATCCTGAGTATCGGCGACCTGAGGACTACGGCTGCATTCAGGCATTTCATCGTGTGTTCCGGTGTGAGTCCTCTTCCACCCATTTCTATAGATATACCTCTATCGTTTGAATAACCGGCAATAATCTCCAGTTCCTCTTCCGCAAGTTTCTCAGCAGGGAGATTATCAGCAATCTGAACCAGGCCGATTCCATATGAAGAAGCTTTAGACAGTAATCCACGGACCGGCATAGGATTCACGGGTTCCGACTCCGGAACACCAATAGCCCATGTGAATGTGAATGAAGATATTCCCAACCGCATTTTTATTGTCTTTTTGATCCCGGAGGCGGATATTTTTTTGAAGAGTCGTCGAGAACCAGTATCCAGTCGAGGTTTTCGCCAGGGGTGGGTGGTATGAAAGTCTGAGTGCCGGTATTGGCATATTTCGCTATCAAAGTTGCCTCCCCGTTCCTGGGATTGAACCACCACGCAACGACCTCCTTCCCTCTTAACGCATCCATGCGGACAGAAAACTTCCTGCCGACTGGCGCATATATCATCGCATAAGTTCCCTCCTGATCGCGGGTTGCAACATATCTGTAGGAACCCGAACCAGGCACTGCCGAAGCAACATTATCTGTAACGATTATTGAGCTGTCGGGTACGCGTGCAAGGAATGGTCTTGATTCCATCAGTAGTCTCCCGTACATCATTTGTCCTGCACCGGGCTGGTCTATTGCTTCATACCAGGGCATCAGCGGCCTGTTGATGGGAGGTCTTGAGGGTATCCACATCTGCCATACAGAATGATGTCCGTATGTATGCCCGAATGCACCGGTGAAAAGATCCCAGTAGAGCGGCCGGCGTACATCTGCGGCTGTCGAATGGCTGTTAGCATCGGGGTTGAAATTGATCGGATGATCCTCATATACCGGTTCCCCGTCGATCACCGGTTTGGCTGGTTCCATACTGTAATCATAGTGAGTTGCCGAATAGCGTTCGGTGAAACTCAGGCTGTGTCCGTTCTGCCTCATATTGAAATCGAGCCAGGTTTCGTTGTGGAAATACCGTGATGAGCCTGATCCTCCCGTGGGGTGAAAGGTTATCAGGTGCGAACCTCCATCTCCTTCCCTAAGGCCTTCAGCCATTGCGGTAACCGTCTTCCGCTGCTGGTCATTATCCACAGGTCTGTCTCCGCCCGCTATCCAGATGATATTTGTCTGATTACGGTATCGTTCGCCCAGGAATTTCCCCCAGGCCCTTGCGTTTTCAGGATTGAATATTTCAGGTCCTATGCCCCATTTTTTGTTCCATTTGTCGCCCCATGTCGGCAGCAGCCCGATGAAAATACCTTTTTCAGCGGCTTTCCTGATAACCCAGTCGACATGGGCAAAATAGGCTTCATTTGGCTTAAGGGGATCATTGTCGAACAGCGGTTTGTTGCCTTCCATGTTGGGTGTGTTCAGACCGTCAACCTCAGCAAGCACAACAGCCTGGATGACAGTGAATCCTTTCGACCGGCGGTTCTCGAGATATTTCTCTGTCTCTGACTTGTCAAGACGGTGGAATAGTTCCCAACCGGTATCGCCAAGGTAGAAAAATGGAGTTCCGTCTTCATGAATAAGGAAACGATTGTTTTCAGAGACTTTCAGCCCTCCGTGTTTCAGGTCAACCGATGGGCCGGTCCATGAGTTTTTCTGGGAAAAAGCGAACAAGCTGCAGAAAACCAGGTTAATAATCAGGATGGATAATTTTTTCATAAAATAAGTGTTAAGCGAACCGGGAATATACTATCAACACAAGTCCTATCAGATAAAAAAGAAACATGAGTGTCAGAAGGAGGCTTGTACCCCTGGGGGCATCCTTAAATTCTTTCCAGGCGAAAATACCCCAGAGGGCAGCAACCACCGGGGCAGCATTGCTTAATCCATATGAAATTGCAGGACTTGCGGCGCCGACCGACATGAAGCTTACTGAATTGCCAAGGCACCATATGGCACCTCCGAGTAGCCCAAGAAGATGAGCCCTTGGTGTTCCCTTCAGCCATTGTGATATTTTAACAGGCTCGCCCTGAACAGGTTTTGCCATGAAGAAGGGATTCACGATCAAAGTGCTTACCAGGGCACCTATAGAGAAAAAAACAACCGCTGTGTACGAGCTTATCTTACCGTTGTCGGCAGGGGAAAAGTCAGTTGCCAGCGATGATGCCACAAACCTGTAAAAGACTGCGATACAGAGTCCGGCCAGGAGAGCGAGCACAATCCCCTTGAAAGATGGTTTTCTCTGGTGTTCGGCGAGCTTCCTGTACGACTGCATGCTGACAAGGATGGCAAGGATTATTACAAAAGTCCCTCCGAACAGGAAAAGCGGGTTCCCTTCCGGTTTTCCAAGGTAATTGATCAGTATTCCCAGGGTCCACCCGATTCCTCCACCGATGGGAAATGCTACCGACATCCCTGCAATTGAAATCGAGGCTACGAGTAAAAGGGTGCCGATGTTCCAGATGAAACCACCCACAGCAGCCGACAGAAGGTTTTTTGAGTCAGCCTGTGCGAGGTCAGGAAGAAAACTTCTTCCCTGTGTCCCGAAACTGCCGAAAGTAAATGCCATCAGAAGTGCGAATAACAGGATCCCGATTGAATAATCCCAGTAGAAAAGTTCAAATCGCCATTCCTTACCTATAAGATTCTGGGTATTCTGCCACGATCCCCAGCAGATCATGGCCAGCACGCAAAGAAAAACTGCAAGTGTATAATTCTGAACAAGTACCATAGCTAAACCGGATTAAGAGTAAATAAATATAATCATTTCAATGTTTTCTCCATCCCGAGATAAAATTAATTGAGTACGGATCGAGTTCAAATGTACTATCGGACCTTACAACCCTTTCATTCTCAGTTCCGCTCCACTTTGGATCTGATACAGCATTGCCAAAGCTGTCGCTGTTAAGTGTTCTGATCCTGAACAACCCGGAACAGCATTCAAAATTAAGCAGTTGGGAATCCCCGGAGAAGTTAGTCAGAATTATCCTCACCTGTTTTCCGTCGGTCAATGCCAGGCAATCGAGTGTAAGGGGACTGGAACTGACGCTTCTTATCAGCCTCATTGACTTGTTGGCAAGAAGAAACTTAAACACATGGTAGGATGGGAAGATCATTCCGCTGATTGCCGGAAAATATAAAGGCCATTGCGAATCATGGTCACCCTGAATAATGCCGCGTTCACCGGCCGTCTCAAAGTAAGTTATGCTGTCGGGACCTGATTCGCACAGGTATTTAAGGCTTCCGGCGGTCCAGCATCCTCCGAAAAGTGACATCTGACGGCTGTCGATCTGCGGCGGAATTCCATGACCGGACCATGGCAATTCTGCAAGGCTTATATTGGCATTAAACCTCCTTTGGAGAGTTACTGGTGATATTATGATCTCAGTGTCGCCTGAAAACTTTATGGCACTCAGTACTGAATATTCCTGGGCTTTAAGGTTCTCAACAAGGGTATATTTGTCTGAAAGATGTTCCTGTGGATGAATTGAATAACAGAAATTGTCAGCTCCTGTTTCACCCGGCCTGTTCCTGTTCAGCTGCGCAAAGTTCGCATTTGTCCCTGTCACTATCCTTACCTCGGCATCCAACTCCCTGAGAAGGGGTATAATATCCAGGGCCAACTGATCAGGTGTTGAGGGATGCAAAATATGGAACAGAATTATATATGTTACGTATGTTTTATTTTCAGAATACCACTTAATGAACTCATCTGCCTGGCGGAAGTAATTGTCATCAAAGAATAGCGCCAGTTCCAGCTGGTAACCAAGGTCCGTGGATTCTTCCGCTGCCATCCCGGCTATTGTTTTCCAGTTGTCGTAATAGAGATGCAGATCGACCCTGTAATGGTCAAAACGGACAGCTCTTATTGTTTTCAGCTCGTTTTTGCTTATCGGGGAAGACCTGCCAGACCGGCAGATCCCTATTGACGGGATCCTGAAAGTCTCCTCATGATATAATTTGATTTTGGTTCTTTCCTTCTGCCAGGTTTCAGTTTCAAATTGACCTTCAGCCATGAATACCACCTTCTGGTATATCCTGGCATCCTTTTCCAAAATGGCCGGGTACGGAATTGACAAAGGGGTTGAATAGGTCTTGAAGGATGCGTCTGTCCAGTTTCTCTGGTCCTCGGTTTCGAAGATATCCCCCTCGAAATCAATCCGGCATTTGATTCTTGCCCAAAGCCATGTCATTGATTTTATGTCCCTGAAAACCTGTACCGGACTTATCTCCTCCGGGAAAAAGGATTGGTCCGAGGATCCGTCAGGATGTTCAATAATGCAATTCCTTCCGGCACAGCCCTCGATTGGGTGAAGAATACAAAAACCTATCCTGTTTTTCGAGAACGTCTCCAATGCTTCTCCTTCCATTGATATTGTGATGCTGCTATCCTGTTTACCCTCGATTGAATATTCAGCTGAAAAGTTAATTTCCGGGGAATGGTAAAGGCACTTTAATGTTATTGAAAAGGATTCTTCCTGAATACTGATCTTTTCGTCCGCAATAACCGGGTCGACCGTGAGCCACTCCCTGTCACGAACGGCAGCATAAATCATCCTAATCAGTTCATTGCTGCCGGATGATATATATCTGAGGGCTCCGTTCCTGTAAATCATTTTCAGTTTTCCGGCTTTCAGCGATATCCAGGCACTTTCTTCTTCAGTTGTCCCGGTTTGTTTGAATCTTTCCGGAAGTGCTTCTGCGAATTCCTTTACAGAAATTGCATGATTCATATTTTGTTGGTTTTTCAGAGAATTGTTAATAATTTAACAGGAAAGAATCCGGCGATTTAACCCTTCAATAAAGTTACAATGAAATATTTAAATTCTGCATTGGTTTTTGCATTAGTTACCGGACTTTGTTCATGTCATTCAGGATCAAAGGCTGTTATTCCGGTTGCCGATACCATTTTAATAAGTGATACAATTCAGTACCATCCTGTCAGGGTGAACAAGGCAGACGGATCCATATTACCCTGGTTTTCCTCTGACAAAGGTGCATCTTACGATACGGTTATAAAGCTCGTGTGGCATTTCTGGAAAAACATGGAGGTTGATTCAAACGGATTGAGGTATTATATGAACCATCAGGTATGGCGACCGGAGCATGACCTGCGCGGGCTGGGGGGCGACCAGGTAAATATGGCGCTCTCATCGTGGGGATTGCTTTATGCGTATACCGGAAATAATGAGATAATTGAAAATATGAAATATATAGCTGACACTTACCTGGAGAGATCATTGTCGGGGCCGTCAGATAAGTGGCCATATATTCCATATCCCTACAACACTGAAGTTCATTCCGGGATCTATGACGGTGACATGAGAAACGGAAAAGAAATAACACAGCCTGACAAGGCGGGGAGCTTTGGTTATGAGCTTGTCAACCTTTACAAGATTACAGGGGATCAAAAATACCTTGAGGCTTCAAAGAAAATCGCTGGAACCCTGGCAGAAAATATTATCAGCGGAGACAGTATGAGATCCCCATTGCCCTTCAGGGTAAATGCCAGGACAGGAGAGACAGGCTCCCTATTCGATAATATGGGCTCCGGCAGGAAAGTCAGGCCAGCCCTTTATACTTCAAACTGGACGGGCACAATGATGCTGTTCAGGGAAATGGCCGGACTTGATCCTGTCAAAAAAGATTTATATGAGAAAAGCTTTAACACATTCCTCAATTGGATGAAGGAATATCCTCTTAAAACCAATAAATGGGGACCTTTCTTCGAGGATATCCCGGGATGGAGCGACACTCAGACAAATGCTGTCAGCTTTGCCATGTTTATTCTGCAGAACAGGGACTTATTTCCTTTGTGGAAAGAGGATGTTAAAGGTATTATAGACTGGACATACAGGGAGCTTGGAAACCATGAATATGAAAAGTATAAGGTCACGGTG
>Ga0105103_10001156_pt1 | contig 14858 bp, 14 predicted proteins | sample PPLLaktember2015_2_FD_79107 | JGI IMG/M metagenome (GOLD analysis project Ga0105103, IMG submission 79107) | Freshwater sediment microbial communities from Prairie Pothole Lake near Jamestown, North Dakota, USA - PPLs Lake P7 Core (6) Depth... | ecosystem: Environmental > Aquatic > Freshwater >...
CTTGCCATTGAGATGCAGAAGGCGCCTTCACCCTCAGAAGTGCACGCTAAGGATCATATCCTCCGTGTGATGAGGCGCTGCCTCCGTCTTGGAGAAAAGTTAGGCGCCGACCTTGAGATTCTCGTTGCGGCAGTCTACTTGCACGATCTCGGGCGACATTACATTGATGACAAAGCTCACGGTGCCCTAAGCGCTCTCAAGGCAGAGCCGGTGCTCGAACGGATTCACTTCCCCCAGGAAAATAGAGAAGCTGTTCTTCATGCCATCAGAGTTCATGATGTCAGTGCAACCTCGGAAGATAGAACGACCCTTGAATCAAAGATTCTCTATGATGCTGATAAAGTTGATACGTTGGGGGTAGTGGGTGTTCTCAGGTACATCCGGCACTTTTACGGGAGGAAATCAATAGACTATATGCTTGATGATATAGATGCCAGGTGGGATGGACTTGCCCTTGATGAGACCCGAAAATTGGCCCTTCAGGACTATAATTATATCAAAAGCTATTTTACACGACTGAAAGAGGAGTTGGGAACAGATGCGTAATTTCTAACTCTCAGAAACGTAGAAGATCATACGCTGTAAAACGGTTCTCCCGTTGAAGCAAATGAGCGTGTTTTCGGGGAATGCCCGACATACATGCTCATCCTTATTGAAGATCCGAGATGATCAAAGATGAAACTTTTTCGTCTTGAATAACGTAAGACAGGTGTCGACAACCTGGGCGTCGTAGAGGGTGCCCTTGTTTTTCCGTATCTCATTAAGGGCTGCATCAATGCCTAGGGCGGGCCTGTAAGGACGAGGGGAGGACATGGCTTCTACCACGTCGGCCACTGCAAGAATTCGTGCTTCGAGTAGTATGTCCTTACCTTTGAGGTTTTGCGGGTAGCCGGAACCATTCATCCTCTCATGATGCTGAAGCACGATCTCTGCTACAGGATAGGGAAGGCCAGTTTCTTTGAGGATGTCGTAGGCTGAGCGTGGATGAAGCTTGATAAAGCTGTATTCCATTTCGCTCAACCTGCCGGGCTTGCTCAGGATCTCTGCAGGAACAGACATATCTCCGATGTCATGAACGAGACCGGCCATCCTGATGCTTTCCGTTATTTCCTCTCCACAATTCATAGCCTTGGCAATTTCATTGCCAAGATTTGATACCCTCTTGTGGTGACCAACTATGCCGGGTTCCCTGATTTCGATTGATTGTGAAAGGGCATGAAGAGTGCCCAATAGAGTTTGTTTCAATTGTTTCGCACTTTCTTCAGCAAGTTTTCGGGAGGTAATGTCTTCGATAGTTCCTTCGTAATAGAGAATCGCTCCATGTTCATCACGAACTGTCTGGGCAGTATTGGAGACCCAATGCAGGCTCCCATCTTTCCTTCGCATGATAATCTCAAAATCCTTGACGAAGCCATGCTCATTCATAATTCTCTTGAGCTCCGTGCGACGACTGGGATCGATATAGAGTTGCGTGACATCATTAACCGAATTAATCATTTCTTCAGGAGAACTATATCCATGGATACTCGCAAGAATAGGGTTGGCACTCAGAAATTGTCCGCCTGGTGTGACCTGGTAGATGCCCATGACTGCGTTTTCGAAGATGTTGCGGTATTTTTCCTCTGATTTTTTTAACTCTTCTTCTGCTGTTTTGCGGGGAGTTATATCCTCAAGAGTGCCTTCGTAGTAGAGGACATTGTTGTTTGTATCCGTTACTGCGCGAACATTCAGGGTTCCCCAGAGAACTGAGCCATCTTTCCGGAAAAACGGCGCTTCAAACCCTCCTGCAATACCATGCTCTTTCAGGAGTTTCTGGAAGGCCCTCCGATCCTTTTCGTTCGCATAAAGTTGGAGACCTATATTGCTAACCTGGGAAATCACCTCTTCTTGCGAAGCGTAGCCGAAGATTCGTGCCATGGATGGATTGGCAGTTATCAGCTGACCCTCAGGCGTACTCTGGAACATTCCCTCAACCGCATTCTCAAAGATACTGCGGTATTTTTCCTCACTTTCCCTGAGAGCCTCTTCTGCTTCCTTACGTTCGGTGATGTCGGTGAACATAGCGAAAGATCCCTGAAAACGACCTTCGCTATCCATAATAGGGGTGGCCGATATGTGGGCCCACAGGACACTCCCGTCTTTTCGAATGATCCTGCGCTCGTATCGCTCAGCAATACCCTGCCTTCGCCGGAAAGCTTTCTTTTCAAAATCAGGAAGGTCCTCATCAAAAAGAAAGAAAGCGAGGTTTTTCCCCATAATGTCTTGTTGGCTATAACCCAGTATCTCGATCATGCGGTTATTAACGAAGGTTGTTACGTATTGATCATCAAAAACCCAAATACCCTCGTCCGCCGTATCCACGATAATGCGATACCGCTGCTGGATTTCTTCTTTTTTGAGCTCGTTGATACGCTGATGCGCTTTTGCCAGTTCCTGTGTTAATTGTTCCTTTGTTTTTTCTTCCTTATCCATCCTATTTTCCCGATTTTATTCATATTCAGCTACTCAACCTCTTACTTTTCACTTCTCACTATTTACTTGCCTTTGCCTTCCTTCCAAAAGGAATCTTTAATCTTCTCATCCTATGGCGCAATGTTCCGGGATTCATGCCAAGAAGGGCAGCGGCTCCTTGCTCTCCCTCAACCCTTCCACCGGCCTTTTCCATTGCCTGTCTGATATGATCAGCCTCCATTTCGCTTAGGGTCAGGTTTGTTTCGGCCGGTCTGAATCTAATCTCATCACCTGATTGTCCAGGGAAGCCCATTATGTTTTCAAAACTCAACGGTCTTCCTTCATGAATAATGATAGCCCGTTCAATAGCGTTGCTTAATTCCCTTACATTTCCTGGCCAGTCATATTCTATAAGTGCATCTATTGTCCCAGGCAAAAGTCTTGGTATAAAGTGGAGTCCAATTTCTTTCGCTTTTTTCCGCAGGAAATATTCCACCAGGGGTGGTATATCCATTTTTCGTTCTTTGAGGGGAGGGATGTGGATAGGAAAGACACATAGACGGTAGAACAGATCATCTCTAAATGCCTTTTCAGCCACAAGTTTTTTCAGATCTTTATTTGTTGCAGAGATAACACGCACGTCAATTTTTATGGGTTGCGTGCCGCCAACGCGCTCAATTTCCTTTTCCTGGAGGACCCTCAATAAACGGACTTGGGCATTCAAGGGAAGCTCGCTTACTTCATCGAGAAAGATGGTTCCTCCATGGGCGCGCTCAAACCTCCCTCTTTGCTGGGCCACGGCACCGGTGAATGCCCCTTTTTCGTGGCCGAAAAGCTCACTGTCAATGAGCGTGTCAGGTATTGCCCCACAATTTACCTTGATAAGTGGGCCATTATGTCGGGGCGAGAAGCTATGAATAGCATTTGCAACGAGTTCCTTGCCGGTGCCTGTCTCGCCAAAGAGCAGTACAGGACTTGACAGGGGAGAAATCTTGAGGATCTGCTCCATGACTCCTTTTAAGCCAAACTCTGCACCGACTATCTCTTCACTGAAGCCTCGCCGCAACTCGTTCTGGAAATACTTGCTGTCGTCTGCCAAGAGTTCTTTGAGTTTCATCAGTTCCAGGTAGCGCCTGCTGTTGGCAAGGGCAACTGCCGCAGGTTCGTTGATGAGAGCCCATAATGCTGCATCGTTCTCAGAATACCTTCCGTTGCCGCTTGCACGAACAATCAAAGAGCCGACAAACTTGTTCTCAACGATGAGTCTTCCAACTATGATAGAGGATTCAACCCATTGATAACGTTCTGCAACAACAGCAAATATCTCGTCTTTGTATGCATTGTCCGACATCCTGACCCTCGGAAACTTAAGAGGCTCTTCCAGATGGGTCCTGACATAAGAAGGCATGGGAATCCTGTCGGAACCTATAGTGCCACCTTTGTTATTTGCTGTAGCGACAACTTCCAGCACTCCTGCATCAGGGTCGTAAACGGTAAGGATTAATTCGTCTGCCGGTATTATGTCACGAACATAGAGAAAACAATGCCAAAGCGCCTTTTCAATCTCAAGGCTCCCGCATATACGTAAAGTCATTTCTCTGAAGAATTGGTTTTTGTCAACCTCCATGAGAACGCCTTGAATTATATCTGTCATATTTTACAGTTTACATAATTTTCGAAAAAGTAGCAATGTATTAAGTAAATAAATTGGATATTGAGCGTAACTTCAATGCCAAACTGAGCAAGTTTCTTATTTTATTATTTCAAGATTACCTGAACAGCCCATACTTCAACTTAATAAAACTGTAATATATGTTAGTATGTATTCAATCTGACGAATATAATAGTTATAAACTGTAATATATCTCAGATTAAGTAAAATTAGATCATTAACGCATTGATTTTATTGATCTTATAATTTGGCACATATCTTGCCTTACTATATGATACCAAATGAAGATATAGGGTCAAAAAAGATAAAGGAGGGTAACATGGGAAAAGAGCTTAAATTAAGGACAACTATCAATAAGGTAAAAAAATCCATGGAACAGTCACTGGTTGAAATATTTGGTTGTGTTTCTCTTGATGGTAATGTAACAGTAAAGAGAAACGTAGTAAAAGATAGGAGGCAGATTAGCCGCTACTTTTATCTTGACAGAAGCCCAATGGAAGAAAGGCTTGTTGAAGTTTTCGGCTGCATCGCTCTTGACCACAAGGTAATTTTGCTCGATGTCATCAGAGACAGAAAGAGGATAGAGAGAGAATTGCAGCTACCCATGGTAGCAACGGATTCTTCAACCGAGTGGCTGAAGCGTGTGCATGATCGTCTTTCTTGAAGAGGGTGATATTCCTGCACTGAATTTACTCCATATAACGAACAAGTGTACAAGAGGGAGTTTTGCTAGACTCCCTCTTGTATTTTTTTATGGAAATTCTTGTAACAAAAGGCTTTTCTTTATTCTCCTGTCCAATGTTCCTAATCATTTAAGTCTGGAAAACATATTCGTAATAAGTTATATTATTCACAAGCTATATGGACAAGCAATTTTATTAATATCCCCAAATGGCAATATTCAGCCATGGGGTAGACAAGGGGTGTCACAATGACTGATTTTGGAAATGGCAATGGTTTAGCAACGGCTGAGAAATATTACAGCCAGTACGGATTGAGAGCACAGGAGCTCAAAAAGTCAGGTAAGAAGATTATTGGTTACCTGACTGCCCTTGGTCCGGTTGAGATCTTGACAGCAGCGGGGGTGGTACCCTTCAGGCTTAAAGGGAATGTATCCGAAGCTATCACAAAAGGGGATGCCTACATGGAGACGATCGTCTGCCCCTTTGTGAGAAATGTCTTTGATTCGGCTGTGAAGGGAAAATTTAGCTTTCTTGACGGTATGGTCCTTCCCCATCAGTGCGACTCCATCGACAGGACAGATGATGTTTGGGCCGATACCCTTAAGTTACCCTACTGGCACTACCTGAACGTGCCCCACGTCACCGACGATCCATCTATAGAATTCATGAAGGAGATACTACGTCTCCTCGTTGGCAGCCTGGAGAAGCTCACCGGAAAAAAGATCACCGATGACGCCATAGCGCAGGCGGTCAAGGCCCACAATGAGAACCGGCAGCTTATGAGGGACCTGTATGCGTTACGGAAGGCAGATTCGCCCATGATCTCAGGGGTTGAGATGATGAAGGTTCTTGTGGCAGCCATGAGCCTTCCTGTAGACGAATCGAGTGCCATGATAAAAAGCGTTACCGAAGAGGTAAAGCAAAGACAGATACCTACCGGCAGGAAGGCGCCCAGGATTATGCTCATAGGCGATCAGATCGACGACGCGGCCATTATCGACGCCATTGAAGGGACCGGCGCACGACTGGTCATGGATGATCTGTCAATTGGGAGCAAGATGTATTGGAACGATGTTGACCTAACCCCCGACCCGGTCCAGGGCATCGCGGAGCGCTATTTGAGAAAACTGAAAATACCCACGACGTTCGTAAGCGACGGTGATACATATCAGGAGAACCTTGAAGCGCGATTTGGCCATATGAAGCAATACATAAAGGAATTTAAGGTCGACGGAGCCATTCTCTTCATCTACAAATATTGCGATCCTTACGGCTTTGACGTCCCGGCAATGAAGAGTTTCATCGAAGCAGGGGGAACTCCAGTACTGTACTTGGAGGATGAGTATTCCACTTCCACCCTGGCTCGGGTGAAGACCAGGATCGAGGCATTCCTCGAAATGATCGCATAAAATATACATAATGAGAAACCCTTTGGCTCGCACAGCGAGCGAGAAGGGGAGGCTCCAGCGGCTTGGCCGATGGAGGGGGCGACGTGAACCTAATTAACGAAGAGAGGATAATCACATGGCTGACGAAAAAAAACCAAGAGCATTAGCAACAAAGGCAGCAGCAAGCATTCCAAAATTCGTTCGTGGCAACCTTTCAGCTACCCTAAAGGCAAAAGAAGAGGGGAAGAAGGTAGCTTACGCATATATTAACGATGGTCAGGATGAAATTATTCGGGCCATGGATATAGTGCCCGCATGGGGTGAGAGTTTTGCCGGCGTCTGTGCAGCAAAGCGCGATGCCGAGCAGTATTTGCAAAAGGCAGAAGCCGACAACTTCTCCCGTTCACTCTGCACCTACGCGACGTGTACCATCGGCTTTGATATGTGGCGCGAAGAATTGGGCGGTGAGACGCCTCCCAAGGCCCCGTGGGGCGGCATGGGAAGGCCGGATATGATCATCGGCAGTGCCCAGCAATTGTGCGATCCGCGGTTCAAATGGCCCCAGGCAACGCAGCATTACCTTCAGGACGTCCCCGTCTTCGTGGGAAACATGTACTATCCCCAGTATGACCCGAATATGGATCACCACGAACAGGAAGAGATCTATGTGAAGTATGCAAAAGCGGAACTCATGGAGCTTGTTCGCTTCTGCGAAAAGCACACCGGAAAGAAGATGGACTGGGACCGACTTTCGGAACTTGTGGATCTGACCGAAAGGACCTGGGACTTGTTTATCGACACCTATGAACTCCGCAAGGCCATGCCGACTCCTATGGACACAGGCGATGCCATGAATACCATGGTGCCACTTACCTTTAACCTCGCAACCCAGGAAGCCTACGACTTTTATAAGGCTCTCTACGACGAACTTACGGAAAAGATCAAGAATAAACAGGGAGTGGCTGAGAACGAGAAATACAGAATCGTCTGGGGCGCAGGACTTCCTTCATGGTTTGCCCTCGGCGATTTTCAGTATTTCAATGAGAAGGGCGCTGTGTTTCCGGTAGAAATCACCTACCGCAATTGTGAGAAGATAGTGCGTCTCGATCTTCCTCAGACAAATGATCCTTTGGAGCGCATTGCCCGGCGATGGGTGCGGCTGTGGACCTATTGGTATGATGCGGCACGGAAGCGTCAGGGCTCCATACCGAAGGTCGAGCGCATTATTAGCTATATTGAAGAATACAAGTGCGACGGCGTGGTTTTCCATTCCGCCTTTTCATGCCGCTCATGGCACGCCGGGATTGTGCACCAGGCAAAGACCTTAAAGAAGGTATACAGGGATATACCCGTCCTTATCATGGAGGGTGACATCGTTGACATCAGTTCTTACAATGAGGCAGACACGCACAACAGGATCGATGCATTTATAGAGGCTCTCGATGCCTACAAGAAGAGGGGCAACTAGAAGGACAGGATTAAAGAGATAAGGATTAGAGGATTAAAGGGTTCGAGGGCGAGAAGCAAAAAATATTCTTCCTTTGAACCCTGGCTTTTTTCAAAGAGTGGTTTAAGATGGAATATTTTGCAGGCATAGATATTGGCTCGACGATGACCAAAGTGGTCATAGTGGGTGATGAGATTGTAGCCTCGATTATAGGGCCCACAGGACCTGAACATCGAAAACTTGCCAATAGGGTTATGGAAGAGGCGCTTAGTAAAGCCGGCCTCAGATTTGAAGATCTCGCCTATATTGTTGCAACAGGGTATGGCAGGATCAATGTCCCTTTTGCCGACAGACAGGTGACCGAGATAACCTGTCATGCCAAGGGCATTCATCATCTTCTCCCATCTGTGAAAACGATAGTAGATATTGGTGGCCAGGACAGTAAAGGCATTAAGATAAATAAAGGTAAAGTAACCAGCTTTGTTATGAATGACAAGTGTGCTGCAGGCACAGGAAGATTTCTTGAGATCATCGCTGACTCGCTTGGTGTTCCCCTTGAAAAATTAGGAGAGACATCCCTCACAGCTGAGAGGGCTGCTGAAATTAGCAGCACATGCACGGTTTTTGCTGAGCATGAGGTGATCAACAAACTCGCCGGTGGAGAGTCGGTAGCAAATCTGGTTGCCGGCATCCATGAGTCTGTAGCCACGAGGGTGTATGCGTTGGTGAATAAGCTTAAGATTGAACCTGAAGTTGCAATCACAGGTGGTGGAGCAAAAAATATTGGCCTTATCAAGGCTCTGGAAGGAAAGTTCGGTTTCCCAATTTCAGTACCACCTGAACCCTTGATTACGGGCGCCCTTGGTGCTGCTCTTGTGGGAAAAGAAGTATACCAAAAATATGCAGCTGAAGGTCAGGCGCCGACAAGGAGTGGGCATGGCCTGGAAGAGGCAAAGTTGTTTTCATGAAAATACTCAAGGCGTTTAGCATACAGCGTTTAGTTGCCAGCAAAGATAGAAACGATGCCGTGCATCACGCTATACGACGTGTGATTTACGCCGAACGGATTCTGTAGATGGCACTTGTTCTTGGCATAGATGTGGGCTCAGGTTATTCGAAGGCAGTAGTATGCGAAGACACGTCCATCCGTTCCTTCGCTGTAATGTCCTCCGGTGGAGACTACAAGGAAATTGCGAGAGCTGTTGTGGCAAAAGCCCTTTCAGAGGTAGGTCTTTCCCTGAAGGAGGTTGAATATACCGTTGCAGCAGGATATGGCGCCAGTATGGTCGATTTTGCCAATCATTCATTGACAGATATCTCCTGCCATGCCAGGGGTATTCATCATTTTTTCCCATCTGTTAAGACCGTTATCGATGTTGGCGCCCAGTTCAGCAGAGCCATACGTCTCGACAACGATGGAAGAATTGCTAACTTTATTCTCAATGAAAAGTGTGCTGGCGGAAGCGGAAAGTTTCTCCAGACCATCGCCAGGATTCTGCATATGAATGTGAGTGAAATTGGTGATCTCTCCCTCACCGCCACCAAACCCGTTGATTTCACAACGGCATGCGCAGTTTTTGCAGAATCTGAAGCAGTTTCAAGAATTGCTGAGGGCGCTGCTCCTGCCGATATACTGGCAGGCCTCAATAAGGCAATGGCGTCGAAAATCATCACCCTCGTGACCCGTGTTAGTTACGCTCCTGATTGCGCTATCACCGGTGGAGGAGCAAAGAACAAGGGGTTGGTCAAAGCTATTCAGGCAGAGCTGTCAGCCACTGCCTTTGTTGCCGATGAGCCCCAAATCACGGCTGCCTTCGGCGCAGCCCTCATAGCCTCCGAAAGACTTCACGTTAAATAATCTCTTAACCAATTCTTGATGCCATAAGAACTTTTCCCGGGCTGCGCATTTAACAAGGTTTTATCACAATGCTACGAAACGCTCCTTACAACCTTATAGGGGGTATTGTTGCAAATATGTTTGATACCAATTCGCCTTCATTCATATAACTTTGTTGCCTTCGTCCGGGTACCCGCTTGCGGGTGCTATTTTTGAATCCAAATTAGTATGACTTATCGCCTTCTTGACAAATAGCTCGTTTTCCCCGATAATGAATACAGACATTCCGTAACAGATAACGAGAAATAAGGGAGTGGTATGCCTAAGGTATTAAAATCCAAAAAGCTTGAAAATGTATGTTATGAAATCCGTGGCCCTCTCCTGAGAGAGGCGAAGCGCCTCGAGGAGGAGGGATACACTATCATCAAGCTAAACAGCGGTAATCCACCCGCTTTCGGCATCAATGCACCGGATGAAATAATACATGACGCTCTTCTCAACATCAGGTCGGCCCAGGCCTATGGGGATGCTAAGGGGCTTTTCGCGGCACGGAAGGCAATTATGCAGCGATGCCAGCTTGTAGGCATCGAAGATGTGCAGATTGAGGACATTTACGTGGGTAACGGAGTCAGCGAGATGATCATGATGGCTATGCAGGGACTCCTCAACAACGGCGATGAAATGCTTGTCCCCTCTCCTGACTACCCTTTATGGACGGCAGCCATTAATTTGTCAGGAGGTACGCCAGTCCATTACATGAACGACGAGGCGTCCGATTGGAATCCGGACCTCAAAGACATGGAGTCGAAAATTACCTCAAGAACGAGGGGTATTGTGGTAATCAATCCCAACAATCCCACAGGCGCTGTCTATCATAAAGATATTCTGCTAAAGATCGTTGAATTAGCGGAGAAACACAATCTCATAATTTATGCTGATGAGATCTATGACCAGATCCTTTACGATGGCGCCAAACATATCCCGCTCGCTTCGCTCTCGAACGATGTCCTCTTCGTCACCTTTAACGGACTATCAAAATCACACCGTATCCCAGGCCTGCGGGCAGGATGGATGATAGTAAGCGGCAAAAAGCATGTAGCCCAGGATTATACATCTGAGGGGCTGGACACTCTGGCAAACATGCGTATGTGCGGCAATATGGTCGCTCAGTTTACCATACAAACGGCGCTCGGCGGCCACCAGAGCCTTACCCAGTTGATTTCTCCCGGAGGAAGGCTGTATGAGCAGCGCAAGGCCGCATACGAATCCTTTAAAGCCATACCTGGCATATCCTGTGTCAAGCCGATGGGCGCTCTCTATCTATTTCCGAAAATCGATGTAAAGAAATACAAAATCCACGATGATCAAAAGTTTCTCCTCGATTTTCTCTTGGAAAAGAAGGTATTGCTGGTGCAGGGAACGGGATTTAACTGGAAAGCGCCGGACCATTTCCGTGTTGTCTTTCTGCCGACCGTTGAAGAGATCAGGACTGTCGCTCATCACATGGCAGACTTCCTGAAGGAATACCGGCAAGCATAGAAGTTCAAGAATATCTTGCAGCTCGATTTCAGAATTGAGATAGTCTCTGACCATCGATACAAACAAAATCAAGGACAGTGCTTCGACGTCGTTTGTTTTATATTCCCATATTGGCAAGAATCTGAGAAAGTTTATTTACGACTGCCACAAGTTGGGGATGGGAACTCTCAAATTCTTCGGCAGATGAAGAAAGCCCTTTCAGGGATAACTTCATGAGCTGGGGGTTCTTCCTGCTACGCATTGCTTCATGGGCAGACACCTGCGTGAAACCGGTGATACTCTCCGCGCATTCAGGGTGGGTCTTTGAGAGCTCGGAAACCTCCTCTTCAAGGACGGTGAGAAGTTGTAAAAGCTCATCTTTGTCTTTTGCGTCTATCGATGAAGTTTCCTTGATCCTTGTTTCTATATTCGTAATGGTCTTTTTGATCATTGGTTTCCTCCTTTCCTGCCGATCGGGCAGATTCAATCAAACATCTTTAAGAATCATAGCAGAGGTTTGTGAATCGTGCAAGTTTCAGAAATAAAAATGACAATAGTACCAGTTCCATCAGCTTTCGTTTTGCTAATTGAGTTGTTATAAAAGGTTTTTCTGGATAAACTCCCCTTTTTGCATTGATGTCAATCACTGCACTGTATGTATTTTTCTCTTAAAATTCCAGTCAAGACTAAAAGCAAGTTAGACAGCATGGAGGCACTAACACGTAATATGGCACAGGAATTTATGAAACTTTTATCAAAGAGGTCAAAGTAGCGTGGTTACCATGAGAGCAATGCCCATGATTCTGGTTCTAGCTCTTTTTATCGGATTTTCTATTTGCGATGCCGTTGAGACTGTGGTTGTCGACAAGGCCTTCAACGGCAGGGAGATCAAAGTTAGGACGGGCACCATGATCAAGGTGGAGCTTGAGCAAGCAGGCACCGCCGGCTACACGTGGGAGGTTGAGGACCTCGACAAAAAGCATTTCGAGGTGGTGAGCGTGAAGACGCCGGAACCTCCGGAGAAGCCGGACCTTGTTGGTGCTCCCATAATTAAAACATGGCTCATCATAGCGAAAGAAAAGGGGAGATCAGAGCTGAGATTCATCCACTTCAGACCATGGGAAGGAAAAGAAAAGGCAGCGGACACGTTTGTAATGAAGGTCCGCATTATTTAATACGGAAAAAAGAGGAAGCAATAATGATCTGGAAAATAAGGAGATTCTTCAGCATCGGCATAATATATATGGCAGCAGTTTTTATGCTGCTTATCACGTCAGGCTTGCAGCCCGATATTACTGCGAAAGGTCTTCCTTTACAGAGGCAGCAATCTTAAATAGTGCAGTAATAATTAAAAGCCCTACAGCCCAAACTCCCTTTGTAATAAGTATCTCAGAAATTGTGGGCGAGTAGGAAGAGATTTCGCCAAGAGGCGAGGGAATAAACCCCGGTACAACAAAACCAAGGCCTTTCTCGATCCACACAGCAATGATTACGGCAAGCAGGGCATAAATCAATGTACCTTCAGCCTTTCTCGTTCGTGGATTAACAAGAAGAAAAAAGGCGATACACGTTAGAATTAGGGAAATCCGCGCAGAAACGGTGAGTAAAGGCTGCCCCCCTGGGCCGAAGAGATATTGAAAGTGATGCACGTGCTCAGGAATCCCACCATAAAAAACTGTAAAGAGCTCAACAAGGAAGAAGAATAAGTGAATGGATAGGGCATAGGTGATGATCAGCGCTATCTTTTGGATAGCCTCTTGTCCAGCGTCAAATTTTGTAAATCTTCTCATTATCAGACAAAGGATAATAAGGAGAGCGGGACCGGATGCAAATGCAGAGGCCAGAAAACGTGGGGCTAAAAGTGCTGTGAGCCAGAAAGGCCGAGCTCCAAGACCAGAGTATATAAAGGCTGTCACTGTATGGATGCTGATTGCCAGGGGTATAGAAAGAAAGATAAGCGGCTTCAGCCAGGTCGGCGGAGCCTCTTCCTGCCGTTCTGCCTCAAGGGTGCGCCAACCTATGATGAGGTTGAGGATGAGATAGAGATTCAGCACGATCATATCCCAGAACAGGACGGATTGAGGAGAAGGGTAAAGCACAATATTAAAGACACGAGCCGGCTGGCCGAGGTCAACGAAGATAAATAAAGTCGACATGGTTACTGCCGCAATTGCAAGAAATTCACCAAAAATGGTAATCCTTCCAAAGACTTTGAAATCGTGAAGATAATACGGAAGAACAACGATCACTGCAGAGGCTGCCACGCCCACAAGGAACGTAAAATTGGCAATGTAGAGACCCCATGAGACATCCCTTCCCATGCCTGTGATACCAAGACCAAGGTTCCACTGCCTCACATAGAATATGAGTCCGATCAGGATCATGACGAGGAGCAATGCCATCCACGCCCGGTAAATCAGGCCTCCTTTTAACACCTTTTCAATCATAACGCCTCATAGATATAAAACACTTTCGGTTCGGTGCCGAGGTGAGCCTTTCTCCTCACGCTTGGTCTCAATGCGAGCAACTTTCTGACCTGCGAATCAGGTTCGTTGAGATCGCCAAAGGTGAGTGCCCCTGCTGTGCAGGCTTCCACACAGGCAGGCTTCAGTCCTTTTGCAAGCCTCTCCTCGCAGAAACTGCATTTTTCAACAACCCCTTTTGTTCTTGTGGGGAAATCCTGCCTGAAGCCCTTGATGAAAGGACGAGGGTCCTTCCAATTAAAGCTTCGGGCGCCATAGGGACAAGCCGCCATGCAGTATCTGCACCCGATGCAGCGATGATAATCCATCATAACAAGGCCATCATCCCTTTTGAACGTTGCCTTCGTTGGGCAAACCTTGACACATGGAGGGTTTTCACAGTGGTTGCAGAGAACAAGGATAGGCTGTTTTTGAACCTCCACAGATGAAAACTGATACGTCTGTTCAGGGAATACTTCCTTGTAAGGATTTGTCCAGATCCACTTTATCTCGTCTTTTGGGTTGTTAAAGGTTGGTACATTATGGATATTGTGGCATGCGTCGATGCAATGCTGGCATCCTGGTTTTGCTACGCATGCCTTGATATCAATCACCATGGCCCATTTCGGTTTTCCCACTCCGGGTTGTTTTGCAAGGGCCTTTCCTATAAGTTGGTCAAAAGCTGACCTAGCCGGCAAGCCCGCAACAGAGAAACACGCTATCTTGAGAAAATCACGTCGTTTCATATGTTTGAAACCATTGGGCTATAGGCACGAGGAAATTGGTTCACATCTATGACTCATGACCCATAGCCTGCATTTCAATGCTCATCGCCTGTCGCCCAGCGCCTCCTTTTTTACTTCCTTCGGTGCTACATGGCAGTCCCAGCATTTCGGTTGGACATCTACGTAATGATGGCACCTGTCGCAGAAGTCGGCCTTATTGGAATGGCACTTCATGCATGTTCCTACCAGGCTCATCGTATAGGTCTTGCCATCCCTGGCTTTATAGATACGTTCTCCTGTCCTGACAACAGTTTCTTTCCAGAGGTTCAGGAGCGCTATATGGTTTGTGCGCATGTAGGATAAAGACTCTACGCATTGCTTCTCATTGATGGGAAATTTTAGCTCAGGAACGTAGCTCGCCTGACCTTTCAAGGCATTGTACCAGATAGGACTCAGAACAACAATAAGGAAGACTGTAATTCCAACAATGACTTTACCGCTATCGTGCACCCTCGGCTACCTCAAATCCTTATTCATCTAACTTTGTTTCATCTGGCTCCAGAGGCTCGCCCCGGAGATTTGTTGTACGTTTTTTTTCACCCTCCATGACGAGAGCATTCCCCACAAGTTCGTGGATACCACACACCTCTGTGCCGGGCACCCAGTAATCGAAAA
>Ga0105103_10001159_pt1 | contig 14810 bp, 24 predicted proteins | sample PPLLaktember2015_2_FD_79107 | JGI IMG/M metagenome (GOLD analysis project Ga0105103, IMG submission 79107) | Freshwater sediment microbial communities from Prairie Pothole Lake near Jamestown, North Dakota, USA - PPLs Lake P7 Core (6) Depth... | ecosystem: Environmental > Aquatic > Freshwater >...
AAGAAAACTTTTCTCGTAACCTTTCATTCAATAACTCTTCCCAGTTGTCTTGAAGCAGGGCGAGACGATTAAAAGCATTTTCCTTTCTATCTTCCTCTGCTTGTTCCTGACTTGCCCGATATGAACTCTTTACCATATTTGTTCCTTCAGGATTAAAATAAAAACTCATCTATGTATCCTCCTATAACTTTCTCCACCCTTCACTCTTAATTGGTCTGACTTTCAGACAGAAATACTCCAATGCCGACATGATATGGCTGTATCTGTCATGTAGTGGTTTTTCACTTATTGGTTCACCAATATCATTTGTTGGGAACCTATAGTTGTTAACTGCATCCAAAAACAATGTACATTTTTTATCAACATAAAGATTGGGTATTACTTGCCGTGTAATCTCAATCCTGTTTGCGAAATCAACTTGCCAGGGGAAAGATAATCTCAATCCTTTTTTCAAAAAGAGACTGTATACACTTTCTTTTGTAACACTCCTTTGTTTTCCTGCTGGGTCGCAAATAATCTCTTGATAGTTATTTTTATATTTGGACTTGATAAGGTCTGCATAAAAACCCATCTCTCTATTATTCGTTTGATACTCTTCAATCAAATAAACTTCGTTGTTGAATGGATGAACCTGTAACCAAATGATTGCGGTTGGATCTGCAATACCAGGGTCAAAGGAACAATAAAGTGGGAAGTTAATATTGTATACCAACTTCTTGACATGAGATATTGAATCAAAGTTCCAATAAACCCTACCACTTACTGAACCTGAATAATCAATCTCATATTCTCTCGCAATTTGTTCTTCTGTATATCCTCTCGTTGCATCATCAAACCATTCTTGTGTGTATTCGGGGTTATCTTTCCAATGATAACTATTTACTTTGAACCCTGAATCCTTATCAAATCTCAGCCTGGCGAAGAAGTTCCCCTTTCCATTGGGTGTTGAACCAAGTTTAATATTGTTGGGACAGGCTGGCCGAATAGAGGCAAAAATACTTTCACCATTATCAATGAATGATGCCTCATCAACTTTAACCTTATTGTAGGTTCCACCCCTACCTGCAAATGCGTTGGAACTCTCACCCTTGATAAATGAACTCGTTGCCTTATTCGTAATCTTCAAGGAACTGAACTCCAAAGGTGCTTTCAGGAATGAAGGTAGATGGTCATACATAAATCTTATTCTTCCAAATAGTGAGTCAGTTGTATTTGCCGCACCACCATCATCTACCAATATCTCTTTACGTGAGATAACCTTTTCAGAATAGTTTGGTGTAAATATCAGGTTCCATAAAGAGTCAACCATTGCTGACCAACTCCACATAACCTGTCTGGACTTTTCATCAATCGTATTCCCTGATTCATTCAGGGACTTCAACAACCTCTTCAGATAAGGATATTGAGGATAAAGTTCAATCTTGATATTCTGTTGTCCGTAATCATCTTTTACTTTTTTTGCTGTGTAACAATAGGTTGTAGCAAAATAATGAATATCCTGAGAGCATTTCACAAACTCTTCCAGTTGTTTGTTTACATCGGCTTCAGCCTGCCTGCTACTACCTTTTTTTATGTAATCTTTTGAAGACATTATTCAACTATTTCAAAATGAACCAAATCATTGAAGTTATTATCTTTAATTTCAGTATCATTATCCCAATCGCCGCCCCATCTTATATTCAACCCCAACTCCTGACCCTTTGCTTTTACGAACCCTGCCAAGTAATAAAATCTTGGAATATCATTCCAATCCAAAGGTAGTGGCGCAATATCAACAGCAGTACAATGAGTTTCAGGAACCATAATATTATGTTTGCTTGAAGGCCATTTCAACTTTGACTTACCTGTGTGATACGCCTCATCTTGTTCAACCTTCAACCTTTCACCACAAATAATGATTAATGGAAAAGTCTTAGCAACTTCATAAACAACTTTCACAAGTGATGGATGAACTTTATCAAGTCTATTTTCGTGTTGAATTATTTTCATCTTGAAGATACTCCTTCCTCACTCTCAATAACTTCACCTTCAATCATTTCCTTCTTCTTGGGTTTCAATGCCTTCTGCTCTTTCATCTTCTGAAGAACCTTGGTTGCCTGAGACCAATCAAGTTCGTGTTGGATTTTACCTTTCACATTCACATCACTTGATTCACCATATCCAAGTTGTTTACCTTGCGCCCTGAGAAAAAATTCTATTGCTTTTTGGTCTTTCTGATTCACTCTTTCAATCAGTTGATTTATGGCATTATCAATGGCATTCTCTTTCTCCCATTCCATTGCCTTTGCAATAGTGGGATGTTTCCTGATAAAATAATCAAGATCATCACGATTGATATCCAACTTCCTACAGACATTTGCCTTGATTCCATTTGAACCTTTTATTGCTTCAATGATTTCTTCATAAGAGACACTTTCCCTTATCCTTCCAGTTTTTTTTTCTTTTGCCAATATGAAACTCCTTCTACATACTTATTCTTCCAAATGAGACAAAAAGTGTTTTTTATTCCTTTCTCCAGTAAGCACAATACTCTTTGAAGAACTCTCTACCTGTTGTTTCATCTACAAGTTTATGTTTATAAATCCTTCGCATCCTGCAAGAAGTCATTTTGATATGTTCCAGGTTCCACTTCTTTTTATTCTCTTCGTACCACTTCTTATCTACAATCTCTATTTTTCCTGTCTTATTATGTTTCACCCAAAAGTCTATTTTGATTCCCAACTTCTGTCTTTCAGGTGCGGGTTTTCCTGGTGGGTCACAAAGATTTGTCTCAAAGTTTAATGGCAGAAACAGGTTCTTTTCCAATAACTCTTTGTAATGAATACATGACCTACAACCATTCCTGAACTCATAACCTTCAGGAAGTTCTGTCTTTTCTTTCCTGCCTTTTTGCTCCTCATTGTTTTCACCAATGAATTCTTTATCTTCCATATATCTCCTCCTTCTATTCCTTTTGCTTTTAATGACCTTCTCAACACCTTGACTGCGTAAACCAACCTGTTCTTTATTTGCGATTCAGTATATTTTTTATTGAACCTTTTATTTGCTTCCACCCTCAATCCTTTTACTGTGAGTGGGAAGTGTCCAAATAATCCATATTTTCTTGATACTAAGAATCTTCTGAAATCATCAAGAGTAAATACTTCGTTGATTAATTCCCTAATAACAAAATCATAAACCATTTCATCTTCAACATCAGGTTGGTGTTTCAGTTCCATCACATCATTGACAAACTCAACAATGACTTTCTTCTTATTCTTTTTACAAGTGATTATTGAGTTCTTCATCACGAAGGCAAAAAGACTATTCTGTATCTCCAAATACACGAGACTTGAAAATGGGAACTTGTTTGGAATAGTGTATTTCTGTAATGCAATAAGAATCCCAATATTTCCTTCCTGAATCATATCTTGGTAATCATCCTTTGGAAAATGGAACTGGGTTATCAGTTTCCCAATGAAGGGTTGATATTGTTCCACCAAGATTTCCCTTGCCTTCTTATTTCCCCTCTTAGCCCGAATAATCAAAGTGTTTTCATCCATATTTCTATTTAGTGAAAATGGTAAAAACCCTTTAAAATCAGGGGTTTCTATTTTTGTAACAGGGTATGATATAATAGATGTAGGAAGATAAATGAAGATAAAAGGAGATAAATGAATGGAACGAGAAGACGAAAGATTGATTAACTGTAAACAGGCACAATACCTGTTGAGTTGTGGAAGGAGTTATTTGGATGGTCTCTGTAAGAAAGGCAAACTAAGACCTGTGATGGACAGTAACAGGAAGAAGTTCTACCTGAGTGATATCAAAAGATACCAACAGAGTTTAAGACAGAAAGAGGATAAGGAACTGAAGAAACCACATATAACCTTTCTCAACTGTATTTTGAAATAAGGCTTGACATTCATCAATAGGTCTGTTAACAATAGGTGTAACAGGAGGTCATAATGAATGTTAAGTTTAAATTCCTGAAGAGTAAGGGTAGAGAAATCTATTCTGTCAGGTTCTTCATCAAAGGTGTGAGGTATCAACAATCCTTGGATACCGATGATAGGAGAGAGGCAGAGGATAAGGCACACGAGTACTTGAATAAGGTTCTCAGGCAACTACACCTTGGGGTTAACTCCCTATCCTCTGTGATTGATTCTTACCTGAATTTCATCAAGGAAAGAAGTTACTACACAAATGAAAAGTTCAGGTTGGAACAGTTGTTGAATAACTTTGGTGATGTGCCTATGGTTGACCTTACAAGAGAGATGTGTAGGGATTTCTATTTGGAGTTGGTAAGGCAACCTTCCACAAAGACAGGGAAGATGTTATGTGAGACTTCCAAGAGAGCATATCTTGGAACTTTCAAGGCACTTATGAACTTTGCTATTAGTGATGGAAAGATGGATTCCAACCCCTTCAACATCTACGCAAAAGGGAAAGGCCCGAAGTATGAAAGGAAAGGTAGGGAGTTCAGCCTTCTTGAACTTCAACAACTTATGAAGACCTTGAAGAGTATCAAGGATAATAAAACTAAGTCATTATTATGGAGACAGTTTTATTATTTCTTTATGTTGATTATGTATTCAGGAGCAAGACCCAAAGAGTTGTTTCATATGAAGTGGATGGACTTCTCTATTCTTGATGAAAATAGGGTTAAGTTTATTATCCATAAAGAAATCTCCAAGAATAGAAAGATGAGAGAGGTAGAGATTCCAAAATGGGTTTACGATGATCTAACGAATATCAAAAAGTTGACAGGGTATGAATCCCCTGTGTATGTTTTTGATTTGAAGAGAAGGGATAGTGATGTATACAGCAAGAAATGGGTTGAAATAAGGAAGATGGCAGGGGTGAAGGAAGGAAGACTTTATGATACGAGACACACTTACATTTCACAGAGAATGCACGATGGTGTGAACCCAAAGGCATTGAGTGAAATGGTAGGACACAGTTCAACCCAAATCACTTTGGATGTGTACACCCATAGTTCTGTTGAAGACAGAAAGAAGTTGGTTGGAAAAGTTAAAAAGATTGGATAAAAAAGGAGGTCAGAAAATGCCAAATGAATGTTGGAATGTGTTGGAGGTTAGGGGTGGTAAGAATGACTTGAACGCCTTTATTGAAAAGGCAGAAGGGGATGATAACAAAACAAAAGAATGTAATATGTTTGAAAACCTCTACCCAACACCAAAGAAGTTGATGAATGGAGAAGGTTGGTATGATTGGAGAGTTGAAAAATGGGGAACTAAATGGAATCCTTGGGGGCCAGAAAGTAGAGAATCATTTCCTCTTAAATGGAAATCAAAGAATAATAGTTTGATGTATGGTTTTTTTACAGCTTGGTCTCCACCTATTGAGTTGTTTAAAAAAGTTTCAAAAAAACACAAGGGGTTGATATTTATTTTATCTTATAGGGAAGATGGTAATCAGGTTAATGGTGAATCTTATATTAGAAATGGTAAATTGGTTTCTTGTAAAGAAAGTGAAACTAAACACTACATCAAAAATCTTGGTAGAGTTCCTTTGAGAGACTATACTTGTTATAAACCTATTGACTTTCCATTTTAAGGGTGTATGATACTCCAACATAGGAGGTTACAAAATGGCAAAAGCAGTTGGTTTGATGTTGGGTGTGAGGAAGGGTGAGGAAGAATCAAGAATTCCTGTGAGGTTGATTCTCACAAAGGCTGAGAAGGAAGACTTCGCCAAGTATCTTCAAATGTCAGGCGGCAACCCCTCTGAGATTGTGTCCCTTGCAGTCAAGAGGATTATGAAGTATGACAAATACTTCATCGCCAACAAGGAGAAGACACAGGTATCAGGTATGGTATGGGATTTGTTGAAACCGAAGGGTGGGAAAAAGAAAATTGACAACCGCCCCGGTCCCACGATGATGAAAAGATAACTTCCCACTCTAAAGGGTCAGAAGAATTCTTCTGACCCTTTTTTTTATCCTAAAATATCGTTGTATATTTTTTCGATTTCCGTTGTAACATTTTCAATATCATATCTATATAAATCATCAGGAACAGGATGTAGGTTTATATCCCTTATTCTACCTTCAGAGTCTATATCATATATCCATCCGGGTTTCCCACAGAACCAACCTTCTATTGTTGTCCTACCCAACATAACTCCTGCGGTCTCACTACAATGTTTCATACACTCTTCAATATTCCAACTTGTATGAAGAACAATTGTGTGTTTACGCACTTCTTCCATTTCACTTTCGTTAAAGGAATGATTTGTTCCCATCAAGACCACTTTAAATCTTTCCGATATTGATTTTTTGATAAGATGAAAAATAGTTGGTTTCCTGATTCGGTCAAAAGTCCCTGCAAAAAGTACCATCCTTTCTTCAGGTTGCAGGGAATCAATAGTATTAAATCGTGTAGTGTCAATCCCGTTGGGAATAAGGATTGTTTTTTCCAGAGGAATCCCACAACTTGATAAAGTTGGTAAGATATCATTCCTGATATAAATGTATTTTTTTATTTTCGCACTCACTACAGGTGTTTCCCCCGAAAAGGAAGAATGAATAGAGGATACAGCAGGAATAGAAGGAAAGATTTCCAGACAGAGTTTGGTAGGAATAGGTTCACTCAAATGTTGTATATCAAAATCCGCCTTTTGTAATAAACCAATGTTTTTGAAACTTACACATCTTACCCCATTCCTTTCTGCTCTTGCCGCCAGATCTCCCTGGCCTTCAATATTACTAAGTATTGTTACTGTGTGTCCCTTTTTTACCAACACCCTGCTTAGTTCATAAAAGTAAATTTCTGCTCCTGTCAAGTTACAGAGACTTCTTGTGGATAATAATATATTCACCCTTATTATCCTTCCTCTACCAACTCCGCATATCCTTCTGTTCCTTCAACTCCAACTTTTATAACTGCATAAAACTTATAAAAGATGGTTAAGTTCAAATGATACTTACCATCCTTCACAGTAATACTTTGGCTTGTAGAGATAACCATAGGATTATTATCTGCTAACCATTGCCATACCCTATTCTCCATCTTAGTATTCAAGTATCCAATTTCTTCAGCAGAGAAGGTGAAGTTCTTGACAAAGGTTTGATTCTCAGTATAAAGGTTTCTATCTATTCCCCCAAGGTCTTCATAATTCTTGCGTTTTGCATTATCTTCCCTGATGAATTTATCAATCCAAGGTTCATTATTCTTTTCATCAAGTTCTAATACTATTGGTTTTTTTTGTTCCATTATTATTTCCTCCTTAATTTATTTACGAGCACCTTCAGAGTATCAAACTCCTGACGGGTTACTTCACTTGTAGTCATCCAAACCTTACTCTTCATAACCTTTTCCAACTTACTTAGTCTGTGGTCAAACCATATGGCAAGACCAAGTAAGGGTAATACAATCATCAACACAGGTATTATTAGTGTCATTTTATCCTCCTATAAGTTTTTTTGTTTTCACTTTAGTTTTAACCTTCTTTACAGGTTCTTCCTTTGCCGCCGCAATCCTTCTCCTTGCTATCTCACAGTAATCAGCCTCCCTTTCAATACCTATGTAGTTGAAGTGTTCCAACTTTGCGGCCTTACCTGTTGAACCTGAGCCAAAGAAAGGGTCAAGAATAATACCGTTGGGTGGTGTTACGAGTTTGCATAGGTATCTCATCAATGCTGTGGGTTTAACTGTGGGGTGGTTGTTTTTATTTCCGTGTTGATTGGACTCGGCCCTTGCGTCGGCACCCTTACCGTATGGTTGATTTGTTTGGAATTGTTTGTTTTCAAGTTCCTCACACCCTTCATCCCTATCTGTCTTATTCGCCTTGGCGCAATAGAAGAATCGGGATGCGGAGCCTGAATCGGATGTTCTTTTAGGAGTGTAACCGCCGCCGTAAAACTTACCGTGATTATTTGTTTCTTTTGACACAGCGCCTGTTGTTGAATAAGGAAACAACCCCTCAACCTCTTCACTACCATCATGAATAAGGTTGGCAGGCCATCGGCCTAATCCAGCATCCCTGAATCCATTTGTTTTTGGTGGATGTCCTATTCCAGCACTAAAAGTGTATGGGCCGTTAAGTTCTCGTAACTTGTCTGCCGTCCCCACCCTGCACCCATCAATATTCATACCACCCACTCCATACTTCAATACATTCTCTGCAACTGTTCCTTCCAAGGGTTTTCTTGCTACACAGATAGGTTCGCAGGCGGGTTTGAGAGCAGTTCCCCAACCCTCCCATTGTTTTGCTTCGGGTGTTGCTGAAGATAGTATTGGAACATCACAACTTACTTGTTTTACACCTACACTTCCACGATTGATGCCGCCAAACTTATTATCCTTTGGGTCAACAGCAACTCCTTTACTGTATCCTACTATCTCACCCTTCTTTCCAAACTTCTTATCTATTACCTTCCCCACATTCAAAGACTTCGGAAACCCACTCCCGTAAATCCACGCAATCATATCCCGCACCTGAAACCCTGCATCCTCTATGTTGACAACCATTCTGTGATAGGTTCGTGTCCCTGCAAAGGATAATAGAAATCCCCCAGGCTTTAATACTCTCAGGCATTCCTTCCATATCTCTACAGAAGGCACATCGTAATCCCAAGTCTTACCCATGAACTTCAAACCATAAGGAGGGTCAGTAACAATACTATCTATAGAGTTGTCCTCCATCCCCTTCATCACTTCCAAACACTCTCCACAAGATATTGTATTCAGTTCCATTATTTTATAAAATCAGGACTTAAAAAGTCATACGCCTTCTGAAAACCAATCACCCTATTCTTACCATTACAACAGTCTTCTTGATTCGCCCAGAGATATTTAAACTCTGTATAGGCATCATCCCCGTCATAACATACGCTGAAGTCTACCCCATACCCATCACACATCTTCTTGATATGCTCGTAGTAGTATCTCTTCTCTTCTGTAGAGAAGTGGAGTGCTGACTTGCTTTGCTTCTGTTCATCAAACATCCATCTCAAGTCTTCCCCTGTTGCTTCCTTTATCCATCGCAAGTTCCATGTGGAGAGTCGTAGGAACCCTGCAATCAATGTGTCTGCCTTAGCCGCCCCTATCATATCCACCAAACTCCAATCAAAGTATTCAAACTTGTCTTTATTCAACACACTCCCTGTGTAATATCCATCCTTATGAATAGGAAATAAGGGATTGATTCTTACTGCTGTCCAAAATCCTGCCGCCGCCAAAGTTTTAACCGCCAATAACCTATCTGTAGTAGATGAGGCATTGGGTTCATACACCTTAGCCTTATCATCATAAGGAGTAGTTATTGTAAGTTGTGGATAACATAAGTCAGTTCGCAAGATATTGATGTAATCCATTATCAACTTATTCTTGGTGAGAATGAGATAGGGATAGTTATACTCATTGAGCATCTCTATCAGTTGTTTTGTCCTACCTTGCTCCTTTTCAGAGTCACCAAAACAATCAGTCATTCCCCCAAGTCTTGCAGGAATTTTATTGTTGATGATATCTGCAAACTTTGTATTCTTTTTCTTCTCAATAACATCAGAGAATATCTTACGGATATCTTTAATATCAGCAGTCCTTGGATTATCCGTGTCCCATAGTTTACGAAAAGATAATACTGATCTTGCGTAGCAATACAAACAGTTATTGCTACACCCACATCCATATGTGTCTACCTTGAAGGGATAGAAACATCGTTTTGTTTCTCCACCACCAGGAAGTTTCACAGGTGAGTTAAATTTTCTATTGGTTTCTGTCATAAATCTATTTAGTGAAGTTACTGATTTTCTGTTAAAATCGCCGTTGCGAAGGGTCAGATTTTCAGATGGCGCATACTCCGTTACTACCCGTAAGGTTCCGTATCCTCCAAAACCCCTGCACCCCGTATACCCCTACCCTACGAGCCTCACCACGATACGAACCCTACGAACCACCCGATATTGAGATAAAGTCCACGCCTTGCCCTGGTTCCCACACGCCTTGCCTATGTTTACAACTATGCTGAGACAGGAGTGAACAGGTCTGAATAGTAGTAAGATCATAGGGTGGGATAATCGTAACCTTCGTAACCCTTCGTAACCTTCGTAACCCTTCGTAACTGTGAGGTAGACTTCACAACTCACTACATAACTATTGTGATAATCAGTAGTATCAGGGGTTTATGCCTATGTGTAGTTGATAGTATATCAATAGGTCAGAGGTTATTGGGGTGAGATTACGTAATGCTGATGGGGTTATGGAGGGTTCGTGTATAGTAGGTATGAGGGTTACGAATATTACAGCACGAGTTATTATTAGTCCTTAGTATTCCTGCTGAATATCGTGATTTATATAGACAGGCGTGGGATTTCTGTAAAGATAGTTATGTGTGTAAAATGTATACAATCAGTCCTCATTCTGTAAGTTTATACCTTTGTATCTATATCCCTTTTTGTATTGTATTCGATATAGGTTTAGTCTTAGATACTATGCTATACACAGTAGTTGAGATAAAATGAGAAAGGGTTAGGAGAATGAATCCTAACCCTTTGATGTAAGTAAAGGAGGTCTAATCTTTTGAAGTTATTTTAATATCAACCTCTATCTCAGGAAATATAGTATCAAAATCAATATCCTCTTCAATCATCTGTTCCATCTCTTCCTTTGAAATAGGTTCGTTATTCTGCCACTTCTTCAATATATCTTCTGTAGACTTTTTCATTGTGTGTTCTTTATCTACTTACTGTCCAAGACTTTAATATTCTATCCTCAAAATGTAGATACCAAGTCTTACCTACTTCTTCAAGAACCCACATCTCTGTTGTAAGGTTCTCATACGCACTTTTCAATACTCTGTCAGGAGCCCATTTACTTACAATAACATCTTGCATTGTCATACCTATACAGATATCCCTTTTCATAATACAATCTTTTACCTCTTGGGAAAGGTAGAAATTTTCAGCAATATACTTCATCCTCTTTTTCTTTGTAGCTGATTCCAACCCCATAAACATTCCTAATACCATTCCTACCACCAAAATCATTGTAAATAGTTTCTTCATATTGTTAACCCTCCTTATAGATATTCAATATCAAACTCTGGAAGTTCTTTCTCTTCCATTTCCATTATAATCTTGTAAGTATCGAATTCTTCCTTCAACTTGTCCGTGTTTTTAGATGCCCACTCTCCCCATTTGTCCAACTTCTTCATATCCCCTTCTTCTACTTCCAAGTCTTCTGTCAGTATTGAACCCATATCAGAATCTTGGAACTGCTCGTTAACAGAGAAGGTTGTGAAGTCAAGGATTTTAAATACCTTGTAATACTTCTCGTTCAGATAAGTAAAATAGTTGAACATCTCCTTCCTTTTGGTTTGGAACTTTTCTTCTTGTTGTTTTTTCATTTTGTGACCTCCTTGTTTGTATATCATATTACATCTCAATACCATTGTAAATAGTTTACTTTGTGAATGAGTGTTTCAAAATATTCTTCTGTAATCATATTACTAACCTCTGTAGTTCTTCTTCAACCTCATATTCAAGTTGTATATCTATTCCTTCTGTAATAGAGTTTTCATCTCCTTCAATCTCTTCTTCATCTACAAAGATAAATTTGTCCCGAAGGGGCGTTAGCCCCAAGGGACTATTCTTTTTATGTTGATCTGTTTGTTGGGTTGTATGTTGTATATTGTATGTTGTATATAACGAGGTGTCGATTTTGTCACCCCGTCGAGGTGTCGATTTTGTCACCTGCCTGGTGACAAAAGTGGTACTTCCTGGAGGTGTCGATTTTGTCACCTGCTCATCCTCTTTAACATCATCAGGTAAAGGATTCATACCATTTTTTTCCATATTATTCTTCCTTATTTGTGCTCTTCCTACAAGGATAGAGACTTTATTTGGTTTATGTTTCCAAAAGTTCTTATCCTTATCAGTTCTGATAAGACCCTTTTTTCTCAACTCAGCAATACCACGCATGACTGCCCTTTTACTTAATCCTGTTCCTTCAATGATTTGTTTTGTTGGCAACCAATCGTAGAGTTTATTGAATCCGTAGGTTTTTCTAATGATGAACCATATAACACTACCTGCATCTTTTCCTAAACCTGCCTTAGCAAGTGTCTCAGCAACACTATTAGGTAACAGGAAGAAATCCTTAGTTACTAATGATGGCCTTTTTACTTTTGGTTTGTTGTTACCTGATTTGGTAACCTTTGAATTGTTTTGCATATTGTTCTCCTTTTTTTACTTCCCGCAACGGAAGCGAGAATGAAGAGAGAGTTTGCGGTGGCCGGAGCACAAGGCCCTCTCTCTTCTTCTCTATACTTACAAGATTTGTATTCTTCATAGTCATTACATATCTATTTATGTTTCTACTAAAAAATGTTTTTCATTTTTAGAAATATCTACCCCTCTCACAACATACTGTAAGTGGGTTTTTGTAAAACTTGAGTGTATCATACTCAAATAAAATACAGGGTCTATCTTTTATTGAGTCTGCTCCTTCCTCCAATATTATTAAAATAAAACCGATCTGGAGTTAATTGATGAGTCCTGTATAATCTTGCCCAATGTTTTATCTCTTCATCCAATACTCTATTGATAGGGGTGATTTTATTATTCACTATTCCTGCTAAGAAATCCTGTTTGAATCCCCACTTCATATTTTTTAAATAATCATAATTAATATTCTTACCCCACCTTTTGCTTATTCTTACTCTTGCTTCATATCTGGAGAACTCTCTTAATAACTCAATCTCGTTTTTATTAAATCTCATATTTACCCTCACTTATATTATATCATTCACCGTTTTTATTTAGTGTGAAAACAATAAATCACCAAAATATTTTTTTACTTTTTTGCAAAAATAATAAAAACCTACGCACACATACCTGTAGAGGTAGGTAAAATCAGGAAAAAATGAAAATGTTTTGGCGCAGAAACATAAATATAGTTGTGGGAGTTAGGAGGCCCACTCATAATGAATAAAACAATCACTACCAACAATGGAGTGATGAACGAGACACAAACAACGAATGAAAGGCCGAATGAAAGGCCGAATGAAAAAAAAATCTGGAAGGGTCGTAAGCCGAACCCCGAATACTTACCGATGAAGAAATGTAAGACCTGTGGAGAGGTTAAAACAATTGATGACTTCTACACAAACAAAATGATGCATGATGGACACTTGGCACAATGTAAATCATGTCAGAGTAATCAAATGAAAGAACATCACAAAACACCTGAAGGGAAAGAGGTTCTATCAAGAGCAGGTAAGAAATATTTTCAATCACCCAAAGGAAAGTTCACGAGTGTGAAATCAGGACATAGGATAAGGGGTGGTGGAAAGATTACGATGACTCAGGATGAATTTATTGATCTGATGGAGAGTCAAACTGAATGTGCAATCTGTGGTGTGGTTTTTGACAGGAATAATAAACCTTTTACTGACCATATTTTAGCAGTCAAGAATAAAGAAGGTGTACCAAGTCCTTTGAGTGTTGAGAATATTCAATTACTCTGTGAGAAATGTTCTGATTACAAATCGAATAAAACTCTTACCAAGCTTGATATCTTATCAATAAAAATGCGCCGGCAGTTTGAGAAGGAGGGGTTGTCAAATGAGTAATGAAAATATCTTATTGTTGAATAAAAGGTTTTATCAGATGAACATTTATTTGATAGTCTTTTTTCTTGGAATGATTGTTGGTGAACTTTTATAAGGAGGCAACATATGGCTAATACATGGATAGAATTCTTGAAGGAAATGGAACAGAAACAGATTGAAGATATGAGGAAAGAATGGGTTAAGGAGAAAAGCAGGATAGAGGTTGTAAAAGAACTGGAAAAGTTGAAAGAGAGAATGGAAATGGAGAGGGAATTGCCAAGTGAAAATAGTTAAGAAAGTATTTGTATTTGCAGATAGTCACGCCCCTGAATTTGATGAAGTGGCAACAAGGTGTGCAATAAAGTTGGGACAGTTTTACAAACCTGACTTGATATTAGGACTTGGTGATATTGGAGAGTATGGGAGTGTAAGTAGTTTCAGTAAGGGGAAGCCAAAGTTACTTGAGGGTATGCGAATAAAAGATGATGTGGAATCAGCAACCGCATATCTCAACCTAATGTCTACGATCAACCCAAAGGCAGAGAAGGTGTGCCTGCTGGGTAATCATGAAGCACGAGTTGAGAAATATATTCAGGAGAATCCACAGACTGATGGTTTAGTATCTGTCAGGACTGAATATGAGAAGGTAGGATGGCAGACTATTGAAGAGAATATCCCCTACTCCATCTGTCATAAGTTGATTGCTATTCATGGTATCAATTGGGGTAAGTATGCGGCGGCTAAACATTTGGAGATGTATTCAAAATCTGTTTTATTTGGACACATTCATAAACCACAAAGTTTTGCTCACAGTTTTTATGATGGTGTGAAGATGAGTTGGGCGTGTCCATGTTTAGGAGATTTAAATCCAAATTATCTACGCAATAAACCAACGGCATATGTGCATGGTTGTGTGTTGATAGATGTGTTGGATAATGGGAACTTCTTCCTGGATACTGTTTTGATATTTGATGGAATCACTTCAAGATTCGGGAGTATCTTCGATGGGTCAAAAAAATGAGAAGAAGATAAATAGAGATGTGAATAGGATATCAGAGTTGGAGAGAAGGATAAAGGAGGGTCGTTGTGACCCTTCTTCCTGTTCAGGATTATGTCCTGATTGTCCTATGGAGTTGAGTAAAAATGTGAGAAGAACTCACAAGGAGAAATAAGATGGCTTATACAAAAAAGGAACTTATTGACAGATTATTTGATTTTAAGGAGCAAACATATCGGTTGTTGAGTAAGAGGGTTAA